>WNGE01001120.1_pt1 | contig 49032 bp, 46 predicted proteins | sample 5400651 | NCBI WGS metagenome assembly WNGE01 (sample SAMN13153370, study PRJNA577476) | soil metagenome | isolation source: 60 cm soil or saprolite under grassland replicate 2 | place: USA:California | collected 2016-06-15 | reverse complement strand
TGCCCCACGAGCCCGTTCTCCCCGGCGTAGAGCAGCTCGACGTTGCCGGCGAGCCGCTTGGCGACATAGTTGGCGTTGAGGATCGCGATCTTCGTCGCGTGCGTGAGCCCGGCGCCGCCCATCATGCGGATGTACATCCACGAGATCGGAAGGATCGAGGGGCTCCCCCACGGGGCCGCCGAAATGGTACCCAGCGCCTGCGCGTGGCCCAGCGGCACGAGCGGATGATCGGGGAGGAACGGCACGAGGTGCGGCGCGACCCCGATCGGCCCCATCCCGGGCCCGCCCCCGCCGTGCGGGATACAGAACGTCTTGTGCAGGTTCAGGTGGCACACGTCGGCGCCGATGTCACCGGGGCGGCACAGCCCCACCTGGGCGTTCATGTTGGCGCCGTCCATGTACACCTGGCCGCCGTGCCGGTGCACGATGCGGCACACCTCCGCGATGCCGGCCTCGAACACGCCGTGCGTGGATGGGTACGTCACCATCAGCGCCGCCAGCGTGCCCTGGTGCTGCTCGGCCCGGGCTGCGAGGTCGGCGAGGTCGATGTTGCCCCGCGCGTCGGTCTTCACCACCACCACCTGCATCCCCGCCATCACCGCGCTCGCCGGATTCGTCCCGTGGGCCGACTGCGGGATGAGACAGGTGGTGCGGTGACCCTGGCCGCGGGCGCGGTGATACGCGCGGATCGTCAGCAGGCCGGCGAATTCGCCCTGCGATCCCGCGTTCGGCTGCAACGAGACCCGCGCGAAACCGGTGATCTCGGCGAGCCACGCTTCGAGCTGGCGGAACAGCTCGGCGTACCCGGCGGCCTGCTCCCGCGGGGCGAACGGGTGCAGCCGGTTGAACTCGGGCCACGTGATCGGGATCATCTCGGCCGTGGCGTTGAGCTTCATGGTGCAGGAGCCCAGCGGAATCATCGCCGAGGTGAGCGAGAGGTCGCGGTCCTCGAGCCGCTTCAGGTACCGCAGCATCTCGGTTTCGGAGTGGTGCGAGCGGAACACCGGGTGCGTCAGGAACGCGCTGCTGCGTGTGAGGGCGGGCGGCAGGGCCCGCGGCGTCTTAGCCTCCAGGTCCGCGAGCTTCACGCCCAGCGGCTTGCCGAGCGCGAAGACCGCCACCAGGTCGGCGACGTCGGCGAGCCCGACGGTCTCGTCGAGCGCGACGCCGATGCGGGTGGGTGAAAGCGCGCGCAGGTTGATGCGCTGCGCTTTCGCGGCGGCGTGGATCTTCGCCGCCGCGCCGGCCTCGGTCTCGACCGCGAGCGTGTCGAAGAACTCCGGGTACACGAGCCGGTACCCCAGCCGCTGGAGGGCGGCGGCGAGCAGCGCGGTGTGCGCGTGGACGCGCGCCGCGATGCGCGCGATGCCCTCGGGTCCGTGGTACACGGCGTACATGCTCGCGGCCACCGCCAACAGCACCTGCGCCGTGCAGACGTTGCTGGTCGCCTTCTCGCGGCGGATGTGCTGCTCGCGCGTCTGCAGCGCCATGCGCAGCGCCAGGCGGCCGGCCGCGTCCCGGGAGACGCCGATGATGCGCCCCGGGAGGTGGCGCTTGAACCGGTCCCGCGTCGCGAAGAACGCGGCGTGCGGGCCGCCGTAGCCGAGCGGCACGCCAAAGCGCTGGGAGTTGCCGACGGCGATGTCCGCGCCCCACTCGCCGGGGGGCGTGAGCAGGGCGAGTGCGAGGAGGTCGGTCGCCGCGGTCACGAGCGCGCCGCTCGTGTGCGCCTTCTCACACAGGGCGCGGAAGTCGCGGACGCGACCATCGGTGGCCGGGTACTGCAGCAGCGCGCCGATCACGCCGCCGCCGAACTGGAACGTCTCGGGATCGGCCACGACCGTCTCGACGCCGCGCGCCTCGGCGCGTGTGCGCACCACGGCGATGGTCTGGGGGTGGCAGCCGGCGTCCACGAGATACACGGCACCGCCTCCGGACCGGTCGGCCACGGCTTCGGTCAGGTGCATCGCCTCGGCGGCGGCGGTCGCCTCGTCGAGCAGCGAGGCGTTGGCGATCTCGAGGCCGGTCAGGTCGGCCACCATCGTCTGGAAGGTCAGCAGCGCTTCGAGCCGACCCTGCGCGATCTCCGCCTGGTACGGCGTGTACGCCGTGTACCAGCCTGGGTTCTCGAGCACGTTGCGCAGGATCACCGGGGGCGTGATGCAGTCGTGGTAGCCCATCCCCAGGTACGAGCGCCACACCTCGTTCTTAGTGGCCAGCGCCAGGATCTCGGTGAGCGCCGCCTGCTCGCTCGCCGCGGCGGGGATGCCGAGCGGGCGCGGCAGCCGGATGTCCGCCGGGACGACCGCGTCGATGAAGGCGTCGAGCGAGGGGTAGCCGAGGGTCTCGAGCATCGCGCCCACATCCTCGGGTCCCTGCCCGATGTGGCGCTCGACGAAGACGTCGGGGTGATCCATCTCAGGAGTGCTTCAGGGACTCGCCGGGCTGGAGCACCACAACGTCGGCGCGGCCGCCGACCTTGCGCCGGAACTCCTGTGGGTCCGCCTTGATCACGTCCCAGGTGTTGTAGTGCATCGGAATGGCGATCTGCGGCTTGACGAAATCGACCGCGCGCACCGCGTCGTCGATCCCCATCGTGTAGTTATCGCCGATCGGCAGCAGCATCACGTCCACCCGGCCCTCGAGCAGCTGCATCTCCGTGGTGAGCGCGGTGTCGCCCGTATGGTAGACGGTCTTCCCGCCCATCGTCACCACGAGGCCGCACGGTGTCACGGGGTAGCGGCCGGCGTCGTCGCTGTCGATGCCGCCGCCGTGGAAGGCCGGCACGAGCTTGACCCGCCCCCACGGGAACGCGCGCGTGCCGCCGAGGTGCATCTTGTGCACCGCGGCGCCGCGCGTCTCGCAGAACGTGGCGAGCTCGTACGTCGTCACCACCGTCGGACGGTCGCGCGTGGCGATGGCCAGTGCGTCGCCCAGGTGGTCGCCGTGGCCGTGCGACAGCAGCACCGCGTCGATCTTCGCCAGCTGGTCGAGCCCGATGTCCGCGGCGGGGTTGCCCGTCAGAAAGGGGTCGATGATGACACGGCGGCCTTCGGCCTCGATGGTGAAGCAGGCGTGACCGTGCCAGGTGAGCATGAGCATGGAGTGTGCGTCATTCCCCGATGTGCTTCTTGTACGCCGCGGCATCCATCAGCTGTCCGACCTCGGCCGGATTCTGCATCCGCAACTTGATCATCCAGCCCGCCCCGTAGGGGTCGCGGTTCACCGCCGCGGGATCCTTCTCGAGCGCGCCGTTCGCTTCCACGATCGTCCCGGCGACGGGACAGAACAGCTCGGACACGGCCTTTACCGCTTCGATCGTCCCGAACACCTGCATGCGGGTGAACGTCACCCCGGCCTTCGGAAGCTCCACATATACAACGTCGCCGAGTTCCCCCTGGGCGTAGTCCGTGATGCCGACCACGACCACGCCGGCCTCGCCGGTTTGCTTCACGTACTCATGCTCGGCGGTGTAGCGCAGATCCTTGGGGATGTTGGCCATGGGGGCGGTCGCTCGAGACCGGAGGCGTGAGGAAGTCGCGGCGAAGGTTACCGGAGGCGGCAACCTCTGTCAAGGCAACGGCTTGGTACGCTTGGCCCGGAGCATCAGCTCCTTGAAGATGGCACGCGCCTCGGTCTCCAACTCCTTCAACGAGCCTTCGTTGTCGATGATGTAGTGACTGCGGGCGCGCTTGCGCTCGGCGTCCATCTGCGCCGCGATCATGCGGTCCGCCTCCTCGTTCGACAGCCCGCGTAGCGCCCGCAGGCGCGCCCGCCGTACCGGCACTGGAGCGTCAACCAGCACGACCGCGTCGAATTGGGACGGATCGAGCGCCTCGAACAACAGCGGAATGTCGTTGACGACGAGCACATCGTTCCGGGCGCGGGCGGCGGCGAGCAGCTCGTCGCGGCGTCGCCGCACGGCCGGATGCACGATCGCGTTGAGGTCGGCGAGCGCCACGTCGTCGCCCATCACCTTGGCGCGCAGCGCGGGGCGGTCGAGAGTGCCGTCGCGGTGGAGCACGTTGGTGCCGAACCGTTTCACGATGGCGGTGAGCACCTCGGTGCCCGGCGCCTCCGCCTCCCGCGCCAGCTCGTCCGCGTCGATGATCGTGGCCCCCCAGCGACGGAGCAGCTCGACGACCGTCGACTTGCCGGCGGCAATGTTCCCGGTGAGGGCGACGTTAAGCATCGGAGAGTCGTCAGACGTCAGACATCAGCGCGCTGCTGACGTCTGAGGTCCGATGTCTGACGTCTACAGTAACGCAGTCTGATCTTCATCCGCCCTTGGCACCTTGTGACAATGCCGGCACCGGGCCTCGTATGACTCCCGGCCGCCGACCATGATCGTGGGGCTGTCCCAGGTCGCGGGCTTGCCGTTGACGAGCCGCTGGTTGCGGGTCGCGGGGCCGCCGCACACGACGCAGATCGCCTGAAACTTGTCTACCAGCTCGGCGACGCACATCAGCGTCGGCATCGGGCCGAACGGCAGGCCGCGGAAATCGACGTCCGTGCCCGCGAGGATCACCCGGACGCCGCGATCGGCGAGCCCGTTGGCGACCTCGACGATGCTGTCGTCGAGGAACTGTGCCTCGTCGACCGCGACGACCTCCGTGGCCGGGCGGATGCGCTGCACGATCTCGGCGGCGCTGTCCACGGGCTCGGCCTCGACGGTGATGCCGTCGTGCGTGGAGACGTTGTAGAGCCCGGCGTAGCGGGCGTCGAGGTGGGACTTGAAGACCTGGACCTGCTTGCGGGCGATTACGGCCCTGCGCACGCGACGGATCAGCTCCTCGGACTTGCCGGAAAACATTACGCCGGCGATTACCTCGATCCAGCCGGGGCGGGGACTATGAAACAAAGCAGACTCCAGTCGGAAGTGATCGGGCGCCAGAGGAGTTCCCAGACGCCAAGCTAACAGTGGCTTCAAGACTCGAGTTGACCCCCGAAAGGCTTGATATCTTGCGGATTATCAGGGGATACCCCATAATAGCGCTGGTTTTATGCGGGTTTTCGGGCGCCCCCCCGCGATAGGGGCGGATTCTCTAGGGATTTCACCCGCTGGACCCTGACAAGGAGACCGCCGTGAACAAAGCCGAGCTGACCTCGGCGCTGGCCATGCGGACGAAAATGTCCAAGGCCGACGCGTCTCGCACGATCGATGCCCTGTTCGACGACAAGGGCATCATCGCCGGCGAGCTGAAAAAGGGAGCCAAGGTGCAGATCACCGGCTTCGGGAACTTCGAGGCGCGCAAGCGCGCGGCGCGGATGGGCCGCAACCCCAAGACCGGCGGTACGATCCAGATCAAGGCGTCGATCGCTCCCGCGTTCCGCGCCGGCAAACAGCTCAAGATGGCGCTGAACGGCAAACGGTAAACTCCGCCGGTCGTTCGCGACACGCTGATCACGGGCCGCTCCGCTGAGCGGCCCGTCGGCGTTTCAGCGCTCGCGCCGCGCCTGCACCCGGCGACCGCGGATCGTCGCTCCCGCGAGCCGCTGGATCGCCTGGTCGGCCGCGTGGGACGCGACGTCGACGAGGCTGAACGTCTCGCGCACGTCGATGCGACCGAGATCTTCCCGGGCGAGCCCCGCTTCGCGGATCAGCGCGCCCACGAGGTCCTTCGCGGCGGCGCCATCCTTCTTCCCGACACCCACGAACACCTTGACCCAGCTCGGCGCTGGGGCCGCCGTCGGCTCCGCGGCTGCGGCGCCGGGAGTGCGCTGCAGGGCCAGCAGCGCCGCCGCGACCTCCGCGGCGTCGAAGCGCTCGAACAGCGGCGTGAGCAGCGCCAGCTCCGTGTCCACCGCTCCGCGCTCGATCAGTTCCGCCACTCGGGCCCGCAGTTGTTCGACCCGGACCTGTGCCCGGTCGGCGGCGTCGGCGAGAGGAACCGGCGTGAGCGTCGCGATGGTGCGGGCGTAGGGAAGCTGCGCCGGCGTGAGCAGCAGCAGCGGGCGTCCCAGTTTGGCGAGCGCCGTGAGCTGAGCGCGGGTCGGCAGGGCGGCGCAGACGATGGCGTCGCCTGCCGTGTCCGGCAGATCGCCGCCGGTCCAGATTACCGGCCGGGCGGCCCGTACGGCATCGATGGTCTCACGCAGCGCCGCAGGGCGTCGCGCCGCTGGGGCGATCACGTACCGCGCCGGCCCCACCGGGCCCAGTGGTTTGCCGTCGGCGTCGACGGGTAGGTCGCCCACGACCTCGGCACGGTGCGCGTGGCGCTCCAGGAAATCCTGGAGAGCGGCGGGGTTCCAGCTGAGCACGAGGCGCGTGGCGCTGCGCGTTTCGGCGAGCAGCGTATCGAGCGCGCCGGAAGGCTCGGCGGCCGCGAAGCTCTCGGGCCAGGCGAGGACCACGGTGCGGATGGTGTCGAGCTTGAGGACGCTCTTCGACGCGAGCGCGGCCAGGTCGTCCGGCGCGCCGGCGAGGACGTCGACGGGGCTTTCCTTTAAGAGGGCAGCGGCTCTGCCGAGGCTGGTGACGGCGTGGACGCGCAGACCGGCCGGGGCCCGGGCTGGCCACTCGGCGGCGATGGTGTGGTCCAGGCAGACCACGAGCGCCGGGATCGCCGGCGGCACGAGCTCCCAGACTGCATCCGCCTGCTCGACGGCGGGCGGCATCACGAGCACCACGGAGCGGCCGCGATCGAGCGCGGCGCGCGCTGCGCTGACATCCGTCACACGGACCTCGGTTGTCAAAGGGCGGAGAAGCGGCTCGGATGCTAGCTTCGGGGCAATCGAAATGCAACTCCGCGCGTTGCTGCTGCTCGGTTTTGCCGCCGGGCCGCTGCTGTCCCAGACACCGCGGCCCCGCGCGCGCGACCTCGGCATCGTCGTGGGCGTGCTGCCGCCGGGGCCGCTCGACGCCATCACGGACGTGACCGGCGTGCGCGTCGGCCACGCGACGATCGCCCGCGGCGACTCGATCAATACCGGCGTCACGGCGATCCTCCCGCCGGGCGCCAACGTGTTTCGCGAGAAGGTCCCCGCCGCGGTCGTCGTGGGAAACGCGTTCGGCAAGCTCATGGGCTCGACGCAGGTCAATGAGCTCGGTGAGCTCGAGTCGCCGATCGTGCTCACGTGCACGCTCTGCGTCCCCCGCGCCGCCGACGCCGTGCTCACCTACCTCCTCGACCTCCCCGGCAACGCCGACGTGCGCTCGGCCAACCCGCTCGTCGCCGAAACCAACGACGGATTCCTGAGCGATATCCGCGTCCGCCCCGTCGGCGAGTCGGATGTTCTGGCCGCGATCCGGACGGCGACCGGCGGTCCGGTCGCCGAGGGGGCAGTGGGCGCCGGGCGGGGCACGGTCGCGTTCGGTTGGAAGGGCGGCATCGGCACCGCCAGCCGCAAACTTCCCGACCCGCTCGGCGGCTGGACGGTGGGCGCGCTGGTGCAATCGAATTTCGGCGGGGTGCTGACGATCAACGGTGCGCCGGTGGGACGGGAGCTCGGCAGGTATTCCCTGCAAGGCGAAGGGGGAAGGGGGATGGGGGATGGGTCGATCGTGGTCGTCGTGGCGACCGATGCGCCGCTGGATCATCGCCAGCTCGAGCGGTTGGGGCGACGGGCACTCGCTGGCGTCGCGCGCACCGGGTCGAGCTTTTCCAACGGCAGCGGGGACTACGTGATCGCCTTCTCGACCGTCCGCCCCCTCGCTTCGCTCGGGGCAGGCCCGTCCGTCAGTCCGACTGTCCGACTGTCCGACACCGTTGTCGTCGTTCGCAACGACGCCATGTCCCCACTGTTCGAAGCTGTCATCGAGGCGACCGAGGAAGCGATCTACAACTCGCTGTTGCGCGCCGAGACGGTGCGCGGATATCGTGGCACCGTGCGCGCGTTGCCGCTCGACTCGACCGCGGCGATTCTCAAACGCTACGGAATCGTTCCGCGATGAGGCCCATCCTCGCGTTCGTGGGAATGCTCGCCGCCCCGCTCGTTGCCCAAACGTCGCGCGCGCCGTCACCGCCCCACGGCGAGCTGCGTGTCGAGACTTTCTACTCCGCGGCCCTCGGCGTGTCCAAGCATTACCTGATCTATCTGCCACCGTCGTATGCGCGCGGGGCCCGGCGCTACGCCGTGGCGTACTACCTGCACGGGTACAGCGGCAACGAATCGGATTGGGCGGCCCTGGCGGAGCTCGACCGGGTCGCCGACTCGGTATTCGCCGCGGGGGCGCCGGAGCTGATCGTGGTGATGCCGGACGGCGACGACGGCTGGTACAGCGACTGGGTCGAGCCGCGCGGCTACGCAGCGTGCATGGCCGACACGACGCTGGCCCGCCGCGGCACCACGTACTGCACCGAACGCGGCGGGTACGCCACCTACATCGCTCGCGACCTCGTGACGCACGTGGACTCGATCTACCGCACCCGGGCCGACCGGCGTCATCGCGGCATCGCGGGCCTGTCGATGGGCGGCTACGGGGCGGTCACGCTGGCGCTGGCGCACCCCGACCTCTTCGCCGCCGCCGCGAGCCACTCCGGGGTGTTGTCGCCGTTGTACGCGGGGCCGCATCCGTTCGTGGCGCCGCCGCGCTATGCGGTTTCGATGGACTCCATCCGCGCCAGGTGGGGCTGGGCGTGGGGGACGATCGGGCGGGCCTTCGGGAGCGACACCGCGTCGTGGGCGGCGCGGGACCCGGCGCGCCTGGCGCGGCGGCTCCGCGCCGCCCGTGGGCCGTTCCCGGCGCTGTTCGTGGATGGCGGGACCGAAGACGGGCTGACCGACGAGTCGCGCGCTTTTCACGCCGAGCTTGTGGCGCTGGCGATTGCGCACCACTACGCCGAATGGCCCGGCGGGCACGACTGGCGCTACTGGCGCGCGCACGTGGGCGAGAGTCTCGCGTGGCTCGCGGCCGCGATAGATTCCACGCCATGAGCGACGGCCTCTCCGCCAACCTCCAGTACCTCGAAACGTCCGCCACCGTCGCGATCTCGCAGGAGGCCAAGCGCCGCCGCGCGGCCGGCGACGATGTGATCGATTTGGGCGCCGGCGAGCCGGACTTCGCGACGCCGGCGATCCCCGCCGAGGCCGGCATCAAGGCGATTCGGGAAGGGAAGACCAAGTATCCCGCCAACGAGGGGATCCTCGAGCTGCGGGCCGCCGCGGCCACCCACCTGTCGTTGCTCGCCGGCGGCCGGCCGGTGAACGCGGACCACATCGTGGTCTCGAACGGCTCCAAGCAGTCCTTGTTCAACGCCTGCTTTACCGTGTTCGGCCCCGGCGACGTCGTGGCGATCCCCGCGCCGGCGTGGGTCTCCTATCCGCAGATCGTGCACCTCGCGCGCGCCCGGCCGGTGCTGATTCCCGGCGACCCCGAGTGGGGGCTCAAGGTGAGCGTGCGGGAGCTGGAGCGGATGCTCCCCGCCGCGACGGGCCTGATCCTCAATTCACCGTGCAACCCCACCGGCTCCGTGTACACGCATGGCGAGCTCAAGGCCATCGCCACCTGGGCGAAGACGCGCCGCATCTGGGTGATCGCCGACGAGATCTACCGCCGCATCCATTACGGGACGGGGCCGGCGCCGTCGTTCCTGGACCTGCCCGACGAGCTGCTCGAGCGGGTGATCGTCATCTACGGCGTCAGCAAGGCCTACGCGATGACGGGATGGCGCATCGGCCTGGCGCTGGCCCCGGCCGCGGTGGCCAAGGCGATGGCGGCGCTGCAGTCCCATACGACGACGGGCGCCAACCACCCGGCGCAGTACGCCGCCGCCGCGGCGCTCGCCGACGAGCGGGTCGAGGAAGACGTAGCGCGAATGGTGGCCGAGTTCCGGCGCCGGCGCGACCTGGTCGTGGCGCGGTTCCGGCAGGCGGTGCCCGGCGTGGAGTTCGTCGAGCCGCTGGGCGCGTTCTATTTCTTTTTCCGCGTGGATTCCTTCGGCGGGATCGGCGGGACGGAGTTCTGCACGCGGCTCGTCGCCGAGAAGGGGGTCGCGCTGGTCCCCGGGGCTGCCTTCGGCGACAACCGCTGGGTGCGGCTGTCCTACGCCGCGGCGACGGCGGACATCGAACGGGCGCTGGACCGGATCGTGAGTTTCGCGAAAAAGCTGGGGGACTGACTCCCCTCGGGTCTCGCGCTATATTATCCGCCCTCCGCACACCCCGGTAGCGTCGTCCGCATGCCCTTCGAAGCCCGCATCGCCCCTCTGGACGGGAAGCTTCCCAAGGTCTCGTACCGCTGGGATCCCGAGACCGACATCCTGTCGGTCGCCTGCAAGGGCGTCAGCAAGGCGACCGGGATGAACGGCACCGTGGACCTCGAGGGCGCGGACGGCTCGTTCGTCATTCTCGACGTCGTCGGCGGCGCGTTGCGCGGGCTCGACGTCGTCACGTGGCCCGACGACATCCGCACCGTGGAGGTGCTGGCCGTGCCGGAGGCGCCGACCGACGGTCGTGTGTTGTTCCCGACGCGCCGCTCCCAGCCCGGCGTCGCCGCGGTCGAAGTGGACACCCCACTCACCGTGGAGAAGAACCAGGCGGAGTCGGTGTTCCACATCCGCGTGGGCCGGCAGCGCCGCGCCACCACCGTCCGGGTCGCCGACCACCTCCTCGTGGACGTCGACAAGCAGTCGCGTCTGGCGGGGCTGTGGCTGCTGGAGGTGCCCCCATTCCCCAACGTGGAGGCGACCGCCTGATCGTGGACGAACGGCTGCAGCGCTACGTCGAGCAGCTGTTCGCCGCCGAAGACCCCGTGCTCGCGCGCGTGCGCGCGCGACACGCCGAGCAGCAGCTTCCCCCCATCCACATCTCGCCCGACGAGGGCAAGCTGATCCACGTGCTGCTGCGCGCCATCGGCGCGCGCACCGCCCTCGAGCTGGGCGCCCTCGGCGGGTACAGCGGCGTGTGGATCGCGCGGGCGCTGCCGGTCGACGGACGCCTGGTCACGATCGAAAAGGACCCGCGGCACGCGTCGCTGGCGCGCCAGGCGTATCGGGAGGCGCGCCTGGAGTCCCGCGTGCAGCTGATCGAGGGCGCCTGCCTCGACGTGCTGCCGACGCTGGCCCCCGGGTTCGACGCGGTGTTCGTGGACGCCGACAAGGAGCCGCTGGCGCAGTACTTCGAGTGGAGCGTGCGCCTGTTGCGACCCGGCGGCCTGCTGCTCTGCGACAACGCGTTCTTCCACGGCGCCGTGGTGGACCCGAGCGACCGCTCGGCGCAGGCCGAGGGGGTCCGCGCCTTCAACCGCCTCGCCGCCACGGACCCGCGCGTCGTCGCGGCCGTGGCGCCGATCCGCGACGGGCTCGTCGTCGGCGTCAAGGTGGAGGGAGAGCGGTGAGCGACACGCTGCCCCGGGTCGAGGGGCTCGCCGAGCCCGCCAAGTACGAGCGGCTCGTCGACCAGCTGCCCGACGTCTGGTGGGGGGCCACGGGCCCGTTCGTGGGGCTACACGAGCTCAATCCCGCCCGGGTAGATTACTTTCGGGGAGTCTTCGGGGGGTTCCAGGAGAAACGCATCCTCGACGTGGGGTGCGGAGGTGGGATCCTCGCCGAAGCATTGGCCCGGGAAGGAGCCATCGTCACGGGAATCGATCCGTCGGAGAAGTCGCTGGAGGTCGCCAGACGACATGCCGAGGAGAGCGGCCTGCGCATCGACTATCGCGCTGGTGCGGCGGAACAGGTGGCAACCTGGAACCGGCAACTGCCGTTCGACCTCGTGTTCGCCGTGGACGTGCTCGAGCACGTCGACGACTTGCCGCGCACGCTCGAGGGCATCGCCAGCGTTCTGAAGCCCGGGGGCGGGATGGGGTTCCTGACGCACAACCGCACCCCCGCCGCATTCCTGCAACTCATCTGGCGCGAGGAGTACGTGGAGCACACGATGCCCGAGGGGTTCCACGAGTTCCGCCGTTTCCTCTCCCCCGAGGAGCTCCGCGCCGCGCTCGCCGACCAGGGGCTCGTCGTGCAGGAGATGAAGGGCGTCGTGCGCGCCGACGAGACCGGCCGCCGTGCGCTCGCGGACGACCTGAGCATCACCTACCTCGGCTGGGCGAGGAAGGGGGGGGGCTGATGGCGCGCGCCTGGATCGAGGCGCTGCTCGCCGCGGGGGTGACGCCCGCGACGTTCGTCCCCGACGCGAGCCTGGGCCGCTTCGACCAGGAGCCCGTCGAGCGCGCCGCCGCCGACGTGATGGAAGACGCCGAGCTCATGGCGCACGACGTTGCCGAGGTGGCGCCGTCACCGCCGCCGGTCGCGTTCCTCGACGGGATCCAGCAGTGGCGAGTCGTGGGATACGATGGTGTGGTGCCGATTGTGCGGGCGTACGTGGCAGCCGCGGTGCGGCGCCGCGGCGCCGACCGGCGGCTGCGCACGGCCTTCGAGGACAGCCGCGAGTTCGCCGTGGCGCCGCTCGGCGCGCTCGGTCGCGAACAGCGCGCCGCGCTCGAGGCGCACGTGGACGTCGTGGACCTGCCGGACCTGCCCCCGTCGCAGCCGGGGCCCGTCCTGGAAGCGGCCCGGCGCGCGGTGGACGGGGCGCGGCAGACGCTGGAGCGCGCGCTCGCCGACCGGGCGCTGCGCGCCCTCGGCGAGCGAGAGTGGCTGATCGTGGACGGATTGCTGTCGGTGTCGGGGAAACTCGCGGCGCATCCACGGGCGCTGGGCGTCATCAAGAGCTTCGGGACCCAGTTCTTCGAGGGCGATGCCCTGCGCCGGGCGTTGACGCTCCCGCACGGGCATCGCAGCAGCGTGTTCCGGGCGCGCGGCGGTCACGCGCGCAACGACGTGTACTCGTGGTACCTGCGCCTGTGGCCCTGGGAGGGCAACGATTTGCTGTTCGGGCTGCTGCGGATCGAAGCGCGGGCGGCGGCGGAGACGCTCGCCGCCGCCGGAGCGGTGAGCGCGTGGCTGCTCCGCGAACGGGCGCCGGTCTCGACGCCGGACGCGCGTTGGGACCGTCTGCTGTATCCTATACACGAGGTGGAGACCTACCTGCGGAGCCGCGCGCCCCGGGACTTCCTCCCGGCGTCGGGCTCCCGGCTGCCGCGAACGGGGACGTGATCGACAAAACCCGGCCTGCTCCCATCGGCCGCGTGGTCGCGACCGAGCTCAAACCCGCTACGCCGCACCAGTTCCATTTCTGGACGGCGGTCGAGACGAGCATCGGGATCGGCGCGATCGTGAAAGTAGAGGAAGGCCCGGAGCGCGTCGTGTATGGCGTGGTGACGGACGGGTTCGCGTACTCGGATCTGCAGACGCCGCTGCACGACGTGGTCGGCGCCGAGGGCGATCCGGTGCGTGCCGCCGAGAGCCCCACGGTGCGCCAGGAAATCCGGTTGTGGACGGCGGCGGTGCTGCGGCAGGTGCCCGAGGAGCCGCTGCAGCCGGTGCCGCTGGCGCGCGTCTTCGTCGCGACCGACGCGGACGTGGCCCAGGCGCTGCGCATGGACGCGTACCTCACCGGCGCGCAGCCGACCGGGATCCCCGTCGGCCTCTACACCTCCGGGGGGCTCGAGGCCCCGGTGTACCTCGACGCCGACTTCCTGCTCGGACCGGAAGCGGCGCACCTGAACCTGTCGGGGGTGTCCGGCCTCGCCACCAAGACGAGCGCGGTGGAGTTCCTGCTCGGCTCGATCTTCCAGCACTTCCCCAGGCACAAGGGCAAAGTGGCGGCCGTGTGCTTCAACGTGAAGGGGCCGGACCTCTGTTTCCTCGATCAGCCCGGCGAGTTGGGCGACGAGGACCGCCGCCGCTACGAGCGCCTCGGCATCGCGCCGCGGCCGTTCGAGCGGGTGCGTTACTTCGCGCCGTTCAAGGGGGACGGCGTCAACCTCAACACGCTGCGCACGCATCCGGAGCTGGTGGGGGACGTGCAGCCGCTCGTCTGGGGGCTCGCCGAGGTGCTGGATTTCGCCGAGGTGCTGCTCAACCGCGACGACATCGATGCCAAAGCGGACGCCTTCATCGATTTCCTCGCCGATCGCGTGCTGAACCGCGACTTCGACGATCCGCTCGCCGGCCGCCACCGCGTGCAGACCTTCGCCGACCTGGACCGCCTGTTCCGGTCGATCTTCGACGCGCTGGAGACGTCCGGGCGGAGCGACATGTGGCGCACGCATCACATCGCCACGATCCGCAAGGTGCGCAACCGGCTCTCGAACGTGTCGACGCGCTGCAAGGGCCTGGTGACCGACGACGGGCCGTCGAGCGACTTGCCGTGGGGCGCGTTCGAGGACCGCAGCGTCTACGTCGTGGACATCGCCAACGTGGACCCGTTGGGGCAGGACCTGGTGTTCGCCCGGGTGGTGTCGCGGCTGCGCGAGGGGCTGGAGCGGCGCGAGCTGGGCGTGGACGCGGTCGTGGTCTTCGTCGACGAGCTCAACAAGTACGCGCCCGCCGACGGGCCCGAGACCTACGTCAAGAAGATGCTGCTCGACATCTCCGAGCGCGGGCGCTACCTGGGGCTCGTGCTGTTCGGCGCCGAGCAGTTCCGCTCCCAGGTGCACCGCCGCGTGGTGGGGAACGCGGGGAGCCAGATCTACGGCCGGATGGACATGGACGAGCTGGCGACCCCCGCGTACCAGGTGCTGAGCCCGGCCACGAAGATCAAGCTGGCGACGCTGCCGGTCGGCGAGCTGATGGTGCGCCACCCGCACTTCACGCAACCGATCTTCGTGCGGTTCCCGCGGCCGCCGGTGCTGCGGGGGCGGGATGGGGTCGAGCGCTTCGCCCCCGCGGCGGACCTGCCGTTCGCCGACGCCGTGGCCCGTCAGCTGATGCGGCTCGACCGTACGGTGCGGGACGCGGCGCCGGCGGCCCGACGACGTGCTGGCGTATTTCCGGAAGGTGCTGGGCAGTCGCGTCGCTCCCGACGCGGCGCGCGAGCGGGCGGCAGTGCCGCCGCTCGGCGCGATCACCGACGAACCCTACTGAGACTGGAGACCGGCATGATCGCAGCTCGTCGCATGCTCCGCCCCCAGATCGGCGCCGTCCTCACCGTCGCCCTCGCCGCCTGCGGCAAGAGCGGTCCCAAGGTGGCGCTGCGCTTCCACCCGCCCGCGGGGGCCGTCTACCACTACGCCCTCGAGCAGCACTCCAAGATCAAGTTCGAGGGCGGCCCCGCGGCGGCCATGGGCGAGCAGCAGCTGACCATGCGCATGTACTTCACGCAGGAGGTCGGCACCCCGGCGGGCGGAAAGATCCAGGTCACGATGACCTTCGATTCCATCTCCGCCGAGTCCCCGATGATGCCGCGCGCGATGATGGAGCAGACGTTCCAGCAAATGCGGGGGATGAAGAGCACCGTGATCTACGACGATCAGATGCGCGTGCAGCAAATGCACTTCTCCGGCGCGCCCGGCATGCCGGCGCAGATGTCCGACGAGATCACCAGCAGCTTCAAGAACCTCGCCTTCCCGTTCCCGGACCATCCGGTCGGGCCGGGCGATTCGTGGGATGTCCAGATGGAGCTGCCCATGGGCAACCTCCCCGGCGCGGGCCCGATCCGCACCTCGACCAAGGTGACGGTGCGGGACATCCAGGTGTCGGGCGCGGATACCACCGTGCGGCTCGGCGTCGAGACGACGTTCCCCAAGGACCCGGTCACTGTTCCGGCGCAGGGGCAGACCGTGGAGCTGCGGTTCGCGGGGAGCATGACGGGAGAGCAGGTGTTCTCGCTGCGTCAGGGAGCGCCGGTGCAAACCACCATGGGCGGTACGATCCACATGGAGATGAAAGGCCCGGCGCTCGGCACCCAGACGATGGCGATGAGCATGGAGCAGCAGGCGACGATGAAGATGACGGGGCACTGACCGGAGGGGGCCCGATGCGCTCGATCTACCGCTGGCTGCCGGCCGTCCTGCTAACCCTGGCGGCGTGCTCTGGAGGGAAGACGCTGCTGCGCTTCCACCCGCGCGCCGGGACGTACCGCTACACGATGCAGCAGACCATGAAGGGCGGCGTATCGGCCGGCGGCGCCGGGGGACCCGTCATGTCGGCCGGGGAAGCGTCGATCACCGCGCAGGTCCGGGAGGTGATCGCGGTACCGCGCGAAGGCGGCGTGGGGGTCACGTGGAGCATCGACACCGTAACGGTCAGCTCGCCGCAGACGGGGATGCGGGCGCGCGCGGAGAGCACCCTGGCCACCAGGATCGCACGCGTACAGGCGACGCGTCTGGACGTCGTTTACGACGACCGCATGATCCCCACCAAGACGCAGGTGACGGACCCCCTGGCCCGGGGGGACGAGGGAATGCAGATCTCGCCGCGCAGCGCGGCGCACGCGTTCGCGTTTCCGCTGCCGGTCGATCCGGTCCGCAAGGGTGACGAGTGGCGCGCCGCCGATGAGTTCCCCGTAGAGGGGGTGACGGGGACGAGGCCGATCGACGTGCAGTACATCCTCACGGTGAGGGACATCCGCGTGGATGGGGCGGACACGACGATCGTCATCGGCATCGCCACCAAGTTTCCGGACACGCCGCTCACGATGACCGAGCAAGGCGTCACCGTGCAGGCCAAGGTGACCGGGACGGCGACGGGGCAGCAGGAGTTCAACCTCACCCAGGGCGTGCTGGTGAGCGGCACCATGGACGGGAACATCCGGGTCGACATGACGGGGGGCCAGCTCCGCACCACGCTGGCGATGACGCTCGAGCTCCACATCACGATGCGGCGGGTCGGAGGTCCGTGAAGCTCGCCCACCTCGCCGACCTCCACCTCGGCTTCCGGCAGTTCGACCGGCAGACGGCGCGCGGGGGCAACCAGCGCGAAGCCGACGTCGCCGAGGCGTTCCGGCGCGCGGTGGACGATCTGCTGGCGCAACGGCCGGACTTGATCGTCGTCGCCGGCGACGTGTTCCACTCGGTGCGGCCGACCAATCCGGCGATCCTGTTCCTGTTTCAGCAGCTGCAACGGCTGCGCGTGGGGCTGCCGGAGTCGCCCATCGTGCTCCTCGCGGGGACGCACGATACGCCGCGCTCGCTCGAGACCGGGACGATTCTCAAGCTGTACGAGGCGCTGGGCGTCGAGGTCGTCGTCGACGCGCCGCGCCGCCTGGTGTTTCCCAAGCTGGACTGCGGCGTGCTCGCCGTCCCGCACCAGGCGCTGGCCGCGGGAGAGCGGCCGGCGCTGCGCCCCGAGAGCGGCACCACGCTCAACGTGCTGGTCGCGCACTGCGACGTCGACCGGGTTGTGAGCCGGCAGGACCAGACCCCCCTCGCCTTCGGCGGCGCGCAGGTGACGAAGCAGGAGCTCGCCCCGGCGCAGTGGGATTACATCGCCCTTGGCCACTACCACCTCGCCCACCAGGTCGCCGCCAACGCCTGGTACAGCGGCAGCCTCGAGTACGTGACCACGACGCCGTGGCTGGAGCTGCGGTACGAGCAGGAGGAAAAGCGTCGCGGCAAGGGCAAGGGCTACCTGCTGGTCGAGCTGCCCGCCGCGCGCGTCACCTTCCGGCCGATCGCGGCGGTGCGGCAGCTCGTGGACCTGCCTGCCGTGCAGGGGGAGGGCCTCACCGCGGCAGAGCTGGACGCCCTGATCGCCGAGCGGGTGGCCAAGGCGAAGCCGCCGATCGACGACCAGATCGTGCGGCTGGTGGTGTGGGACATCTCGCGCGCGACGCAGCGGGATCTGGACCACGCCGCGATCCGCTCGTACAAGGCGCGGGCGCTGAGCTTCCTCCTCGACGTGCGCCGCCCGGCGGAGCAGCGCGTGGAGGCATCGGGGGCGCCGGGGCGGCGCCTGACGCTCCCGGAGACGGTTCGCCAGTTCCTCAAGCGCCGGCCGCTGGACGCGGATCTCGAGCGCGACGAATTCGTCCGCCTTGGCGCCCACTACGTCGAGCAGGCGGACGGCGAGGCGCCCGGCTGATGCGGCTCCACCGCCTGCGGCTCGTGAACTTCCGCCAGCACGCCGACACCGAGATCGCCTTCGGGCCGGGGATCACCGGGATCGTCGGCCCCAACGGCTCGGGGAAGACGACGCTGCTCGAGGCGATGGCGTGGGCGATCTACGGCGGCCAGGCGGCCCGCGGCGACAAGGAATCGGTGCGGAACCTGCGGGCCAAGCCGCGCTCCAGCGTGCGCGTCGAGCTGGACGTCGGCGTGGGGGCGCACGAGTACCGCGTGACGCGCTCGCTGCACGACGCCGAGCTGTATCAGGACGGCGTGCTCGTCGCCAACGCCTTGAAGACGGTGACCGAGAAGCTCGAGCGCGCCGTGGGGATGTCGCACGACGAGTTCTTCAACACGTACTTCACCGGCCAGAAGGAGCTGGCGGTGATGTCCGCCTTGAAGCCGGTGGACCGGCGCAAATTCCTGGCGCGCGTCCTCGGCTACGAGCGGCTGGAGCTCGCGCAGGTGCGCGTGCGCGAGCGACGCAACGCGCTCGCCGCCGAGCTCCAGGGGTTGGAAGCGGGGCTACCCGACCCCGCGGAGCTCGTGGCCCATCGCGAGGCGGCCCAGCAACGGCTGGCGGCGGCGCGCAAGGCCTCGCGGGAGGCGGAGGGGGCCCGCAAAGCCGCGCAGGCCGTGCTGGCGAAGGAGACACCCCACTGGCAGGCGTGGGAAGCCCGGCGCGATCGCACGCTGTCACTCGACGGCGAGCGCCGCATCGCCGAGCAGGCGGTGACCGCCGCGCGGCAGGAATTCCAGCGGCTCGACAAGGAGTTGGCCGCGGCGTTAACGGCGCGCGAGGACCTCAAGCGGCTGGAGCCGGAGCTGGTGCCGATCCAGGCGCTGCAGCAGGAGCGGGACGGGTTGGAGGCGTTGCAGCGCGAAGAGGCGGCGCGCCGCGAGGAGCTGGCGAAGCTCGAGGAGCTGCGCCGGGCGATCGCGGGCCTGGAGCGGAGGCTCGGCGAGCTGGGCGACCCGACGGAGCGGCTGGCGCAGGCTGAGGCAGAGGTCGCCGCGATCGAGGGCCGGCTCGCGGCCACCGAGGCGGCCCTCGAAACGGAGCGCACCACGTGGGTACGCGATCGCCAGGACGCCGAAACCAAGCGGCTCGCCCTCCGGGAGCAGTACAAGGAAGTGAAGGAGCAGCGCGACCTGATCGTGAAGCTCGGGCCCAAGGGCACCTGCCCGACCTGCAAACGCCCCCTCGGCGACGAGTACGAGGCGGTGCTGGGGTTGCTCGACCGGCAGCTCGAAGACATCACGATCAATGGCAACTTCTTCAAGCAGCGCGTGGAGCAGCTGGCCGAGTCGCCGGCGACGCTGCAGGCCGCGGAGGCGGCGCGCGACGCGGTCCAGGCCGAGTTGGGGACGGCGACGGGCAGGGTCGGGGAGCTCAAGGCGCAGGCCGAGGAGCGCAGCCGGGCCCAGACGGAGCTGGCTGGGGCGCGGCGGCGGGCAGCGGAGCTGGAGAAACGCGTGCAGGCGCGCCGCAGCGGGTACGACGCGGCCCGGCACGAGGCCGTGCGGGCCGAGTTGACGCGGCTCGAGCCGGTGCGTCTCGAGGCGAAGGCGCTGGAAACGCGGGCCGAGCGCGCGGAGGCGCTCGTCAAGGAAGCCGAGCTCGCCGAGCGGGGCCTGACGGTGCGGGAAGCGCAGGTCAAGGATCTCGTCGCGGCGATCCAGGCCGAGGGCTTCACGGAGGAGGAGTTCAAGAAGGCCAAGGAGCGGCATGACCGGGCGCAGCTGGCGCTGCACGAGGCGCAGCTCAAGGTCGTCGAGGCGCGCGGCGACCTGGTGCGCGGCGAAGAGGATCTGCGCGACGCCGAGCGCCGCGAGGCCGAGCGGACGGCGCGCGAGCGGGAGATCGCGGCCCTCAAGGCGCAGCACCGCCTGCACAACGAGCTTGACCGCGCGTTCAGCGATCTGCGGGGCGAGCTGAACGCGGCGATGCGGCCGGAGATCGCCGAGCTGGCGTCCGGCTTCCTCGCCGACTTGACCGACGGCCGTTACGACGAGGTCGACCTGAGCGAGGACTACGAGGTGACGGTGCTCGACGACGGCGTCCCCAAACCGGTGATCTCCGGTGGGGAGGAGGACATCGCCAACTTGGTGCTGCGGCTGGCGATCTCGCAGATGATCGCGGAGCGGGCGGGGCAGCCGCTGTCCCTGCTCGTCCTCGACGAGATCTTCGGCTCCCTCGACGAGGGCCGCCGCCAGCATGTGCTGGCGCTGCTGCGCCGTCTGGGGGACCGCTTCCCCCAGGTGGTGCTGATCACGCATATCGAGCAGGTGCGCGAGGGCCTCGACCGCGTGATCCGCGTGGAGTACGACGTGGGGCGGGGGACGAGCGTGGTCCGCGACGACACGGCGACCCTGGGCGCCGGTTTGGGAGCGGGAGGGGCCGATGCGGGCGTGGCTGCCTGAGCGCCGGCTCGACGGCCCGGTGGCCGCGACCGAGGCGGACATCGAGGCGTTGAATCGCGTCTTCGCCGAAGCGTTCACCGACCGCTACCGCCGCGACGGCCTGGTCGGCGTGCGCGTCCCCTACCTCAATCCCCAGGTGTGGCGCTACGCGCTGCTCGACGCGGGCGCCGGCGCCATGCTGTGGCGTGACGAGAGCGGCCGCGTCGCCGGGTTCAACATCGCGCACCGCTCGGGACGGGAGGGGTGGATGGGGCCGCTCGCCGTGCGCCCCGACCGCCAGGCGGCGGGGGCCGGCAAGACGGTGGTGCAGACGGCGGTCGACTGGCTCGTCGAGCAGGGGGTGACCACCCTGGGCCTCGAGACGATGCCGCGGACGGTGGACAACATCGGGTTCTACTCGCACCTGGGGTTCACGCCCGGCCGCCTCACCGTCACGATGACCAACGACATCGCGACGCGTGGGCACCGCGCGCCGAGCCTCCTCTCTCAGCGCGCGCCGACGGAGCGGGCCGCGACGCTCGCCGCCTGCCGCGACCTCGTGGAGACCCTCGCCCCCGGCACCGACTACACGCGCGAGCTCGACCTCAGCGCCGAGCTCGGCCTCGGCGACACCGCCTTGGTCGAGGGGAGAGGCGGCGTCGATGCCTTCGTGCTCTGGCATTCCGTGCCGCTCGCCGAAGCGCGGGGTCCGGACGAAGTGCGCATCCTGAAGCTCGCCGCGCGCGACGAACGGGCGTTTACCGCCGCCGTCGCCGCCGCCGAAGCCGCCGCCGCCGGGGCCGGCATCCGCCGCGTGTCGTTCCGCTGCCAGACGACGTACGAGGATGCCTACCGCCGGCTCATCGAGCGCGGCTACCGGGTGCGCTGGACCGATCTGCGGATGACGCTCGAGGGATACCCGGAGCGGACCTCGGCCCACGGCGTGCTGCTCTCCAACTGGGAGATATGACCGCCGGGCTCGTCATCTTCGCGGTCACATACTTCCTCATCGCCGTCCAGCGACTCCCGTTCGTCCACCTGAACCGCCCGGCGGCGAGCCTGCTCGGCGCGGTGGCGATGGTGGTCGCGGGCGTGCTCTCCCTCCAGGACGCCTACGCAGCCATCGATTTCGACGTCCTCGTCTTTCTGCTCGGCCTCATGCTCATCGTCGGCTACCTGGAGGTCGGCAGGTTCTTCGAGTGGGCCGCGGAGTGGGTGCTGCGCCGCGCCCGGACCCCCGACCGCCTGCTGCTCGGCGTCGTGGTGGGCGGCGGGCTGCTGTCGGCGTTCTTCGTCAACGACACCATCTGCCTCGTGGTCACGCCCGTCCTGCTCGCGGCCCTCGGGCCCCTGCGCGTGCGGCCGACGCCGTACCTGCTCGGGCTCGCGATGGGCGCCAACGTCGGATCGGTGCTCTCGGTCACCGGCAATCCGCAGAACATGCTCGTCGGCATCTGGAGCGGCACGAGCTTCGGCGGCTTCCTCGTCCGCATGCTGCCCGTGGCGGTCGGGGGCCTCGCGCTCACGTACGGCTATCTGCGCTGGGCCTTCCGCGCGGAGCTCCGCGAGCCGTTCCGCGAGCCCCTCAAGACGGTGCCCGTGGCCGTCGATCGACCACTGGTGACGAAAGGCGTGCTGGTCTTCGGCGTCGCGTGTGTGGCGTGGCTCGCGGGCGGCCCGCTGCCGCTCGTGGCCATCACCGCTGGCGCGCTGATGGTGGCGGTGGCGCAGCGCGATCCCGCCTACGCGATCGATCGCGTGGAGTGGTCGCTGTTGCTGTTCTTCGCGTCGCTGTTCGTGGTGATGCGCGGGTTGGAGCGCACAGGAGCGGTGGCGTGGATCGACGCGCGTGGCCTGGCGCTGGTGCACGGCGGCGGCCCTGCGACGGCGGCCGCGGCCGTCAGTGGCGTGATGGTCGTGCTGTCGAACCTGATCTCCAACGTCCCGGCGGTGCTGCTGTGGCGGACCACCGTGCCGCAGCTGCCCAACCCGGATCTGATGTGGCGCGTGGTGGCGATGAGCGCGACGTTCGCCGGCAACCTGCTGCTCATCGGCTCGATGGCCAACTTGATCGTCGCCGAGCGCGCGGAAGCGCGCGGGGTACGAATCGGCTTCGCCGAGTACGCGCGGGTCGGCGTCCCGGTCACGGTGCTCACCTTGCTCTGGGGCGTCGCGGTGCTCGTGCTGATGGGCTGACGCCACACTCCCGCCACAGCATGAATCTTGCCGAGCTCTCCTCTCGAACTCCCTCGAGGAGAGCCGCGATGATCTGGAAACGCACCGTCGTGGTGCTCGTCGCATTCGCTGCCTTGGGTGCGGCCGCGTGCCGCGACGCCACCACACCGCAGCCACAGTCCGAGGCCACCGTCCCGTCAGCCACCGGGCGTTACATCGTTGTCTTCCGGGACAGTGTGACCGACGCCCCAAATCTGGCCCGCCAGCTGATCCAGGCGACCGGTGGGTCGCTGACCTTCACCTACTCGAGCGCGCTCAAGGGGTTCGCGGCCACGTTGCCGCAGGCCGCCTTGATGGCGCTGGGGCGCAACCCACGCGTCGCCTACATCGAGCCGGACCAGCTCTTCCAGGCGGACGTAACGCAAGCGATGGACGCGAACGGGGACCCGTGGGGACTCGATCGCGTCGACCAGGGGGCGCTGCCGCTATCGCGGACGTACACCTACACGACGACCGCGTCGGGAGTGCATGTCTACATCATCGATACGGGGATCTCGACGCTCGCCGCGGACTTCGGCGGGCGGGCGGACAACGTCTACGACGCCTACGGCTTGACGGGCGAGGACTGCAACGGCCACGGCACGCACGTGTCGGGCATCGTCGGCGGCGCGACGTACGGCGTGGCCAAAGGGGTGTCGTTGCACGGCGTGCGCGTGCTCAGCTGCGCGGGGGTCGGCCTCACCTCGCAGATCATCGCGGGGCTCGACTGGGTCCGCCAGAACCACGCCAGCCCCGCCGTGGCGAACATGTCGCTCGGCGGCGGGCTCTCCACGGCGCTGAACGACGCCACGACGAATCTCTGGAACGCGGGCGTGTTCGTGGCCGTCGCGGCGGGCAACGACAATGCCGACGCCTGCCAGGCCTCGCCGGCGAGCGCGACCGGGGCGTTCACCGTCGCCGCTTCCGAGAAGACCGACGCCAAGGCGTCGTACTCAAACTGGGGAACGTGCGTGGAGGCCTACGCGCCCGGGTCCGCCATCAAGTCGGACTACCTCTTCGGCACGACGCAGTCGCTGAGCGGAACGTCGATGGCGTCCCCGCACGTCGCGGGCGTCGCCGCGCTCTACAAGGCGACGTTCGGCGACGCGCCGTCGGGGACGGTGTCGAGCTGGATCATCACGAACGCGACGTCGGGCGTGATCACGGGCAACCCCGGCGGGACGCCCAACCGCCTGCTGTTCAAGGCCGGGCTGTAATCAGCGACCGGTCGGGGCTTCCCGTCACGTAGACGACGGGCGAGAGCCCGACGACTTCGATGGCGTGCAGGGTCCCGGCGGGGAGGTCGAGGCGGTCGCCGGGACCCAGGTCGAAGGCGTTCCGGCCGACGGTCACGCGGACGAACCCGGACAGCACCCAGCGCGTCTCCGCGAAGGGATGCGCGTGCTCCGGCGTGCGCGTGTTGGCCACGTCGGACCACCAGGCGGTGACCATCCCTTCAGCCTCGAGCGCCCGGCGCAGGGTGCCGAGCTGCAGGGACCCAAGGGCGGGGTTCCAGCGTTTGACTTGGGGCACGGGCGCTAGTGTAGGGTGAGGGAAGGGTGGCCGCCAGGGCGGGGTGCCAGGCTCACGACCGGAACCGTGGCGCGCCTGCGATCACCCGCCGGGCGAACAGCACGACCGCCCCGGTATAGAACAGGTGCACCCAGCCCGCCGGCACTGCCGCGACGAACGCCAGGACGATCCACACGACCAGCGAAACGATCCCGAACACCACGGTGAGATTCATGGTTCCCCCTTACGCTTTCGCTCGACGGTTTTGCTCGACGGCTCGGCTTGACGTCTCCGCTCGACGTCGTAATTTGAGTTCAGGGGCGGAGAGCATAATTATTGAGCCAACAGGCTCGATCGTGGACCCGGATACTGGGGTGGAAGTCAGGCCCCCTCGATTGGGGAAGACCGAAGCCACGGTGAGGGACCAAACGTAATCGCTCGGGCTTCAATAATTCTCTCCGTTCCTGTGGTACCCGGTCGGCCGGTCCGCGTTGAGCGGCGCCGGCCGATCGCTTTTAGGCGGGCGTCTTCCGCCTGATTGTTTCCCAAAAGTACTTCGGTGCCAGGACCGGCTTCCCCCCCACCACGAAGCCCACCACCAGGATCGCCATCCACAGGCCGTAGGCCACCGCTACCTCCTCGCGCAGCGACGGCCGCAGGAACTGCCCCAGCCACAGCACGAAGATGATCGTGGCGTCGAGCCACTCGAATTCCATCTTGAAGAGCAGCAGCATCGCCAGGGCGGTCTGCAGCAGCGTGAGGAGGATCTCGAGCTGCTGCGCGTCGTCGAAGTGAAAGGCGCTCCACACGCCGAAATGCTGGAGGTGCGAGTAGCCGTACACCAGCGGGATCATCGCGGCGAGCACGGTCCACTGGTTGATGTTGCTCGACACGAGGTTCATCAGCGCCATCGGCGCGTGCGTGACGCGCCGCGCCCAGTAGAACGCCGAGACTTTCTCGGGGAATTCGGAGAGAAACGGCGCCACCCACTGCACCAGCACGAACTGGCTCACCCCCACGACGCCGGCCACGGCGAGCATCGACTCCAGGAAGGGATGTGCCGTCACGTACAGCAGCGCGCCGCCGACCGTGAACAGGCCGATGATCGCCGCCGGGCGCCGCCACCCGCGCTGCCGGTACGCCCAGCGGGAGACGGCCGGCGCTGAGCTCACCTTCTCCGCGTCGTGCGGCGGGTTCTTGAACAGCACCCAGAGGTACGCCACATACAGCGCGATCAGCACGACGGCGTCCACCCAGCCGAAGCTGCGCTTGGCGAGAATCACCAGGAAGTAAAGCAGCGGCGGGATCAGGCCGATCACCTCGACGGCGTGCTCCTTGTCGAGCTTGATCGCCGGCAGCCGCTCGCCGGCGGTCTTGCGGCCGGAAACCGCGAACACGAAATAAATCATCGGCCAGCCGAGGCCGAGCAGCAGGCGGATGGCGCCGGTCAGGTTCGCGATCGCCAGGTGGGCGCGCTCGGGGTCCTTGCCCGCCTCCCACGCGATCACCGCTTCGACCGCGAACTCGGGGAGCGTCTGCAGCCAGGCCAGCAGCGCGAGCGCGAGGCCCTGGGAGATGAGGAACTGGGCGGCTTCCGCGCCCCACGCCACGAGGAACGCCGAGGCGAGGATGCTGGGAAAGGTCCACAGGGCCGAGAGCGCGGAGGCTCCCGCCTGGGACACGGCCGCGAGTACCTTTAGCAGTCGCACGGAGGAGCCCAATCTACCCATGCCGCGCTGCGTCGTCACCCGTCGCGTCCACTTCAACGCCGCCCACCGGCTCAGCAACCCGCGGTGGAGCGAGGCGGAGAACGCGCGCGTATTCGGCGTGTGCAGCAACCCCAACTTCCACGGCCACAATTACGACCTCGAGGTCTCCGTGGAAGGAGAGATCGATCCCGCGACCGGCTACGTGCTGGACATCCAGCGGCTGAAGGAAATCGTCACCGAGTGCCTGGTGCGGCACCTCGATCACAAGAACCTGAACCTCGACGTCCCGTGGTTTCGCGACCTGAATCCCTCGGCGGAGAACATCGCGGTCGTGTGCTGGCGGGTACTGGAGCCGGCCGTCAAGCCGGCCCGGCTGGCGCACATCCGGCTGTGGGAGACGGAGCGTAATTACGTGGACTACGATGGGGCGTGAACGATGGGACGCGATGAGATGAAGTCGGCCAGCCTGCACAGCTTCCACGAGGAGCACGTGCCGCCCACCGAGGCGCGCAACCCCTTCCAGCCGCTCGTGCGCGCCATGCTCGAGCAGCTGGGCGAGGACCCGAAGCGCGAGGGGCTGCGGGAGACCCCGGCGCGCGTCGAAGCGTCGCTCAAGTGGCTGACGCGCGGCTACCAGATGGCGGTCGAGGACGTGATCGGGGACGCGATCTTCACCGAAAAGCACGAGAGCATGATCTGCGTGCGCGACATCGAGATCTACTCATTGTGCGAGCACCACCTCCTGCCGTTCTTCGGCAAGGCGCACGTGGCGTACCTGCCCAACGGCAAGATCGTGGGGCTCTCCAAGATCCCGCGGGTCGTGGAAGTGTTCGCGCGCCGGCTCCAGGTGCAGGAGCGGCTGACCGACCAGATCGCCGACGCGTTGTGCCGGGTCTTGAAGCCCCTCGGCGTCGGCGTGGTGATCGAGGCCTACCACCTGTGCATGATGATGCGGGGCGTTGAGAAGCAGAACTCCAAGACGGTCACGAGCGCCCTGCGCGGGGCGTTCCGCGACGACGGCAAGACGCGCGACGAGTTCCTGCGCCTGGTGCACGGCGGCCGCTGGCTCGAGTGACGCTCGCGGTCGTCACCGGCGCCTCGCGCGGCATCGGCCTCGCGGTGGCCGACGAGCTGCGGGCGGCGGGCTTCCACGTCGTGCGCCTCGCCCGCTCGCTCACCGACGGCTCGGCGGACCGCCAGACCGATCTCCGCTGTGATGTGAGCGATCCGGCCCAGGTCGAGCGCGCGGTGACGAGGGTGCGCGGCGAGCTCGGCGTGCCGGACGTCGTCGTCAATAACGCGGGGATGTTTTTCATCAAGCGGCTGGAGGAGACGTCCCCCGGGGACTTTTCCAAACTGATCGCCGTCAACCTCACCGGCCTGTTTCTCGTGGTCCGCGCGTTCGTTCCGATGATGGTGGAGCGCGGCAGCGGGCACCTCGTGACGATCGGCTCGATCTCGGACCACGTCGCGTTTTCCGGCTCCACCGCCTACGCCGCGAGCAAGTTCGGCCTGCGCGGCATGCACGAGGTGATCCGGGTGGAGACGGCGAAGTCGGGCGTGCGGACGACGCTGGTGTCGCCGGGGCCGGTCAACACCGACATCTGGGACGCGGTCGATCCCGACTCCAAGCCGGGGTTCACCAAGCGCAAGGACATGCTGCGCGCCGAAGATGTGGCGGAGGCGGTGCGGTGGGCAGTGACGCGGCCGCCGCAGGTCGACGTCACCGAGATTCGGTTAGTGCCGACGTTCTACGCGCCGAGGGGATGAATCCAATGCGGAACGCGGAGTGCGGAATGCGGAGTTTCAGGGCAGGGCCGATCCGCGGGACTGCAGTTCGAACTTGCCGCGAATGTTCCGCATTCCGCGTTCCGCATTCCGCACTTCTCGCCACGCTCACCGTTGCTCTGGCAAGCGCCGCTTCCGCCCAGGCGATCCCACCTCTCCCCGACAGCTCGGGTTGGGGCGTTCATGTTCTGGCCTTGGCTCGCGGTCCCGACAGCGCGATCTGGGTGGGGACCTACGGGCAAGGCATTTTTGTCCTGCGCCCGACTGCCACCACGTGGGAACGGATCCGCTCCTCAAACGACACCGCGGTGCATTCCATCTCCTGGGACTTCGTGCACGCGTTCGCCTTCGGGCCCAGGGGCGAGATCTGGTACGGCACGGTGGGGAACGGGTGGGGTGTGTCGAGCGACGGCGGCAAGACGTGGAAGAACTGGGAGTTTCGCGAGCTGGGCCCCGAGTGGCAGTACGTCGCGCCGAACGGGATCGTCACCGTGGGGGACACGACTTACATCGCGACGGCGGACGGGATCAAACTCACGGGAGACGACGGCAAGACGTGGGCGATGATCACGGACTCGGCGGGAGCGGCGACGGCGAAGGATCCGGTGATGGGGAGGATTCGGAACCAGTATGTTGTGGCGATTGACACGATGGGCGGCGTCGTGGTGCGCCATCTTCGGGGAATCGCGGCTTCCCACGACGGTGGGCGACACTGGGAAGAGCATCACATGCCAACGTGTGGACGTCTCTGCGTCGACGCTCTCCGTGTTCAGGGTATATACGATGGACCGGCAGGCGGCCCAAGGTACCCAGAGATTGGCGATGTCAAAGTAGGGCGCACCGAGCTCCCTTCTGTTCCGATAACGTCGGCGACTCTCGCCACACCGCGAACCCCCCGCCACACCTTTTTCCGCCGCCCCATCGCGCTTACCGACCAGCCCTACATCGACCAGACGTACCGCTTCGGCTCGACCATGGGCGGCAACTTCCAGCCGCACCAGGGCGTCGAGTTCAACAACCCCGACGGCACCCCCGTCCACGCCATCGGTGACGGCGTGGTGATCTACTCGGGGCCGGCCGAGGCTGGCGCAAACACCATCGCGATTAGACACGACCGTCGGCTGACCCCGGGGCGTGGCCCCGGGGTTAACCCACCCGGGTCGCTGTACGTGTACTCCGTCTACTACCACAACTCCAAGCTCCTGGCGCGCGTCGGCCAGCGTGTCAAAGCCGGGGACGTTATTTCCCTCGTCGGCAACACCGGCCGCGCCACGAACGACCATCTGCACCTGGAAGTCCACGCGGCCCCGACCACTGACTCCAGCAAGATCGTCCACCCTGACGTCCGCTACCCGCCCTTCAACACCAACCCCGAGCTCTGGATCGAACCGCTCCCGGGCACCGGGCTCGTCGCCGGGCAGGTGTGGGATTCGAAGGGACAACCGGTCCAGCAGGCCCGCGTCTACGGGCTCGTCAAACCCGAGCCGCAGGAGACGCCGTTCTCGTTCATCGAGACCTACGGCCCACGCAATCACTCGGATCCCGTCTACCACGAGCACTTCGCCATCTCCGACGTCCCGCCCGGCGATTACAGCCTCGGCGTCGAGATCGAGGGCAAGAAGGTGTATCGCCGTGTGCGTGTCGCCGTGGGGAAGCTGACTTGGGTCGAGTTCCAGCCCGATGCACATTGAGCTGACGGAGATGCTCCGCTGCCCGGAGCCGCACCGGGAAGAGTTCCTCGTGCTCTCGACGGGCGAGATGTCGGGACGGATGGTGCGGGCGGGCGTCGTGGGATGTCCGGTGTGCCAGCGGGAGTACAAGATCGCGGATGGGATCGTGAACTTCTCGGGGAGGGGGATGGGGGATGCGGGATGGGTAGAAGCGGCGCCCCATACCCCATCCCCCATCCCCCATCCCGATGCCCAAACTCTCCAAGCCCTCCTCGATCTCTCCGGCCCTGGTGGCTACGTCGTGCTCGTGGGCTCGGCAGCCCATTACGCCGTCGGCCTCGCGGCCTTGATGGGGGGAATCCACTTCATCGGCCTCAACCCGCCCGCCGGCGTTGAAGAGCTGGCGGTGCTGAGCCTATTGGTCTGCGAGAGCAAGATCCCGCTGCGCGACGCCATGGCGCGCGGGGTGGTCGTGGGGAGCGAATCGAGCGGCGCCACCTGGCTCGTTGAATCGCGTCGGGTACTACTCCCGGGCCGTCGGTTGGTCGTCGAAAACGAAGCGGCCCGGCCCGATGGCATCACACAGCTCGCCACGGGGCAGGGGCTCTTCGTAGGAGAGAAGAAGTAGCTTTTTCGGTCCGACCGTCCGACAGTCCGACCGTCCGACGGTCTCAGCCTTCGATCGCCGCCGCCATCTTGTCGGCCTCGGCGTACGCCTGGTCGATCACGTCCTTGTAGTGCGCTTCCACCGCGCGCCGCTTCACCTTGAGGGTCGGCGTCAGCTCGCCTGACTCGATCGTGAAGTCGTTCTCGATCAGCACCACCTTCTTCGGCATCTCGTATTTGGCGAGCTCGCGCAGCTGGCCCATCACCTCGCGCTCGATCTTCGCCTTGACGTCGGCGAGCGCCAGCAGGTGGGCGTGCGAACCGGCCGCGAGCCCGCGGGTCGCCGCCCACTTCTCCAGCTGCTCGTAGTTCGGAACGATGAGAATGATCGGGAACTTGCGCTTGTCGCCGAGCACCACGGCGTTGGCGACGAACTTGTTGAGCTTGACCTGGTTCTCGATCGGCTGCGGGGCGATGTATTTGCCGCCCGCGGTCTTCAAGAGATCCTTTTTGCGGTCGGTGATCTTGAGATACCCGTCGGCGTCGAGCTCACCGATGTCCCCGGTGCAGAACCACCCCTCGGGGTTGAAGACCTCGTTGGTCGCCTCGGGCTTGTTGTAATACCCCTTCATGATGTTGGGGCCCTTGGCCAGGATCTCGCCGTCGGAGGCGATCTTGAGCTGCACCCCCGGCACCACCGGACCCACGCTGCCGAGCTTGGGGCGGTCGATCGGGTTCAGGGTCAACACCGGCGAGGTCTCGGTCAGCCCGTACCCCTCGATGATCGGCAGGCTCGCGCTGTAGAAGAACTTGGCGATCTCCGCCGACAGCGGCGCGCTCCCGGACACGAAGAACCTGATCCGGCCGCCGGTGCGCGCGCGCAGTTTGGCGAACACCAGCCGCTCGGCGATGCCGCGGCGGAACGCGAGCCAGGGGGGAATCGACACGCCGGCGAGACGGTGGTTCGCCCACTGCTCGCCCACCCCCTTCGCCCAGAAGAAAATCTTGCGCTTGATCGCGGAGCCGGAGAGGGCATTCTCCAACACGCGGGCGTACACCTTCTCATACAGTCGCGGCACCGAGACGACGATCGTGGGGTGCACCTCTCCCAGGTTCGCGGCGACCTTGTCGAACGACTCCGCGTAGTTGATGATTACCCCTGCCTGCATCAGCGTGTAGTCCACCATCCGCTCGAAGATGTGGCTCAGCGGCAGCATCGCGAGACATTCTTCCGCGTCGCCCAGGTCCAGCACCTGGAGCACCGCCTGCACGTTGCTCCAGATGTTGTTATGCGTGAGCATCACGCCCTTGGGGTCGCCCGTGGTCCCCGAGGTGTAGATCAGCGTGGCCAGGGCATCGGGCGAGACCGCCAGCGCGTCTTCCTTGAAGCGCGGGTACCGGCCCTCCGCCGCCTTGCCCTTCGCCTCGAGATCGCCGAGCAGGGTCACGCTAGGTCGTGCCGCCGTGCTCTCGAACGCCATCACGTGTTTCAGGGCCGGCAGGCGGGCCTTCACCTCGATCACCTTCGCGACCTGCTCGGCCGTCGAGCAAAACACGCCGACCGATCCGGAGTCGCTGAGGATGTACTCGATCTGCTTGGCGGTGAGGGTCGGATAGATCGGGACGTCCACCGCCTGCGCGCACAGGCACGCAAAGTCGGCCAGCGCCCACTCCACCCGCGTCTCCGAGAGGATCGCCACGCGGTCGCCGGCCTGGATGCCGAGCTCGCGGAGCCCCAGCGCGAGGTGCCGGGCGCGCCGCTCCGCGTCGCGGTGGGTGATGGCTTGCCAGGTGCCGCCGACCTTCGCCCGATACGCGCAGGGCAGCCGGTCGGCGTACCCCGTCATCGTCTCGAAGAACAGCTGCGTCAGCGTCCCCTTCGCCTTGCTCATGGCAGGAACCCCACGACGAAAGTGATCGGCGAGCCGGGGACCGGGGTGCCGTCGTGGTGATACGCCGTCGCGGTCACCACGACCGAGTCGGGCACGGTGCCGCCCGTGTAGCGCACCCGCACCACCGCCACACCGCTCGTATTGGTGCGCACTGTGTCTCCCGGGACCAATGTGACGGTCATGAGGCCGCTCGGATAGACGGTAGCGGTGAAGGCGATGGGCCGGCCCGTCAGGCTCAAGGCGTTATTCGCCGGGGTCGCATACGCCTGGACCCTAAGGGAATCCGAGAGCGAGTCCGGCGTGCTCACCGTCACGGTGCTGCGCAGGGGCGCGGTGGCGACGATGGAATCGAGGGGCGACTGGACGCTGAGGGTGAGGGGATTCGAGCGCAGGTTGCCGACCCGCGCCTGCAGGCGGCCCGTCTGGCCGCCGGTGAGCCCGACGGTGGCGCCGGTCAGGCTGTCAATCACCTGCACGGTGGTGTCGAGGCGCGCCCACACGATCGTCGCGACGACGGAGTCCCCGTGCCCGTCGAGCGCCCGGGCCCGGGGCACGAGCGTGTCGCCGACCTCGACGCGCCCGCTGTCGGGCAGGCTCACGTCGAGCGCGACGATGGCGTTGAGGTCCGTCCCCAGCTTTCCGCAGGCGGCCGCGGCGAGGAGGCAAAGACCCACGCGCGCGCAGGCGCGCCGCGTCAGGGCGCCTCCGCGGAGAGGGGCGGGGAAGCGGGCGGCGTTACGCCCATGTCGCGGAGCGTGTTGGTGGCGTGCTCCACCCACTTCTGGGCGTCGGGGCCTTTTGGCGGCTGGATCAGGAATGCCTTGAGGTGTTGCGCGGCCCCATCGGGGTCGCCGCGCTTCAGGAGCAGGAATGCGAGCCCGTAGTGCGCGCCGGCGAGCGCGGTATCGAGCTCGAGCGCGCGGCGGTAGTGGCGGATCGCCTCATCGATGCGGCCGGTCTTTGTGAAACAGATGGCCATGTTCTGCAGGATGCGCGCATCGTTGGGATGATCGCGCACCGCGAGGCGGTAGGACGTGAGGGCGGCGTCGTAGTCGCCCTGCCGTTCCAACGCGAGGGCCTCGTTGAGATAATCGAGGCGCTGGGGTTTGAGATCGTCGCGCGAGCCGCCGAACAGACGGCGCCAGAAACCCATGCGCCGAAAATAGCTTGCGGGCTCCCGCGTCCGCAACGTAGCTTCCCCTCCCATGCCTGCCGTGCCGCGCTTTCCCGCTCCGCGCTCCTCGCGCCCCGGACGCCACTCCCCCACCGGGGTGCTGCAGGTGGACTGGCCGTTCTTCGGGGAGCTGTGCCGCGCGCTGGCGCTCAAGGTGTACCGCGACTACGAGCCCGATCTGGTGCTCGGCATCGCGAAGGCGGGCGTGATCCCGGGCGCGGTCATCTCCAGCATCCTGCAGTGCGACTTCGCCTCGATGGCGATCACCCGCGCCGACAGCGGCAGCCGGCCGGTGGTGATCGCGGGACCGCCGGCCCTCGTGACCGGGCGGCAGGTCCTCATCGTGGACGAGACGTGCGACAGCGGCGACACCATGAAGCTGGCCTTGAACGCGGTGCGCGAGCTCAAGCCCGCGTTCGTCAAGACGGCGGTCTCGTTCCGCACGGGGCCGTTCGCGCCCGATTACTGCGCCCTCGAGACCGAGAACTTCATCATCCTCCCCTGGGATCGTGAGGTCATCGTGGACGGCGAGATCGTCATGCGGCCCGACTACGCGGAAAAACTCCGCGAGCTGGGCCAGTGAAGGATCGCCTCCGCGACGCGCTGCAGTCCTCCCGAGCCGATTACACCGAAATCCGCGTCGAGCGGACCTGGAGCTCCGCCGTCGCCTTCCGCGGCCGCCGCCTCGAGGCCGCGACTGCCAGCGAGGACGTCGGCGGCTTCGTCCGTGCCCTCACTAAGGGCGGCGGCTGGGGCGTCGCGTCGTTCACGTCGCTCGACCGGCTGCCCGCGATGGTGGCCCGCGCCACCGAGCTCTCCCGGGCGGTGCGCCTCGACGAGCCGATCCGCCTCGCCGAGGTTCAGCCCCGCGAGGCCGACGCGGTCCTTGACCTGGACGGCGACGTGCGCGGCGTGCCGCTCGCCGAGAAGAAGCGCCTGCTCGAGGCCTACAACGGCGCGATGCTGGCGGTCGGCGACCGCATCGTCGATACCCAGGCCAGCTACCACGACGAGGTCAGCGAGGTCTGGTACGCCAATTCCGAGGGCGCGCTGATCTACCAGCTCCGCCCCGAGGTCGTGCTCTCGGGGACGGCCATCGCCCGGCGTGACGGCGTGATCGAGAAGGGGCTGGAGTCGATCGGCTATCGCAAAGGGTGGAACGCCGCCCAGGGCCGCGAGGCCGGGTTCCGCACCGTCGCCGAGCGGGCCGTCGCGCTCCTCGACGCGCCCCGCGTGGGGGGCGGGACCTATCCGGTCGTCCTCGACCCCGAGCTCGGCGGAGTCTTCATCCACGAAGCGTTCGGCCACCTCTCGGAAGCGGACTTCGTCTACGAGAACCCCCAGGCGCGGGAGATGATGACCCTGGGACGCCGCTTCGGGAAGCCGGTGTTGAACGTGGGCGACAACGGCGCGGCGCCCGGCCTCCGCGGCACCCTGCCGTTCGACGACGAGGGGACGCCGACCCAGGACACGGCGCTCATCAAGGACGGGATCCTCGTGGGCCGTCTGCACTCGCGCGAGACCGCGGCGCGCCTGGGCGAGCGGCCGACCGGGAACGCGCGCGCGCTTTCGTTCCGGCACGCGCCCATCGTGCGGATGACCAATACGTACATCGCCGCCGGCCCCGGGGGGGGCACGTTCGCGGACCTGATTCGCGACATCAAGCTGGGCGTGTACGCCTGCGGGGCGTTCGGGGGGCAGACGCTGCTCGAGAATTTCTCCTTCACCGCCGCCTACGGCTACATGATCCGCGACGGCCGGGTGGCGGAGCTGGTCAAGGACGTCGTCCTCGCGGGCAATCTGTTCCAGACGCTCGACCGCATCGAGCGCGTGGCGGGCGATTTCCAGTGGAACCAGATGGGCGGCGGCTGCGGCAAGGGCGGGCAGTTCCCGCTGCCGGTCACCGAAGGCGCGCCCCACGTGCGCATCGAGGAGGCCCTCGTCGGAGGAGACGTCCCGGCGTGATCGCGGACCTGCTCGCGGCGGTGCGGCGGCGCGCTCAGGCCGGGGACGCCCTGTGGCGCCGCGAAGAGCGCACCACGCTCGCCTTCGAGGCGGGCCGCTTCAAGAGTGCCGGGACCACGGAGGAGACCGGGATCAACCTCCGGGTCGTGAAGGACGGCCAGGTCGGCGTGGCCGGCACGACGGCCGCCGACGCCGCCGCGGACGACCTGCTCGCCCGCGCGCTCGCCTCGGCGGCCCTCGGCGAAGCGCTCAACCTGGGTTTTCCGCCCCCGGCCCCACTTCCCCCCGTCCCCACGTATTTCGATAACGCCGCAGACGCCTCCCTCGACGCCCTCATTGAAATCGGGCGGTCGCTCCTCGGCCGTCTGGATCGCGACGGCTGCCAGGTGAACGTGGCGATCGAGCGCGAAGTCTCGGAGACTGCGGTCGCCAACACCGCCGGGGCCGCGGGGCAATATCGGGCGACGGGTGTCGCGGTCGGGGTGGACCTGACGCGCATCGCCGGGGACGACGTCCTGATGGTGTACGACCAGTATGTCGCGGCCGACCTGCCCACTGCCGACGAGCTGGACGCGCTCGTGCGCGCCGTCACGACCCGGCTCGACCTCGCTCTCACGGTCGTCGCGCCGCCCGAGGGCGCGCTGCCGGTGATCTTCACGCCGACGGGTCTCTCGGCGATCCTCTTGCCACTCGAGCAGGGGCTGTCGGGGAAGGCGGTGCTGCAGGGCGTGTCGCCGCTGGGCGAGAAGCTGGGCACGCGGGTGTTCGACGAGCGCTTCGCGCTCACCGACGATCCGCTCGCGGCCGGCCGCGCCGCCTCGCGCCCCTGTGATGACGAGGGCGTGCCGTCCCGACGGTTGCCGCTCGTGGAGGACGGCGTCGTACGCGGGTTCGTCTATGACCTCGAAACGGCGGCGCGTGCCAGGACGACGAGCACCGGCCACGGGCGGCGCGGCATCTTCGGCAAGCCGCGGATCGCCTACAGCAATCTCATCGTGGGTGCCGACCGAAACCCGTCAACGGAGACCCGAGTCCCGGGGGGCGGACTCGCGGCGGGCCTGCAGAACGGCCTGATCGTCGAGGACCTGATCGGCGTGGGGCAGGGGAACGTCATCGCCGGAGGGTTTTCCCACCCGGTCGCGCTGGCCTACCGCGTCGAGCGCGGAACGATCACCGGCCGCGTCAAGGACGCCGCCGTGGCGGGGAACGTGTACGAGCTGCTCAAGCGCATCGGCGGTTTCGGGAGCGACGGGCGCTGGCTCGGCTCCCGCTTCGCACCGTCGCTGTTGCTGGAAGGGGTGAGTGTCGCTCGGCGGTGACTACTTCACGATCGCCGCTTCCCATCCTCCATACCGCCCGCCCCCGGCCTTGGCGATGCGCCCGAAGTGATAGCGCATCCGCTTCAATCCCTCCGCATCGAGCTTCATGCTCTTGCGGCTGTACACGATCCATTCGCCGGGCTTGTCCCCCGTGCGCACCTCAGCCGTCTCCAAGCCCATCGCCTTGACCTTGCCGACCGCTTCCTGCGCGGCGGCTTCGGTCGGGAAGTGCAGGAAGAACTCCGCGTCGTGCGGCTTGCTGAGGTTCGATCCGGCTTTCTTGAGGCCTTGCAGCGCCTCGACGTCCCCACCCGTCTCGATGACGGCCGAGGGCCGGCCGCCGCCGCCGCTGCCCAGCTCGGCCTTCGCCTTCTTCAGCTTGATCGTGGCCTCCACCGTGCGGACACTGAGGGCGAGCGTGATGAACGCGAAGATGCTCGCGCGGATGCCCAATCCTGTCTCGCTGATGCTTTTCATGATGAGCAGGAACACCGCCAGGCGAACGAGAACCAGGAGGATCGCGGCGATCGTGCTCTGGGCGAGGTAGATCCACAGCGCCAACCCGGCGTAGATCGCCGCGTCGATGAGGAGCGGAAAGTAGAACAGCAAGGCGAAGACGGACTGCACCGCGGCGATGACGATGAACATCGTCACCACCTCGCCGAGGAAATCCGCGGCCTCCTGCCCGGACTGGATCCGCGTGAACAGCAGCTTCAACCGCGAGAGAAACGTGAACACGTTGCCTCCGGTTAGAGCGTGACCCGGTAGCGCAGCACGCGCACGTCCGATCCGTGATAGGTGCGCTCGCCGCCGTCCGGCGCCATGCCGAGCTTTTCATAGAAGCGGCGCGCCGGGTGATTCTCTTCCAACACCCACAGGGTGAGAACCTGGAACCGCTCTGCCGCCCAGCGCCGCGCCGCTTCGAACAACACGGATCCGTGCCCGCGGCCGCGACGCGGCGGGGTCACGTGGAGGTTCGCGATTTCCGCGGTGACCTGCGGGTCGAGGTCGGCGTCGGGCGCGGGGCGCACGTAGCAGAATCCCTGCGCCTGCCCGCCGGCCTCCAGCAGGTACGTCGGTCCCGCGGCGGCTGCCAACGTGTGCTCCCAGTCGCGGGTGCGCTGGGCGAGATCGGGGTGCTCGATGAGCTCGGCGGGAACGATGCCGCCGTAGGCGACGCGCTGGGACGCCAGGTGCAACGCCGCGATGGCCGCGGCGTCGGCCGGGCCGGCCATCCGGAGTGCGGCGGGTGGCGTCTCGCGCTCACCCCGAGGCGAGCGCCTCTTCGTAGCCCGTCCCCTGGGTCATCCGCTCGTAGACCTGCTGGAGCACCGCGGGAGTCGCGGAGAGGAACCGGCAGCGCGCGTCGTTGCGGCTGCGGCACTCCACCTCCATCACCGACACCGTCTCCCCGGCCAACCGGCCGAGGAAGTCGGCCAGCATGCCCGCCGTGAAGAAGCACATCGGCGCCTCGGCGGTCCCGGGATCGGCCTCGGCCCAATCGAAGCTGTCCACGGCCAGGGCGGAGCCGCCCACGGCGCGGACGACGAGGGTGCCCCAGCCGTACGAGCGGAAGAACTCGGAGAGCGTATCGCTCAGCAAGTCGGCGTCGAGGTCCTGCGGGGTCGGCACGCCGTGGCGGTCGGTGAGCCAGGTACAAAACGCCGCGTAGACGTCCTGGCCGGAGGCATAGCCCGCCTCCTGGAGCACGGTGATGGCCTGATCGGGGGTGCGCGAGAGCAGGCTCGCGCGCAGTTGGCGCAGCCCGCTGCGGCCGATGGCGAGTCCGTTCCCGGCCGTGGTGGAGGCGCTCATGACGGACGCCAACTTACTGCTTTTCGCTCGCACGGCGCAACAGGTCGGCCTCGTCGATGACCGGAATGCCGAGGGCGCGGGCCTTCTCCAGTTTAGACCCGGCGTCCGCCCCCATCACCACCGCCGTCGTTTTCTTGGAAACGTTGTCGGTCACGTGGCCGCCGGCCGCTTCGATGAGCTCGAGTGCCTTGGTCCGGGACAGCGAAGGCAGGGTGCCCGTGATGACGAACGTCTGCCCGGCCAGCGGCCCGCCGCCCTCGCCGGCCGCGGCAGTGGGCTCGGTCATGTTGAGGCCCAGCTTCTCGAGCCGGGCGATCAGCTTGCGGTTGCGCGGCTCGGCGAAGAACCCGGCGACCGCCTCGGCGATCGCGGGACCGATGCCGCGGATCCGGCCGATCTCCTCCGCCGAGGCCTTGGCGAGGCGACTCATCGAGCCGAAATGCCGGGCGAGGAGCCTGGCCCCCGTGGCGCCCACGTGGCGGATGCCAAGCGCGAACAGCAGGGTCGAGAGCGGGCGGCTCTTCGAAGCGTCGATCGCGGCGAGCAGCTGCTGGGCCGACTTTTCAGCGAACCCGTCGAGCGTCAGCAGCCGGGCCAGGCTCAGCCGGTCGCGATCGTAGAGGTCGGCCACGGTTTCGATGAACCCCGCCTGGAGCAGCGCGCGCACGCGCTCGTACCCGAGCCCGCGAATGTCCATCGCCCCGCGCGAAGCGAAGTACACGATCCCTTCCAGGACGCGGCCGGGGCAGGAGACGTTGGGGCAGTACGTCATGACCTCGTCCTGCGGGTGCTCGACCTGCGACCCGCACACGGGGCACTTCTCCGGCATCACGAACGCGCGCTCCTCCCCAGTGCGCCGCTCGCGCACGGGGCCGAGCACCTGGGGGATGACCTCGCCGGCGCGGGTGACCTCCACCCAGTCGCCGATGCGGATGTCCTTGGCCGCGACGAGGTCGGCGTTGTGGAGGGCGGCCTGCGACACCGTCGCTCCGCCCACTTCCACCGGCTCCAGCACGGCGTACGGATTCAGCGCGCCGGTGCGCCCCACGTTGATGCGGATGTCGAGGAGTTTGGTGATCTGGACCTCGGGGGCGAACTTCCGCGCGATCGCCCAGCGCGGCTCGCGGTCGCCGACCGTTCCCAGCTCGACGTGCAGCGCGCGCCGGTTCACTTTCACCACCACGCCGTCGGCCCCGTAATCGAGGGTCGGCAGCAGCGCCTCGAGCTTCGCGATCTCCGCGTGCGCGGCGGCGAGGTTGGGCACCAGCGCGTGGTGGGGCTCGACCGGGAATCCCCAGCGCCCGAGCTGTTCGAGCAGCTCCTCCTGCGTGTCGAACGGCAGCTTCTGCCCCGGTGCTTCCACGTGGAAGCAGAAGATCCGCAGCCGCCGCGCCCGCGTGACCTTGGGGTCCAGCTGGCGCAGGGCCCCCGCGGCGGCGTTGCGGGGGTTCGCGAATGGCGGCTCGCCCGCCGCCGCCCGCTCGCGGTTGAGCTCGGCGAAGCGGGACTTGGACAGGTAGACCTCGCCGCGCACCTCCATCTTCTTCGGCCAGCCGTCTCCCCGGAGTTTGAGCGGGATGTCGAGCACGGTCTGCAGGTTCGCGGTGACGTTCTCCCCTTCGATGCCGTTGCCGCGGGTGGCGCCGGTGACGAACACGCCGTCGTCGTAGGTGAGGCTCACGGCGGCGCCGTCGATCTTGACCTCGAGGGTGTAGCCCGCGTCGACCACTTCCGGGACGAGGCGCGCGTTGCGCTCTTCCCACGCGGTCAGCGCTTCCGCGCTGAAGGCATTGGCGAGGGACAGCATCGGCACGAGATGGCGGTGCCGGGAGAACGCGGCCGACGGCTCGGCGCCGACGCGCCGGGTGGGGCTGTCCGGCGTGCGCAGCTCGGGGTGGGTACGCTCGAGCTCGAGCAGCTCCTGGAAGATCCGGTCGTACTCGGCGTCCGACATCTCGGGACGGTCGAGCACGTAGTACGCGTGGTTGGCCCGCTCGAGGATCCGCCGCAGCTCGGCGGCCCGCGCCGCCGCGTCCGTCACCGGCCCTTGGCTTCTTCCTGAATGACCGCCATGGCGACGCCGACGAGGCGGTCGAGCTCTTCGCCGGAGGCGTGGGAGAGCATCCCTTCGGCCCAGGCGCCCTCGCGCTGGCCGAACGACTCGAGGAGACGCCGCAGGAACGCGAGCATCGCCACGCGCTCCAGGTCCACGCTCCGCAGCTGATCGTCGGAGTGTTGCTGGCGCTGCAGCAGGCGCTCGTAGCGGTGGGCGTTGCGGAGGGTCTGGGCGGTCAGCGCGGCGACCACCTGCACGAACTGCACATCGGCGTCGGAGAAGGTGGGGCCGTCGCGGAAGGTGCGCAGGAAGATCGCGCCGATGGCCGCGCTGCGCCAATTGATCGGCACGACCGTGATCGATTTCACCCGGCGGTTGATCAGCTCCGACTTGATGTGCTTGAGCGACGGATCGGTCGCGGCGTCGGCGATGAACACCGTCTCCCCGCTCTGAATGGCGCGGCGCAGCTCGGGGTAGCGATCCAGATCCACCAGGTAGTTGCGGATGGTGGGATCCTCATACGAGGCGACGAGCCGCACCGACTTGCCGCCGCGCTCGGTGAGGAAAATCGAGCAGCGGTCGAGCCCGAACGCCTCCCCCAGCTTGCGCGCGATCGCCTGGAGGATATCGACGAAGTGCAGCGAACCCGAGATCTCCTTGAGGATTTCGATGACGGCGAGAAGGTGCTTGCGCTCGTGCTCGAGCTCGGCGACGCGCGCGGCGAGACGTTGCGCATCCGCTTGCGTGGGAGCGGTGGCGGCCATGGCTCCTAGTTTCGCCCCGGGGCGGAGGGCGCGTCAAGCCATTGCTCGCCGATTCGGCGCGCGATAGCTTCGCGCTGGGCGTCGGGCTTCAGGTCTTGTCTTTCTTGTTCCGGATGTCGGCGAGGTACTCGACGGCTTCCCGCTGGTAGGTGGGATCCATCGCGTCGGCGATCGGGAGGGTGGCGATTTTTTCGTACTGCTCGCGGGCCTTCGAGTACTGCCCGATGTCCTCGAACACCTCCGCGAGCTCGAGCCGGTGATAGATGTGCTGCGGGTTCAAGGACACGGCCCGCTCGAGGTTCTTGACCGCGTCGTCCCAGGTGGCCCGGCTCATGAACCCGGCGCCGAACAGCATCTTGGCGAAGAAGCGCGTGAAGCCGGAGAGCCGCTTCACCTCCGCGTGCCAGGCGCCGAGGATGTGATAGGCGGGATCGAGCGTCGAATCGATCTGGACGGCCCGCGTCGCTTCATCGAAGATGATCTTCGCGAAGCGGACGCGCTCCTTGCCGCCGCGGGTGCGCGACAAGCGGCCCAGCACCAGCGCCACGGCGTAATGGCCCTCGGCGCGGGTCGAGTCCGTGCGCAGGGCCCGCTCGGCATAGGTGCGGCCGACGGAGTAGAGACTGTCGCGCCGATCCTTGAGGGAATCACCCAGGAGCTGTTTCGCGACGTCGCTGATCGACCGGGCCGCTTTCCAGTTGGCCTCGAAGCTCAGCGAGTCGAGCGCCAGGGCCGCCTGGTAGTGCCGCAGCGCAACGTCGGGATGCAGAAACGGCTGGGCGCTGTCCCCGCGGGCGATGTGCTCGGCGGCGGTCTGCGCCGCGAGCGGCAGCGCGGCCAGGACGAGGATCGGCAGACAACGCAACGCACGCATCGGGGACTCCCACAAGCTTAAGAGGGCCGTAAATGTTCGTGGTTCCTCTCATCGAGCGCAAGCGCGACGGCGGCGCCTTGACGCCGGCCGAGTGGCGCGAGCTGATCGCCGCATACACCGCCGGCGCGGTGCCCGACTACCAGATGTCGGCGCTGCTCATGGCGGTGCTGTGGCGCGGCCTGGACCGCGCCGAGCTTGGCGCCTTGACCGACGCCATGCTGACCTCCGGCGACCGCCTCAGCTTCGACGGCTGGCCCGTCCCGCGCATCGACAAGCACTCGACCGGCGGCGTCGGCGACAAGGTGTCCCTCGTGCTCGCCCCGCTCGTCGCGGCGTGCGGGGTCGCCGTCCCGATGATGTCCGGTCGCGGGCTCGGGCACACCGGCGGCACGCTCGACAAACTCGAGGCCATCCCCGGCTTCCGCACCGCCCTCTCGCTCGCTGAGGCGAAAGCGCAGGTCCAGCAGCTGCACTGCGCGATGCTCGGCCAGACGCCCGAAATCGCCCCCGCCGACAAACAACTCTACGCCCTCCGCGACGTCAGCGGCACCGTCGCGGCGATCCCCCTCATCGCCGCGAGCATCATGTCGAAGAAGCTCGCCGAGGGGCTCACCGGCCTCGTGCTCGACGTCAAGCACGGCAGCGGCGCGTTCCTGCCGCCGACTGAGACGGCGCTCGAGCTGGCGCGTACGATGATCGCGCTCGGCGAGGATCGCGGTTGTCCGACCGTCGCGCTGCTGACGGCGATGGACCGGCCGCTGGGCCGGGCCTGCGGCAACGCGCTCGAGACCGAGGAGGCGATCCAGACCCTGCTAGGGGAAGGCCCGGACGACCTGCTCGAGGTGTCATACGCGCTGGGCGTCGAGATGCTGCTGCTCGGTGGCATCGACAAGACGGCGGCCCAGGCGCGCAAGCGCCTCCAGGAAGCGCTCCGCTCCGGCCGCGCCGCGGAGAAGCTCCAGCAGGTCATCGAGGCGCAGGGCGGGAACCCCAAGGTGGTGGAAGACCCGTCGGTGTTGCCGCAGGCGCAGGCAGTCGAGATCTACAAGGCGAAGGAGACGGGGGTCGTGGCGCGGGTCGAGCCCCGCACCATCGGGCGGGCGATCATCGCGCTCGGTGGCGGACGGCAGAAGGTCGAGGACACGGTCGACCATTCGGTGGGGTTCGTGATCACGGTGAAGCCGGGCGACAAGGTGCTGGCCGGCGAGCCGATCGCCTCCGTGTTCGCGCGCGACGCAGCGGGCGTCGAGGCGGGCTATGAGGCGCTGACGCAGGCGATCGTCATTGCGGATCGGCTCACGGAGCGGCCGCTGCCGCTCATTTCGCATCGGGTGACGAAGGACGGGGTGGAGGAGCTGAAGGGGGAAGGGGGCAAACCCAAGGCGGAGGCGAAGGCGCGCAAGAGGAAGACATGAGCATCGCTGGCACTCTGCTCCCTGAATTCGAACTCTGCCTCCTCGCCACGTTGTCCGTGCCGCCGGCTCCGGCGCTCACGCAGGCGCCCGCTGGATCAGGTGATAGCGCGGTCGTCGCGGCGTTGGAACGCCGAATCGAGCAGGCGACCATGCGCGGCGACGTCGCCTACCTGGACAGCGTCTACGCCCCCACCTTTCGCTTCAAGCACTCGACGGGAGCCATTGAAGAACGGGGGCCGCGGCTGGCCGCGCTCCGCGCGCGCCGAGATACGGTCTTCGCCCGGGACCTCGATTCACTGGATGTCGAGGTTCACGGGGAGATCGCCCTCACCACCGGACGGATCCACGTGCGCCAACAGTCGTCCGACCCGCGCTGGCGCGAGTACACGATCCGCTATGTAAGGATTTACGTTCGTCGTGCGGGGCGATGGCAGTTGCTGACCCATCACTCCACCGGAGAGAGTTTTGGTCCGCTGAACTAGGCGCCCGCCACCCGATCCAGCATCTCCCGCAGATCTTCGAGGTTGAACGGCTTGCGCAGCACCGGCCGCTCGGAAATGCGCAGCGCGTCGCGCGTCTTTGCGGACATCGAATCCCCGGTCGTGAAGACGACGCGGCGCTCGCGGCCGCGACCCTCCAGCCGCAGCTGCTCGAACAGGTCGAAGCCGGTGTGATGCTCGTCGAGGTGGATGTCGATGAGCAGCACCTCGTACGGCGCATCGCGACGCTCCAGCCGCCGCACCGCCTCGGCGTAGTCCGCGGCGAGGGCGACCTCGTGCCCCAGCCGGCGCGCCATCAGCTCCAGCCCGCGCCGTACGCTCGGCTCGTCCTCGACCAGCAGCACCGAGAGCGGGCGCTGGGCCCGGCGCACGCGCGCGGGCGCCACCGGCTCGCTCGGCGCCGGCGCGGCCGGCAGCTCGATGCCCAACCGCGCGCCCGCGCCCTCCACGTTCACGAGGAACATCCGGCCGCCCATCTGCTTGACCAGCCCGAGGCTGATGGCGAGCCCCAGTCCCGTGCCCTGGTCGCCCTTCGTCGTGAAGAACGGGTCGAAGGCGCGATCGAGCAGCTCGACCGGCACGCCCGGGCCGTTGTCGTCGATGAAGATCGACACGTAGCCGTCGGTGCGCCGCGCCCAGATGAGGATCTTGCCGGGCTTCCCGCTCGCCTCGATCGCCTGGATCGCGTTGACGATCGCGTTGAGGAGCACCTGCTGCAGCTCCTGTGGATCGCCGATCGGGTCGGGGAGGTGGTCGGGGATGTCGGTGGACAGATGCACGCGCGCCTTCTTGAGCGCGCTGCGCTCCAGGGCGACGACGCGCTCCACGGTGTCCTTGAGATCGATCGGCTGTCGCGTCTGCGGCCGCTGCCGCGCGAAGTCGAGCAGCGTGCGGACAATGCGCCCCGCCCGCTCCGCCTCGCTGTGGATCACCTGCGCGCTCTCGCGCAGCTGCGGGGTCGTGGCGTCCACGCCCAGCAGCTCGGCGAACGCCGCGATCGCCGCCAGCGGGTTGTTCAGCTCGTGGGCGACACCCGACACCAGCGCGCCCAGCTGCGCCAGCCGGTCCGACTGCAGGAGCTTGCGCTGCAGCAGCACCTCGCGGGACACGTCCACCGCCAGGAACAGCAGCTTGGCGGCGCTGCGGCCGGGATCGACGTTGGTGATGACGCCCTCCACCTCCGCCACCTGATCCCCGGCGACCTCGATCCCCAGCCGCACCTGCTGCGGCTTCTGGACCCCGTCGCGCAGGGCGGCGAGCAGCGGCGTGCGCTGCGTGGCGGGCGCCCACTCGGACAGGTTGCGGCCGCGCAGCGCGCGCGCGTCGGTCGCCGCGAGCAGAGCGACGGCGGCCGGATTTGCCTCGAGGATCGACCCGTCCACCACCACCACGAGCGCCGGGGCCGGGAGCGTGTCGAACATCTGGTGATAGAGACGCCGTTCGGCTTCGAAGGCCATCAGAATCTGCGCCGCGCGCGACTCGGGGTTCAGCTCCTCGCGCACCTGGCGGAACTGCAGGATCAGCTGTCCGCGCGGCGAGCGGCTCACGCGCGTATCGAAGATCACGCCCTGGGCCTCGCCGGCGCGCGCGGGGAACAGGAACGTCCGCGGCGCCCCGTCGCCGAGCACCTCGGCGAACGTCTGCTCGACGTGCGTCCCCTTCGCCGTGGGGAAGGCGGTCCAGAAGCTCTGCCCCACCACACGGTCGGGGGCGACGCCGGTCACCCGGGCGGCGCCGGCGGACCAGTCCTCCACGGTCCAGTCCCGCGCCAGCACCGCGACCCCCACGTCGAGGCTGTCCAGCAGCGCCTTAGGGTCCATTCCCCCTACCGGAACGAGGTAAAAGCACGTGGCCCCGTTGGCCGGATCGCGGGCGCAACGGGGCCGAAATGGCTATGTAACGATCTCGTACCTGCGTACACGATTAGGGCTCCGGCATGCCCCAGTCAAGCCCCCAGAGCCGTCGCGCAGGGGCCACAAGTGACTCCGGTCACGCCGGTGGGGGGGGACCGGTCCCGGGGCCCCAGTCCCTGACGCTGTCTTCGTCGGGGGCCTCCTGGACCTCGCGCTCGGCCTCTTCCAGCTCGGCGTAATCGATGTCGGCGTCCGACCGGCGGCCGGCCGTGGGCTCGGGGGGATCCGCGCGCCGGGGGAGGAAGAACCAGCCCAGGGCGAGGGCGCAGAGGACGAGGACGATCCAGGTGGCGAGCGTCGCGGCGCTCCTAGACGTCCAGGTTCCGCACGAACTTCGCGTTCTCCTCGATGAACCGCCGCCGCGGCTCGACCTCGTCGCCCATGAGCGTCTCGAACAGAGAGGACGCTTCAAGCGCGTCTTCCATCGTGACCTTGAGGAGGGTGCGCCGGGCGGGATCCATCGTGGTGTCGCGCAGCTGGTCCGGGTTCATCTCCCCGAGGCCCTTGTAGCGCTGGATCATGATGTTGGCGTGCCCCTCGGCGCCGTTGGACAGCCGCTTCACGTAGGCGTCGCGTTCTTTCTCGTCGTAGGCGTAGTACTCTTCCTTGCCCTTGCCCACGCGGAACAGCGGCGGCTGCGCGATGTAGATGTAGCCGGCGTCGATCAGCTGCTTCATCTCCTTATAGAAGAAGGTGAGGAGCAGCGTGCGGATGTGCGCGCCGTCGACGTCAGCGTCGGTCATAATGATGATCTTGTGGTAGCGGGCGTTCTCCAGGCTGAAATCCTCGCCGACCCCCGTCCCGATCGCCGTGATGATGGTGCGGATCTCCTCGTTGGAGAGGATCTTGTCGATCCGCGCCTTCTGGACGTTGAGAATCTTGCCGCGCAGCGGCAGGATCGCCTGGAAGCCGCGGTCCCGTCCCTGCTTCGCCGACCCGCCCGCTGAGTCGCCCTCCACGAGGTACACCTCGCAGATCGTGGGGTCGTCGAGCGAGCAATCGGCGAGCTTGCCGGGGAGCAGCCCGCCCTCGAGTCCGCTCTTATTGCGCACCAGCTCGCGCGCCTTGCGCGCCGCCTCGCGCGCGCGGGCGGCGTTGACCGCCTTGCTGATCACCGCCCGGGCCACGCTGGGGTTCTTGTCGAAGAACTCGGCGAGCGCTTCGTTCACGACGCTCTTGACGATGCCTTCGATCTCCGAATTGCCGAGCTTGGTCTTGGTCTGCCCCTCGAACTGCGGGTTCTTGACCTTGACGTGGAGGACGCAGTTCAGCCCCTCGCGCACGTCGTCGCCGGTGAGGGTGAACTCTTCCTTCTTCAGGAGGCCGTCCTTCTTGGCCCACTCGTTGATGGTGCGCGTCAGGGCGGACTTGAAGCCGGTGAGGTGCGTGCCGCCCTCGTGGGTGTTGATGTTGTTGACGAAGGTGAAGGTGTTCTCCGAGTACTGGTCGTCGTACTGGATGGCGCCTTCGACCTGCGTGCCCTCGCGCGTGGCCTCGAAGGTGATCGGCTTCTGGTGCAACGTCCGCCGCGAGCCGATCACCCACTTCACGAATTCGGCGAGCCCGCCCTTGTAGAAGTACGTCTCCTCCTTCTGCGATCCCTTGCGCTCGTCCTTGAGCGTGATGGTGAGGGCCTTATTAAGGAAGGCGAGCTCCCGCAGGCGGTTGGCCAGCGTGGCGTAATCGAACCGGGTCTCGGTGAAGATCTGCGTGTCGGGCTTGAACCAGATCGTGGTGCCGGTGCCCTTCGCCTTGCCCTCCACGGTCAGCTTTTCCGTCGTGTCGCCGCGCGCGAACGCCATGTGGTGCCGCTTCCCGTCGCGGTCCACCCACACCTCGAGCTTCTCCGAGAGCGCGTTCACCACCGACACGCCCACGCCGTGCAGCCCGCCCGACACTTTGTACGTGGCCTTGTCGAACTTGCCGCCCGCGTGCAGCACCGTCAGCGCGACCTCGACGCCCGGTTTCTTCTCGGTCTTGTGGAGGTCCACGGGAATGCCGCGGCCGTTGTCTACCACGGTGATCGAGTTGTCGGCGTGAATCGTCACGTCGATCTTGGTGCAGTAGCCCGCGAGCGCCTCGTCCACCGAGTTGTCGACGACCTCGTAGACGAGGTGATGCAGACCGCGCGCCGACACTGACCCGATGTACATGGCGGGACGGCGCCGCACCGCTTCGAGACCCTTCAGGACCTGAATGGCGTCGGCCTGGTAGTCGCCGTTGCCCTTGGGTTTGGTGGGGGTCGCCTTCGCTTTTGCCATATCCCTCTGGCGCTACTTGGTTTTCAGGAGCCAGCGAATCGTCTTGATGCGCCCCGGTGCGCGGCCGGCGTTGACCCGCGCCATGATGTCCGGCGCCATCAGCTGCAGCTCGTTCATCCAGGCGCTCGTCTCGACCCGGACGAACAGCGTGCCGTCCGGCGTCACCGACTCGGGGTCGGTCACCGCGGCGATTTGGGGTCCCACGAGTCGGGGCCAATCGGGGATGACCTGCGCCTGGGCGAGCCGCGAGGCGAGCCCGGAGCGCGAGAGGTAGCCTTCCAGGGCCTCGCGCACGGCCACGGGACGCTTGCGTTTTTTGCCGCTCATGGGCCTACGAAAAATAGCCGGAAATCATTGTCAGGTCAACACTTACTGCCATTGTAACCCTAGGGCCCACGCACTGTTACGAAGGTGTCTTTGACCCCCAGGAAGCCGACCACGTCCCGGGCCTCCCCGTGGATCCGGACCTTGTTGCTGAACACCAGCCCCGATGGCACCGGGAATTTATACGTGGTGACGAACGTGGGCTGAAAAAAGCCGTCCTCGCCGCGGCGCACTGTGTCGACGCTCAGCCACACCGAGTCGATGCCGTCGTCGTCGCGGACGGTGATCGTGCCCGTGACCGTATCGGGGGACCGGACCGAGGCCTGGTCGATGGTCAGGCGGATGAACGGTGGGGCGGGGCGGGAGCGGTCCTCCAGACAGGCCGCCGCGACCACGGCCGCCAGCAACGCGGCTGCGGCTACCGCCCCGCGAACTTGGCCGAGCGCTTTTCCAGGAATGCGGTGAGCCCTTCCTTCATGTCCTGCGTGGCGGCCAGCAGGCCGAAATGATTCGCCTCGAGCAACAAGCCTTCGTCGAGCGTCATCTCGAGGCCCTGATCCACCGCCTCCAGGGCGAGGCGGACGGCGAGCGGCCCCATGGAGAGGATACCCCGGAGCAGCCTTTCCGCCTCAGCGAGCAGCTGGTCTGCGGGGACCACCTTGTTGACCAGTCCGATCCGGTAAGCCTCCTGCGCGTCGATCATCTCGCCGGTGAGGATGAGCTGGAGCGCGCGGCCCTTGCCGACGAGTCGTGGCAGGCGCTGGGTGCCGCCGTACCCCGGGGCGATGCCGAGCTTCACCTCCGGCTGGCCGAACTTGGCGGTGTCGCTGGCGATGCGGATGTGGCACGCCATCGCCAGCTCGCAACCGCCGCCCAGGGCGAACCCGTTGATGGCGGCGACCACCGGTTTGCCGCACGTCTCGAGGCGCCGCAGCACCCCCTGGCCGCGCAGCGCCCGCGCCTTGCCGTCGAAGGGGCCCTGCTTGGCGAGGTCGCCGATGTCGGCGCCGGCGACGAAGGCCTTGGGG
>WNGE01002140.1_pt1 | contig 49041 bp, 47 predicted proteins | sample 5400651 | NCBI WGS metagenome assembly WNGE01 (sample SAMN13153370, study PRJNA577476) | soil metagenome | isolation source: 60 cm soil or saprolite under grassland replicate 2 | place: USA:California | collected 2016-06-15 | reverse complement strand
TCGGGCCCAGAACGGGTGGTCCGACCGCACGCTCGCCGAGGACATGGATTTGACTTGGACGTTCTACCAGGCCGGCCATGAGGTGCACTTTGTCCCAGAGGCGGTGTGTTATCCGATAGAGCCCCGCACCTTCCGACTGATGGGGACGCAGTTGCGCCGCTGGTCGCACGGCTTCGTCCAGAACGTGAAGCTCCATTGGCGCGGTTTGCTCCGCGTGCCGTTTCTCCGCTCCGCAGTAGCGGTGGCGTTCTGGGACGCGACGATTGCGGCGGCGCTCTATCTGGTGCTGCTCCCAATCCTCGCTGTCGCATTCAAGAGCCCCTGGGTGTTGCTCGGCTATCTGATCGATGCACCGGTCGTGCTCGTCCCGGTATTGGTCGGCGCCACGCGACGCCGTGAAGTGCTTCGGGCGCTGGCGAGTGTTCCGGCCTTCTTCGTGCTGCGCACGGTCAACGCGGTGTTCTTCCTCCGCGCGGTGTGCGCCGAGCTGGTGTTCGGTCGTTCGCTGCACGTGTACGAGAAGGGGCACTGAGGATGACAGTCGGCGTGCCGGGGACCGGGATCGGCGGGATGTTCTATTTGGTGAGCGCGCTCGCCATGCCGCTTCGCCAGGCGTATCGGTCCTTACGGCGTCGCCCGTCGGCTGGGTGGCGCATCGTTGCCGGGCAGACTGCCATGGCCGGCGCGATCCTCGCTGCCATATGGGTGACGGGGTGGCTCGTAGGGATCGCCATCACCGCATCTGCGGCGTTCATTGCTCCACCCCACCTGCTCGCGGGCGCGCACCCGGGAAACGTATTGCGCACTGCCGCGCTCGTGCTCTCTGCCGCGACCCTTGCTGCGGTTCTCCTTGGCGTCGAGCTGCTGCGCCTGTGGGTCCATCGGGGGACGCGGAGGGCGGCGACGGCGGGGGAAGCGGGATCGAGGCAACAGATCAGGAGGGTGGCCGCACTCGTCCTGCTCGCCTTGGCGGCGGACGGGACGGACACCGTGGCCGCACAGGACACCAGCGCTCTCGCTCGCCGTCTCGCCCGAGCGGACGCCGCCTTTGTGGCGGGAGATGCGACAACGGCCGCGCGTGAGTACGCGGCGGCGCTGGCGGTCGATCCCGAGAACTCGCGCGCGACCTATCGTCTTGCCGACCTGAGCAAGCGGGGTGACCCGGCCCGTGCGCTCCAGTTGTTCCGGCGCTACGTCGCCCTGGAGCCGTCCGATCCGTGGGGCTTCATCGCTTTGGGCGACGCGCTGGCACGGTCTGGGCGTTACGGCGACGCGCTGCGCTCGTACGACGATGCCCTCCGGCTCGCGCCCGGCGAGCGCGACGCGGTCATCGGTCGGCTCCGGGTCCTCGCTCGCGCTGGGCACACCGATGCCGCCGCCCGCGGCTATCGGCAATGGCTCGACGCGAACCCCAACGACGCGGAGGCGTGGGGCGAGCTGGCGCGGCAACGGCTGCGACAGGGTCGGGAGCGGGATGCCGTGGAGGCATTCGAGCGTGCTCAGGCGCTTGCGCCGGATCCGTCGGTTTCCAGGCGACTCGCCGTGGCGCGAGCGGCAGCCGCGGCTGCGATCACGCCCCTCGCGAGCGGCACTCACGACTCGGACGGAAACACCACGCTCCGGCTGGGTGGTACAGCTGAGCTCGCGGCTTCGGGACCGATGCGGCTGGGCCTGACCGCGAGCCGCACGGCGATCTCGGACGGCGTGACGACCACCGGGCGCCAAGACCTCAGTTTGCGCGCGGCGTGGCGGCCCGGTGCTGCGTTGCACGTCGACGCGGCAGCCGGAGCTGGCCGGTTCGACGCCGTCGCTGGACGGAATGCGACGATCCTGCCGACCGGCGAGCTGCGGGCGCGCTGGCGCGTCCCCGGCGCCGGGCCGATCGTCGACCTGAGAGCGCGGCGAGACGTCCTGGACGCGACCCCGCTGCTTGCGGCGAACCGTGTGCTGCGAACGGAGCTCGGCGCCACGGTAGAGCTGCCCGTCGGCCGCGCCTTCAAGCTGCGGGGAATTAGTCGCACGGTGGCGCTGAGCGACTCTGCTGAGATCAACCATCGGACGACGTTCGTGGGGATGCTGGCGGTTCCCGTGATGCCGAGCGTCGAGGTGTCCGCGCAGTTCCACACCATTCGCTTCGCTCACCCGACGACCGCCGGCTACTTCGCGCCACGTCTGGTCCAGGTCGCTCAGGCGGGATCGTACCTCGAGTTCGAAACCGCACGTGGGATCCTGTTGGTCTTCGACATCGGGGCAGGGTTGCAGCGCGTCGCCGAGCAGGGCGCCGCGATCGGCCCCTGGGGCCGGGCGTTGCGCCTGTATTCACTCATCGTCGTGCCGCTCGCGGTGGGACGCGATCTCCGGCTCGAGTTCGACGGCGAGCAATCGGCATTTGCGAACGAGGTCGCGACCACGGCAGAGTGGCGGTACGTCTCGGCGGCGCTGTCGTTACGGTGGGCGCTTAATTGACTCACGGACCGCGGCCAGGGCGCCGTCCCGCGCGAGGATAGCCATCCAGCGCTTGGTCGCCTCGACGAATCCCGGGATGCGCGCCGCTTCGGCGAGCGAGTCGAGCGGCGCGCCGGTGAACGTCAGATGCGCGGCAGCTGCGAGGGACAGGTTGGACGCGGACGTGTTATCCGTGCCCTGAAGGGCCGGCTCGGCTAATGCGCGCGTCCTGAAGGACGCAAGGATCAGCGGCAGCACTCGGATCCGAAACTTCTCCTCCTGATTCGTCGCGATGATGCGGTACTCGTGCTCGAGCCACGGATTGCCGAACCGCTCGAGCACCTGGTGCGCGAACGCGCGTGCTTGGTCCGCCGGCAGATCAGTCGCGGGGATGATCTCATCGAACAGCAGGCGTTTCTGGAACGCGCCGAGCAGCGGATGCGCGATGGCTTCGCGCACGGTGCGGACGCCGGCGAGGAGCGCAACTGGCGCCGTCGCCGTGTGCACCGCGTTGAGCAAGCGCAGCTTGCGCTCGCGGTAGAACGCGATGTCGGGGGCAAACACGACACTCGCGCTTTCGATCGGAAACACGGCGCGCAGCTCGGCGGGGTCGGCCTCGATGGCCCACAGGGCGTACGGCTCGGTCACGGTGAGCAGCGCGTCGCGGTAGCCGAGCGTCGCCTCGAGGGCCGCATGCTGGTCGGGCGCCGGGGCGGTGACGATCCGGTCGACGAGTGAAGAGCAGAATCGCACGCGCGCCTTGAGCCAGTCACGAAACGGCTGGTCGTACTTTCCCGCCAGCTCGTGAACCATCGCCGCGAGACGAGGTCCGTTATTCGGGACCAACTCCGTCGGGATGACGAACACGGGGGGAGCATCGGGTGCGCGCGTGAAGCGCGCGTGCAACGCCTCCGTCAGCCGAGCCGGGAAGGGAGCGTCGATCCGGAACCCCGCCTCCGAGACGTTGCTGATGATCACCTGGATTTCGGGGTTCGCCGCGACGTCCCGCACGAGGTCCCGTTGACCGTCGGCGGCGAGCGCGCGCGAGATCGCGCCGATCTTGCCAATCCGCTCGAGCGGCGCGCCGCCGGACAGGCCGCGCTCGACCAGCGTGAACAACCCATCCTGCGCGTTCAGAGCGCGGGTGCGGGGCGCTCCCTCCGCGGTGCTCTGCACGACGACGACGCGGCCGGCGCGAGCACGTGTACGGTTTGCCGAGTCCACCGCGGCTACGCAGAGCGCACGCAGCAGCATGCCGCTGCCGAACTGGAGAATGCGCTCGGGCAGCTGGTCTCGGTCGTAGGCGCTCGCGGGCCACAACTCAGTAGTCAGGAGGGGAAGCACAACGCTAGTCGCAGGTTTGCGGGGTGCCCGGACAGATCTTGATCTGCGTCACGGGATGAATCTCCCAGGCGGTCGCGCGCCAGTTGCTGCTGACGCCCGGGTTCGTGTTCTCGGCATTGTGCGCATGCTCGAAGTCCCAGAACAGCCAGCCGGTGAAACGCACCCAGTGGCCCTCGAGCGTTTGCTTGAGCGTGCGCGTCGTCCAGTCGGTCCCCTGGTGGCTCACGAATTCGCGCCAGCGGGGCGTCACTTCCACGATCAGGTGCGTGCGTTTCGCGGTGTCGGTGGGATGCTGTACCACGTCGATGTGCGTGTCGATGTACGCGCTGTCGGTGTCGCCGCAGTTGACCGTCTCTTGCGAGCCCTTCTTGACCTCGATCACGTACGCCACGATGGACGCGCCGCGGGTGTCGCCCCACCGCGTCTCGTCGTCGCCAGCTTGGAGGATGGCGGTGAGCGTGGCATTGCCGTCGATGTCCCCCGCCTGGGGCGGAGTGAGCCGATTCTTCTTGCGATTGGACGCCTGGCGATTCGCTTGCGCTGCCGATCCCTCGAGCGGGCAGCCGTGGAAGACTTCGGGGACGGTGCCGGCGATGGTGTCGGTGATCTGGACGTTGCGCGCCCAGACCCAGCCGTGCTCGCTGTCCGCCGCCCGAACCTCGTAATAGCCGTTCGCCTGCACCGAATCGAGGATCGTGAGCTCGTCCGGCGGATGGAGCGTCTCTTTCGCCGTTGTAGTGCTCGACGGGCCGGCGCGCAGTTTGACGTTGCGCGTGACGACCGCGTTCTGCGCCGCGGCGGATGTGGCGATGAGAACGACAGTAAGGGTTGCGAGGAGTCTCCTCATTGGGGCAAACGACGCAGAGCCTGCATTATTTTCCGCACTTTCGCGGCATCCTTCGCACTGAAATGCACTTCCCGCACTCCGCTCTCGCGCACGAGCGCAGCCACGTTATGCTCGTCGATCCCGCCTCCCGCGAGGATCTCGATCCGGCCGCTGGCCTGAACGACGAGGCGGTCAATCCGGCTTGCACCTTCGGGCGCGGTGGGCGCACCGCCCGAGGTCAGCACACGCTCCACGCCCATCAGAATCAGACTCTCGAGCGCCGCCGATAGATCGTCACACATGTCGAACGCGCGATGAAACGTCACCGGCAGCGGCCGAGCGGCGGCGATCAGTGCCGCGGTTTGCGCTCGAGAAATCTCGCCCGATGCAGTGAGCGCGCCCGTCACAATTCCCTGCGCCCCTGCGTCCTTCGCCTGGCGAATCTGCTCGAGGGTGGTTCGATGCTCGGCGTCTGTATACACGAAATCGCCAGCACGCGGACGAATCAGCACAAACACGGGAATGGTGAGCTGCGCGCGGCAGGCGCGGAGGAACTCCACGTCAGGCGTGGTTCCGCCATGGGCCAGATCGGTGCAGAGCTCAATGCGGTGGGCGCCACCCTCGGCCGCCGCAAGCGCAGCGTCCACCGACTCGACGGCGGCCTCGACAAGAACGGTCACAAGGCGGAAGTTACACCCTGACGAGCCAGCGCGAGCGAAAAACTCGACTATTATCAATGATATGGCTCTGACCTTCACCCGCCTGCCTTCGCCCGTCGGCGAGCTTGTCGTTACGGCCTCCGACGCGGCGATCACCGGGGTCTACTTCCCGACCTCGCGCCGCGGGCCCCCGCCGACGCACCAGTCCGGCTGGGTGGAAGCGGGCACCTCAGGACCGGCGGCGGCAGTTCTGGCGCGCGCGCGCCAGCAGCTCGAGGAATACTTCGCGGGCACGCGCACCACGTTCGAGCTCCCGCTCGAAGCGCTCGGCTCCGCGTTCGAACACCGCGTGTGGAACGCCCTGCGCCAGATTCCCTACGGCACGACCACGACCTACGGCGCGCTCGCCAAACTGCTCGGCGACAAACACGCCACGCGCGCCGTCGGCCTTGCCAACGGCAAGAACCCGATTCCGATCATCGTCCCCTGCCATCGCGTGGTGGGTGCCAAGGGCGAGCTGACGGGCTTTGGTGGCGGGTTGGACACGAAACGGTGGCTGCTCGAGCACGAGGGCGCGCTGATGGAGCTAGGCGCCTAGCCTCTCCAGCTCGGCGAGAAATCCCAGCTGGCCGCGCAGAATCTTCGTTCGAGCCTCCGCGAGACCGAACCACGCCGCGCGATCGACCTCAGGATACTCGCGACCCTTGAACACGAAGCTGTTGCTGCGAACGCGCGCCGGATCGGCATCGCCCTTCACGGCCCACGCGTGCACGACCTTGCCGCTGGGTTGCTTGAGCGGCTTCAGCGGCACGAAATCTCCCGTGGCGGTCAGGCTGGTCTCTTCGGTGAACTCACGACGCGCGGCGTCCAGCGGATCCTCGCCGGACGTGAACTCGCCCTTCGGGATCGACCAGGCTCCTGCATCTTTGTGGACCCAGAACGGTCCACCGGGATGCACGAGGAAAACCTCGAGCACCCCGTTGTGATCGCGGTAGAGTAAAAGTCCAGCGCTGGTTTTTGGCATGTACTACTTGTGACGGTAAACGATCCTGCCTCTCGTCAAATCGTAGGGCGACAGGGCGAGCGTCACTCGGTCTCCCGCCAGCACCCGGATCCGAAACTTCCGCATCTTGCCCGCGATGGTCGCCAGGACGGAATGCCCATTGACCAGCGTCACGCGAAACGTGGAGTTGCGGAGGAGCTCCGCCACCGTGCCCTCGATTTCCAACGCCTCTTCTTTACTCACTCGGTCGGCTCCTTGGGCACTTCGCGACTGCCGCTGCGCCGCTCCACAAACGTGCGATGGCCGCAGGGGCAGTACTCCACCATGCGGCCCAGTCGATCGGTGCGGAATTCGAGATAGTGGTGACAGGCGGGGCAACGTGCCGGCCCGCGATCGACGACGAGGGGGCTCCGTGCCGCAGCGCGATTGCTGCTAATTGTGAACTCTGGTAGGCATCGCGCAAGCTAGTCGAGCGGACGTCGAAAAGCGAACTTTCGCGCGGGGCTGAGCACAAACTAGTTTTTCGGGTGCGCCTGAACGCCCTCGTCACGACCTCCAATCACGTCGCCGCGACATCCGGCCGGCTCGCCAAGATCCAGTTGCTCGCCGATCTCCTGAAACACGCCTCGTCTGACGAGATCGAGCTTGCGATCGCGTATCTCTCGGGCACCATCCGTCAGTCGAAGATCGGTGTGGGGTGGGCGACGCTGCAGAAGGCCAAGACGCACGTCGGCACGTCGGCACGCCTACAACTTCTCGACGTCGACAAGACACTCGAGGCTATCGCAAACACGAGTGGGAAAGGCTCTGCTGCCAACAAGCAGCGTTTTCTGGGTGAGCTGTTCTCACAAGCGACCGGCGACGAGCAAGACTTTCTCGTTCGCTTGCTGACCGGTGAGCTGCGCCAGGGTGCGCTCGAGGGGATCATGGTCGAAGCGCTCGCCAAGGCGCGCGAGCTTCCCGCGAGCGACGTGCGGCGCGCCATGATGCTGGCCGGCAACCTCGGCGCCGTCGCCAAGGGTGATCTGAAGAGCTTCGCGGTCGAGCTCTTTCGCCCCGTCAAGCCGATGCTGGCGAAGACGGCCACGGATGTGCAAGAGGCGCTTGCGGAGCTCGGTCCGGCGTCGTTCGAGTACAAGCTCGATGGCATTCGGATTCAGGTGCACAAAAACGCGGACAAGGTGCGCGTTTACTCGCGCACGCTGAATGACATCACCGCGGAGCTCCCCACCGTCGTCGACATATCGACAATTATGGATATGTCCGCCGTGATACTGGATGGTGAAGCCGTCGTTTTGACGGCCGACAAGCGACCGGTCCGCTTTCAGGACACGATGAAAGGTCTCGGCGGCGCCGTCCCGTTCTTTTTCGACATCCTGTACCTCGACGGAACGTCCCTATTGGATCAGCCGTACTCCGCGCGCAGCAAATTGCTGCCTGAAAAACACCGTCCGCCGCGCATCATCACCGGAGACGCGCAAGCCGCGCAGGACTTCTTCGACGCCGCAATCGCCGCGGGTCAGGAAGGCCTGATGGCGAAAGCTCTTGGCGGGGCTTATGAGGCTGGGAGAAGAGGATCAAACTGGATAAAGATCAAACGCGCGAACACGCTCGACCTCGTCGTGCTGGCCGCCGAGTGGGGCCACGGCCGCCGGCACGGCAAACTCTCGAACCTGCACCTGGGCGCGCGCGATCCCCACGGTGGGTTCGTCATGCTCGGCAAGACATTCAAGGGCATGACCGACGAGCTACTCGACTGGCAAACCAAGCGACTGCAGGAAATCGAAACGCACCGCGAAGGGATCACGGTGTACGTGCGGCCTGAGCTCGTCGTCGAAATCGCGTTCAACGGCCTGCAGGACAGCCCGCATTATCCTGGCGGCCTGGCCCTCCGATTTGCGCGGGTGATCCGCTATCGCGACGACAAGAAACCCGAGGACGCGGACACGATCGAAACCGTCCGGCACCTACACGGCGAAAGTACGCCGGACTCCGACAGCAAATAGCGGCCATGGCAACACACTCTTCAGGCGCGGGAACCAGGCGGCATCCGTCCCGACCGGGTAGCGCAGAGATGGGGAGCGGCTCTGGATGACGCGCAGCACGCGCTTGGCAACGACGTCGGGTGAGATGCCGTCTTTGACATGTTGGTCGAGTGCGGCGGTGGCGCGCTGGCGGACCCCGTTGTACGCCGCGAGCGGCGCTGCCGCGATCTGCGTGCTCTCGCCGATCGCCGTCGCGATGAAGCCGGGCTCGATCAGCGTGACGTGGATGCCGAAAGGCCGCAGCTCGTGCCACAGCGCCTCGGTGTAGCCCTCGAGCGCGAACTTGCTGGCGGTGTAGAACGCGCCAAAGGGGATCGCGGTGATCCCGGCGAGCGAGCCGATCGTGATGATCTTGCCCGCGCGCGCTTGACGCATCGCCGGCAGTACGGCCTTCACCATCCGCACCACGCCGAAGAAATTGGTCTCGAGCTGGGCTTTTGCCTCATCGACACTGGTCTCCTCGGCCGATCCCATCAGGGAGTAGCCGGCATTGTTGACGAGCACGTCGATCTTTCCTACACGATTCACGCAGACGCGCACCGACTCATCGGACCGCACGTCGAGCGGGATGAGCGAGCCGGTAGGTTTCCGAGACGTGCCGTAGACGGTGAACCCGCGCGCGGTGAGCAGCTGCGCGATCGCCTGACCGATGCCTGACGAGGCACCCGTGACCAAAACCGTCTGAGCCATAGATTCTCCAGAGGGAGGGCGTATGTTCTGGTTGCTGCTGTCCCTACTACAAGTCCCGCGGAGTCAACACGGTTCCGTTACTCAACGGGTCGGTCATACCGACATTGTAATCTCGTACAATCGGCCCGTCGCGCGGGGCCGCGAGCTCTTCGGCACCCTCGTACACTGGGACCGCATGTGGCATCCCGGTGCGGACTCGGTCTCGACCATCTCGTTCAGTAACGACGTGATGATCGAGGGCCACAGGCTCGCAGCAGGACGCTACTCGCTGTGGACCATTCCGGAAGAACCGCCCAAGCCCTGGACCGTGATCTTCAATAAGGGCATCGGCGGCTGGCACACGAATTATCCTGGCGAGTCCCAAGATGCGCTGCGCGTGAGCGTGGCTAGCGAGACCGGGCCGCACTTCGAGACTCTCACGTACTACTTCCCGCTCGTGGATGCTGATTCCGCGATGCTGCGGTTGCAGTGGGGAACGACCGTGGTTCCGTTGAAGATCAAGGTCACACAGTGAAGGTCGGCAAAACGTTGTACGCCAAGAATCGCACAGAGTGGCGCAGCTGGCTGGCCAAGCACCACACAGCGGCGGCAGAGATCTGGCTGATCTACTATAAGAAGGCGAGCGGCAAACCCCGCATCCCCTACAACGACGCGGTGGACGAAGCACTCTGCTACGGCTGGATCGACGGGATTCTCAAGCCGATCGACGAAAAGAAATACGCGCAGCGCTTCTCGCCCCGGCGGAAGACGAGCACGCTCTCCGACATGAACCGAGAGCGAGTGCGCCGGATGATCAAGGCCGGCCGCATGACGAAGGCGGGGCTGGCGGCCATCGAGCATACGGGCAAGGGCCGGACCACACTTCCCACCGATATCCTCGAGCGTCTAAAAGCCGACCCCACCACCTGGAAGAATTTCCAGAAGTTCCCGTCGTCGTATAAACGGATTCGCGTAGGGTGGATTGACGCCGCGCGTCACAGGCGCGAAGTCTTTGAGCAGCGGCTGCGCTACTTCCTCAAGATGACCGCTCAAAACAAACGCTTCGGGATGGTACAATGACCCCGCTCTTACTCGCTTTGGCACTCGTCACGCAATCGACCGACATCGAACGCGAAGCCGCGGCCGGTATTCTCCGCCAGATCGACTCGATCGAGGCCCAGCTCAAGCCGACCGAAAGCGCGCAGCGGCTCGTCACCCGCAACGATCCGGCGCGCGATCGCGTGCTGGCGCGGGTCGCGAGCGTCTGGACCGGCGAGATGCAGGGACTATCGGATTGGATCGGACATCACCCGGAAGTCGGCTGGCACGAGTTCCAGGCGGTCGACACGCTCACGGCGCTGCTCCGGAGTTACGGCTTCCGCGTGGACACCGGCGTCGCCGGCATGCCCACCGCGTTCGTCGCCAGGTGGGAGTCGCCCGCGGGCGCGCGAGGTCCGACGCTCGGCCTCATCGCCGAGTACGACGCGCTGCGCGGGACGCAGGGCGACTTTCACGGCGATCAGCACAACGCGCAGAGTCCCGTCGCGTTCGCGGCGGCGCGCGCGCTGATCGAGTACATGACCCAGGCGCGCGTGCCCGGGCGCGTGATCGTGTACGGCACTCCCGCCGAGGAAGTCGATCCGCCCGCCAAAGCCATCATGTACCAGGCCGGCAGCTTCAAGGGCGCGGACATCCTGGTTCGCAGTCATTCCACGGTCGAGACGCGCCGCGATCGGCCCGGCTTCGGCGTCTGCTGTCTCAACATCGACGCCGTGAAGTACACCTTCACCGGCCGCCCGGCGCATCAGCTCACCGCCTGGAACGGCCGCAACGCGCTCGAAGCGGCGGTGCAGTTCTACTCGGCGGTCGACCACCTGCGGTCCACGTGGCGCTCCGACCACCGCGTCCAGGGCGTCATCCCCGAGGGCGGGATCGCACCGAACGTCGTGCCCGACCACACCGTCGTGGACTATTTCATTCGCTTTCCGGATGAGGTGTACCTCGAGCACATCGCGCGCATGATGGACGACGCCGCCAAGGGCGCCGCGCAGATGACCGAAACCGAAGTCGCCATCACGCGCTACGGCGAGTATCGCGACGGCGTCACCGTCTCGACGCTCGAGGAGCTGTGGTTCGCGTACGCCAAGAAGCTCGGCGCGCCGGGCATCCAGGAAGAGAAGGGCAGGCCGGCCGGGTACGAGGAGACCGGGTGGATGAGTCGCGAGATTCCCGGCGTGGGGATCACGGTGCGCAGCTCGGCGTTTGCCAATCACACCTACGGCATGCGCGACGACACCTTCGCCGACATCGGGCACAAGGGGTTCCTGCTCGATGCCCAAATCGAAGCGGCGGTGCTGTTCGATTTCCTCACGCGGCCCGAGCTCCGCGCCGCGGTGAGCGAGGAGCACAAGACGCTGGCGGGGCTGCAGGGCCAGTATCTAGCGGCGCTGCGGCGCGTCTATGGGCCCGAGATCGGCGCCGACACGGCGCTCTCAAAGCAGAGCAGGGCGGAGATTCGGATCCCGCAGGTCGCGCGTCCCTAGTCTCATCTCGTCGAGGAAGGTCGAGCCACCTGCGTCGCGCCCAAAGCGGCGCGCGACGCGGGTGAGCACGAGCCGATCACACGCGCGCGTCATGCCGACATAGAGGAGGCGCCGCGCTTCCTCCATTTCATCAGTCGTCGGCTGATACCCGAGGAGTTCGTGATCCTCGACGCCGAGGATGTAGACCCGCGAGAACTCGAGACCTTTGGTCGAGTGCAGCGTCAGCAGGTTGACGCGATCGGCCGCCAGCTCGACGCCTTCGGACGTCGAGAGCGCCACGCGTTCGAGCAAGAGATCGATCGATTCGTCCAGTGTTCCTTCACTCACGAGCGCGTTGAGCCGGGCGACGGCGGTGGCATACCGCTGCGAGGGATCGCGCTGCGACCGCAGCTTTGTCATCAGTCCGCGGCCGCCCAGGCGCGCTATGACCTCGTCGAGTGTGGGAGTATTGTCGGTTCGTGACGCCGCGTAGAACTCCAGCGCGTCGCTGTAGCGCCCCAGTGTGCGGTAGCGACCGATGGTGAAGAGCAACTCCTGCTCTTTGCTCCGTGCTCCTTGCTCCAGCGCCAGTGCGAGCCCCAGATAGTCGAGCACATTCGGCAACAGCGCTTTCCGTGCCCGCACCGTGCGGAGCTTCTGCAGCTCGCGGTACACTTGGGCCAGCGTGATCGCGTCGTCGAGCGCGTGATGGGCCCGGCCGCAGTCGATGCCGAAGCGGTGGGCGATGTCTTCCTGCTTGGGACTGTCCTGCGACAGCGAGCGCACCAGCGGGAATGTGTCGTAGAAGGTGAGCGTCTCGACGCCGTCGCGCCCTGCGGCAAGACGACGCAGCACGGGGACGTCGAACTTCATGCCATTGTGGGCGATGAGAACATCGTCGCCGACAAAGGCGCGGAACTGCGGGAAGACTTCGTGAAACGGCGGGGCGCCGGCGACGTCGGCATCGGTGTAGCCGTGCACGGCCGTGGCCTTGGGGGAGATCGGCTTGTACGGATTCACCAGCGACTGAAACCGGTCCACGATTTCGCCGTTCACCACGCGTGCGGCACCGATCTCCACGACTCCACACGTCGCGGCGTCGTTGTCCGTCGTCTCGAAGTCAAACGTGACGTAGCGATCGAGCGTGGTGTCGAGCTTTTCCGCATCGAGCAGTTGGAGGGCCTTGAAGACGGTCAGCGCATCAGCGTCGATGACCGTCCCCGAGGGAGCCGAGGGCAGGTTCCGGAACCCCGCGGCCGCCACCATCCCTCGCAAGGCGATCTCAACGCCGCCCCGTGGGGCGAATGAGATCGCCGTGGCGCTTCCCAGTCTGCCCGCGAGCTCCACGGCGTCCGCCAACGCGGCAGGATCGGTCAACTCGTCGTGCCGCTCCTCGAGCTTGTTGCGATACGGACCAACCGTCTGCGAGAGGATCTCTTCGATGACGGCGGGCAATGTGCCGTGCGACCGCGGCAGCGCGCGCAGATTCTCGAGCTGATAGATCAGGCGCCACAGCTTGCGCGTGTCGGGATCCTTGGCCGGCCGGCGGTCGGCGAGCGCGCGGGCGGAGACGAGGAAGTCGCTGTGCTCGCTGAGCGCCGCCTCGACCTCCTGGAGGAAGTGCTCCGAGAGGACGCATCTGGCAAAGGTGTGCATCGCCGCCGCATCGTCGGGATTCCGCACGACGCGGAGCGCGGCGATCACGTAGCCGATGACCTCGTCCTCGATCAGGGAGCGGCCGCGCGCGAGGCGGCACGGGATGCCGGCCCGCAGCAGCCGGCCTTCGATGTGCTCGCCCAGACGGTGTTTGCGGTACAGGATCGCGTAGTCGCCCCATGACAAGCCGGCGCTGGTGCGGTCCGCGCGCACGTCGTCGAGCAGCCACGTCGCCTCTTCGTGCTCGTCGCGAAACGCGTGTGCGACCACGCCGTAGGGCGACTCCTTGTCGGCCGTCAGCTGTTTCTGGAAGATTTGCGGATTCTGCGCCAGCACGCGCCGTGCGGTCTCGAAGATCTGGCGCGAGCAGCGCCGATTCTTGTCGAGGATGATCGGCTCGACGTCGTAGTCGCGCCGAAACCGCTCGAGCACCATCGGGTCGGCGCCCGTCCATGCGAAGATCGACTGCTCGTCGTCGCCCACCGCAAAGAAGTTGCCGTGCGGCTCGGCCAGGCGCTTCAGTAAATCGTACTGCACCGCGTTCACGTCCTGAAACTCATCGACCAGCAAATAATCCCACCGGTCTGCGATCCGTCCTGCGAGTGGCTCCGCCTTGGTGATCAACTCGTCGAAGTCCACCATGTTGCGCGCCCGGAGCCAGGAGACGTACTCGCGAAACAGACGCGCGTCGCCGTCGGTCAGGCGGTAACCCTGGAAGCGGTGCCGGCTGAACAACGTCAGCAGCTGGCCGCGGCGATCGAGCGGCACGTTCAGGCGGCTGAGAATCACTTTCTGGTACGGGTCGTCGGCCACACCAAAGCCGCGTTTCAAGCCGGCGTCCCCCGCGAACTCGCGCAGCAACGCCAGGCAGAAGGCGTGAATGGTCCCTCGCCACACGTCGTGCGTATTGCGGCGGGCAATCTCCTCGGCGGCGCGGTTCGTGAAGGTGACGGCGCAGATCCGTTGCGGGCTGATACCGCCCGCGATGAGATGCTGGATGCGGGAGATGAGGCAGTAGGTCTTGCCCGCTCCGGGTCCGGCGACGACGAGTACAGGCCCGCGCGGCGCTTCAATCGCGCGGCGTTGCTGGGCGAAGGGGGTCAGAGACACGAGTCTATCATACTACAATACGGACAAACCCCGGGGAACCTTCCCCCGGGGTTTGTTGTCTTCTAAACGCAGTAGATGTATATACATCTATATTCCTTTTCCTCATCAAGGACACCCCATGACCACCGCCGTGCTCCCGACGCCCCGCACCGTCCCGATCGCCCTAGTCCTCTGGCTCACCGCCGCCATCGCCGTCGGTGCGACGGGTGTTCTCGCGCGCCTCGCATTTCCGGGGCCTCAGCTGATCATCCTGGCGTTGGTCGCGGCAGCGACCATCGTCACCACGGCATCTCGCTCGGTGCGCGCCTGGGTCGACGCCATGCCGTGGCGCGTCCTGGTTGGATTGCACGGTGTTCGGTTGGTGGGCGTGGTCTCTCTGTGGCTGGGTGCGCGTGGCGTGCTCGCGCCGATGTTCGCGCAGCGCGCAGGTTGGGGGGACATCCTGGCCGCCGTGATCGCCCTGGGATTCGTCGCGTTCGCCCAGTCGCCGGCACGCCCAAAACTGGCCTTCAACCTCTGGAACCTGTTCGGCCTGCTCGATCTCGCGGTCGCGGTGAGCACCGCGGCCTGGGTGTCCCGACAGGCACTCGTGCCCGGGGTCGAGCCACTCGTGCGGCTGCCACTGATTTTGGGGCCGCTCTTCTTTGTACCGGTGCTGGCCGCCAGCCACATTGTCCTGTTCCGCCGGATCAATGCGCGCTGACATTCTTCCGGATCTGGTGTGCGCGTGCGCGAGCCTGCGTCGCGCCGCGCGCGCCATGACTCGACTCTACGATCGAGCCCTCGGGACAACCGGGGTCGGGGCGCAGCAGCTCACCTTGCTCCAGGTGCTCGCGCGACACGAGGACCCGCCCCTGACGCAGCGCGCGCTCGGTGAGTTCCTGGCGATCGACAGTACCACACTCACCCGAACGCTGGCGCCGCTCGCGCAGCGGGGTTGGGTCCGCAGCAGGCCCGGTGCCGACCGCCGCGAGCGGTTGTGGACCATCCTGCCGGCGGGCAAACGACAACTGCAGCGCGCCCTCCCACGCTGGGAGCGCGTACAGCAGCGTGTGCGATCCCGCATTGGGCCTCGGCATTGGGACACGTTGATCGAGGAAACGACGCGCATCGCCACCGCGGCCCGTATGCGCGCGTTGGACGGATTACGTGTGGAAGAAGATCAATGAGATAGCGACATACAGCGGCACCAAAATCCCCATGCTGTAACCCAAATAGCCGAAGAACGACGGCATCTTCACCCCGTTCTCTTCGGCTATCGCTTTGACCATGAAGTTCGGCGCGTTCCCGATGTAGGTGTTCGCTCCCATGAAGACGGCCCCCGTCGAAATCGCCGCGAGGAGTTTCGCCGCCTCGGGGTTCAGCGCCATCGCGCCGATGTAGGCCCCGTGCGGCGCGACGCCCTGCAGACCGGCGGCGCTGGCGACGAACGCGAGATAGGTCGGCGCATTGTCGAGCACGCTCGACAGTGCTCCGGACGCCCAGAAAAAATGCGCGGGCCTCGTTAATCCGAAGTCGGGCCGCTGTGCCCAGGCGTTCAGCATTTCGAGGACCGGGGCCATCGTCGCGAAAATCGCCGCGAACAGCACGGCCACTTCGATGATGGGGCCAAAGGTGAAGGCGTTCCTCGTGCGCCGATCGCCCGAACCGGCGAAGTAGCCCAGCACCGCGAGCCCGAGGATGATGAGCGAGCTACCGGCCAGCAGGATCGTCGCGATAATTCCGAGCAAGACCAGCATCTCGAGACCGCCCCTGATGCGCAGCGGCTCGTGAGTCTGCAGCTCCTGCTCGTCCCCCTGCAGCGCCCATCGGTCCCAGACATTAAAGACCACGAGCAGCATGCCGTTGACCATGAGCCATTGCGGCCAGAGCCTGAGCGTCCAGTCGAACGGCACGCCCTTCAGGTAGCCGAGCAGCAGCGGCGGGTCGCCGATGGGGGTGAGCAGGCCGGCGCAGTTCGCGACGATAAAGATGAAGAAGATGACGACATGGGCGACGCGCTTGCGACGCTTGTTGGCGCGGAGCAGGGGCCGGATGAGGAGGACCGACGCGCCCGTCGTGCCGAGCAGGTTCGCGAGCACGGCGCCCAGCCCCAGCACTCCCGTATTCACGAGCGGTGTCCCGGCGAGGGACCCCTCGACGTGAATGCCCCCCGCGATCACATAGAGTGCGGCGATGACGACGATGAAGCTCAGGTACTCGTGGAGTTTTTCGTTCAACAGCTCGGGAGCGGTGCGGCCAAGGTACAGGAGAATCGGGGCCGAGATCACCAGGGATACGAGCGCCTTGTTGCGGTTGTGATGCCACCATCCCGGGACGGCGAGCGGCGCGAGCGCGATCACGAGGAGCAGCGCGACAAACGGCAGGGCGGTGATGAGCGGAAGTTCGTTCCCGTGCATAAGTTGGCATCATGCTGCTGCTGGCACTGGTGCTTGCGCAAGGGCCACGGGTCGTCGAGCTCCAGCCCGGGATGGTCATCACCCGCTCGGTCATGGTCGCCCCGAAGACGTACCAGTTCTCCCAGGGGGGCCCGCCGATCGTCATCCGCGGCGACAACATCACCGTCGATTTCCGCGGCGCGGTGCTCGAAGGCATCAGCCCTGATAGCGCGCCCGACCTCGCGACAGACACCGCGATCGTGATCGAGGGGGGCAACGCGGTGCGGGTTGAGAACGCGCGAATCCGCGGCTACAAGGTGGGGATTCTCGCGCGCCGGACCCGTCGGCTCGTGCTCGCGGGGAACGACGTGAGCGACAACTGGAAGCCGCGGCTCTTCAGCCTGCGCGAGCACGAGAGCCTGGTCGACTGGCTGTCGTTTCATCACAACGAGAATCGGGAATGGCTGCGCTTCGGCGCGGCGATCTATCTGGAAGAGGCGGACAGCGCGGAGCTGCGTGGCAACGTCGCACTTCGTGGCATGAATGGGGTGCTGCTGGTGCGCTCCCATGGCGCGATGATCCACGACAACAACTTCTCGTTCAACTCAGGTCTCGGAATCGGACTGTATCGGTCTTCCGACAACACGATCGTCCACAACCGACTTGACTACAACGTCCGCGGCTACAGCCATCGCGTCTATTCGCGCGGACAGGATTCGGCCGACCTGCTGCTGTTCGAGCAGAGCTGTCGCAACATCGTCGCCTACAACTCCCTGACGCACGGCGGCGACGGCGTCTTCCTGTGGGCCGGTCAGACCACGATGGATTCGGGCAGCGGCGGGGCGAACGACAATCTCTTTTACGGCAACGACGTCAGCTACGCCACGGCGAATGGCGTCGAGATCACGTTCAGCCGCAACCGCGTCGTGGCGAACCGTGCCTGGGGCAGCGAGTACGGCGTGTGGGGTGGTTACAGCTTCGAAACGGAGATCAGCGACAACGACTTCAAGGGCAACCGCACGGGAATCGCCATCGAGCACGGCCGGGACAACATGATTACCGGGAATCGGTTCGATCAGGACTCCACGGCGATCAGGTTGTGGGCGGATTCCATCGAGCCGTCCGACTGGGGATATCCGAAGCACCACGACACCCGGAGCCGAGACTATCGCATCGTGGGCAACGAATTCGTGGGCAACCGCACGAGACTGAATGTGCGCAACACGACAGGCCTGGATACCACCTCTGCCACCCCCCACCAACCTCGCCCGTCGGTCATAACCCGTCTCAGCAGCGACTCCATGACGTTTCCCGCGTCCGACCTCTCCGGGCGTGATCGCGCCTCGATCATCGTCGACGAGTGGGGACCGTACGACTACAGCACCCCCAAACTCTGGCCCCCTGCCGGCGATTCGACGCGTGCCAACGCGCTCAAGCTTGTGACTCTCGGTCCGCACGGACGGTGGCTCGTGGTGTCGGAGCGCGGCGCGGGGCTATCGCGGACCTTCGGCGACATCGGCGACACCATCGCCGTCATCCCGAGGGCCGACTCAGCTGATGACTGGGCGGTGACGCTCGAGTCTCACGGTGTGCGCTTCTCGTATGGACGGTTCGAGCCGCGGATCGATTGGACGGTGCGCATGGCCGACTCGACCCGCGTGCTGCCCCGTCTCGATTTCATGTGGTACCGCCCGCCACGCAGCTATGCATTTCTGCCCCAGGCGAACTGGTCGCTCGACGCGCGCGGCACGGTAACGCTCGAGAAGGGAACGTACTCGCTAAGGACGATCAGCGACGACGCGGTGCGCGTCTGGATCGACAGCGTCCTGGTGATCGACGATTGGACGCCGCACGAGTCCCAGGTCGACTACGCGCCGCTCCCGGCGGGCAAGCACGACCTGCGCGTCGCGTATCGCCAGGTAGATGGCTGGGTGGAGCTGCGCGTGGACATCATTCGCGGCTCGACGCGGAGCCCCGGGTCACCGGGTCCCCACTAGATTTGCGATGCCATGCAGCACGAAGCCGTCATCATCGCCGGCGCGGGGCCGATCGGCCTCGCCTGCGCCATCTCGGCCAAACGCCGTGGGATCGACCCCCTCGTGATCGACGCGGGTGCCCTGGCGAATTCGATCGTGCGCTATCCCATCAACATGACCTTCTTCACGACCCCCGAGCGCCTCGAGATCGGCAATCACCCGCTCGTCTGCGCCGGCGCCAAGGCGACGCGCGAAGAGGCGCTCAAGTACTATCGCGGCGTGGCCCGGGCCGAAGGGCTGCGGGTGCGCTCGTTTACCAAACTGATAGGGAAAAATGAGGTTGAGACGCAATCGGGGCGTGAGCCCATCTCGTACGACACACTAGTACTGGCGACGGGGTACTTCGATCATGTCAACACACTCAACGTTCCCGGCGAAGATCTGCCGCACGTGCGGCACTACTTCGACGAAGCGCATTTGTCTTACGGCCAGGACGTCGTCGTCATCGGCGGTAAGAACTCCGCGGTCGAGGCGGCGCTGCTGCTGTTTCGCGCCGGCGCGCGCGTCACGATCGTCTATCGCGGACCGGCGTGGCCGAAGAGCGTGAAGTATTGGCTGCGCCCCGATCTCGAAAACCGCATCAAGGCCGGCGAAATCCAGGCGCGTCTCGGCAGCCAGGTGGTGGAAATCACGGCGCGTGATGTGCTGGTGCGCGGCGCGCTCGGCAATGAAGAACGCGTCCCCGCAACCCGAGTCTATCCGCTGATCGGGTTTCATCCGGATTTCGAGCTGTTCAAACGGATCGGCATCGCGTTCGACCCGGAAACGGGACGGCCCAAGATCGACCCCAACACGCTGGAGACTTCGGTTGCTCGCGTCTTCGTCGCGGGGAGTGTGACGGCGGGCACCAAGATTTCGGAGATATTCATCGAGAACGGCCGCTTTGACGGCGAGAAGATCTTTGGCTCGTCTGCCGAACGGCAGCGGGCTGATGCCCGCTACCTTGGGATTAGAAGGGAAACGGGCGAATAGTCCCTTCCCATCCCGCTTACGCGGGCTAACTTGCGACAATGTCCGAACTCCGCGCCGCCCTCGCGGCCGCGCTCGGCCCGTTGTACCGGATTGAGCGCGAAGTACGGCCGGTCGGTGAATACCGGCTCTTCGTCGCGACGCAATCGCAAGACGGTACCGAGCTCCTCGTCAAAGTTCTGCCGGCCGCGCTGTCGCTCGGCATCAACGATCTGCAATTCGAGCGGGCCGTCCTGTTGATCGGGGAGCGGCTGCGCCACCCCAATCTCGTGCGGCCGCGCGGCGCGGGCCGCGCCGGATCCTTCGTCTACCACACGCGTCCCTTCGTTCCCGGCACGACCCTGCGCGCCTGGATCGGTAACAACGGCCCGATCCCGCTCGCCCGCGCCGTGGATATCCTGCGCGGTGTGTTGAGCGGCCTCGCGCATGCACATGACGCCGACGTCGCGCATGGTGAGCTGAAGCCGGAGAATGTGCTGCTGTCTGATGAAGGCGTGCTCGTGGCCGACACCGGCATCGCGGGCGCGCTGGGCAAGCCGGCGACGTCGCGCAACGACATGGCGGCGGTGCAGCTGCTGGCGCGGGAGATGCTCTCGGGTTTGAAGCCGACGATCGGACAGGAGCCGCTCGAGCGCACGCGCTCGCTGCCGCTGTGGCTCATTGAATGGCTGCGCTCGCGCTGGTCGGATGCAGGCCGGGCGCTGGCGGGTATGCGGCCGCCGCCACCATCCAGCCCCCCGTCCCCTCAGATCTTCGCCTGATCGCCGGCAGCGCTTGACACGTTCTGCGAATCCGTGCGTATTGGTCTGGTCCCCTTCGACCGAGTTACGCTGATGCTCAAGCCTGTCATGCAGTTGGCCGCCGTCGGCCTCGTCGGCATTGTTGTCTGGAAGCTTGCAGCGGCGTTCCTGCTGCCCCTCGTTTTTCTCGTCGTCAAGATCGGCTTGATCGTCGCTCTGATCATGGCCGCCTTCTGGTTCTTCAATAAAAAGGACCGTGGTAAAGAGGACACGCCCCCCGCATCCAGCTAGTGTCCCCCGTAACACAACTCGAGGCGCGCCAAGGCTGAAATCGCCTGGCGCGCCTCGTGCTTTTCCCCTCCCTGAAAGGAGGGGACCATGATCAACTGGAAAGCTGTCAGCGTCGCGCTGGGACTCGCTTTGGGCTGGATCGTGGGCAATCCGGCGGTCGCGCTCGGACCCGCTCCAGACCCGCAGGCGGAGGTCCAGGTGAACATCGCGCGCGTCGAGGGACTGACGCAGCACCTACGCAACAATCCTCGGGATGTGGACGAGATGGAGCACCTCGCCGCGCTCTACATGGCGAACGGGTCGTACGACGCTGCGCTGGGGCCGCTGGCGCGAGCGCTACAACTCGACCCGCATCGGCGCAGCCTTTGGGTAACGCTGGATAGTGCCTTGCGTCACTTGGGCCGGCAGCGGATTTCGGATGAGGAGCTGGTGCTAAGGGCGGCGCGGTTTAAGGAAGGTCTCGCTGTTGACTAAAAGTGGCGGCGAAGGGCGGCAAAGGGGCGGCACCTGCATTTGCCGCCCCTCGCCGCCGCATCATTCGCCGCCCGTTCGCCGCCCTATTGGTCCACCCACGTCGACCGCACGTCGTATGTCACGTTGTACACCAGCTGATTGATCAGTCGTCCATACGCGTCGTTCGGATCCTGCGCTGAGAAGGACGGCGTACTGCCGATGAACGACAGCCCGCCGACCTCTGCGGTGGACGCCGAGCTCCTCCGCCACATGACGCCGCCGGTCCGCGTATTCACGAGCCACACCGACAGATCGACCGTAACGGTCGCCCGGACCACGGGTGCGAGGCCCGCCGTGAGTCCACCGTGCGGCTTCACATTCGAGATCTTGAGATGGCCGAAGAAGGCGACCGGGACGCCGCTCGAGTCGGCACCTGAGGCGAAGATCCGGCTCGAATCCGCCGACTTGAATTCCTGTACCTCGATGCCGGTCTGCGCCGCGAGCACGTACTCCTCGAAGCGACGCGTCGCGAACTGGTGCAGGGTGCCCTTGGCATTCTCCACCGAAAACTCGAACAGCCCGATGTTACGGTAGGGGACGAGATTCAAGGTCGGCGGGAGCAGCACGCGCTGGCGCAGCGGCCGGCGCGATCCGCCGCATCCACAAACAGCCAGGACGATGAGGGAACAGACCACGATGCGGAACGCGCGCATAGGGACCTCGCGATGAATAAATGGAGGGGCGCAGCATGCTGCGCCCCTACCGTCGGGGTCCCAACATAATGCTTTCCCTTACTTGAATGACTCTGTGGGCACCGTCACCGGTACGGGTTGCGCGCGTATATAGCTGACAATCTTCCAGATAGGGGGCGGCCGTAAAAGATGGACTGAAACAGCGCGCCATCGCTGCCACCGTAGCGCCACCGGCCATCGACGAGGCTCGGCCCCACCCATCCCAGCGCGCCGCCGCCGTGGCAGCCGTCGCAGTTCATCGAGCTGAAGATCTTTCCGCCGTCGGCGACGATGGTGGAATCGGATGCGATGGGATTCTTGACCTCGACGGCGGGCGGCTGGTTCCCGCCGGCGGCGACGTGATCGGGATAACGAACCGAAACCGGTACGCCGCCGGAATCCGCGCGGCCGCAGGCGGTGAGCAATGTCAGCACCACGCACGACGCACCACGTACGACGCACGGTTTCATGCGCACCACGCACCACGCGCACCACGCACCACGCACCACGCACCTGTTCACAGGCCGAAGATCCAGACGATGCCTCCCTGACTCGTGTGACGCGCGAGCTCGGGTGCGAAATCGGCCGGCGGGCGCACGTCCGCGGGATCGTCGGATCGCACGTCGCCGGACAGGAGGAACCAGTCACCGCCTATCCCAGCGTACACCGCGATGTATTGCTTGCCGTTGGGCCCGCGGAACGAAATCGGCGCGCCGACGACGCCGGAGCCGACTTTGAACTTCCACAACACTTTGCCAGACCGCGCATCGGCGGCCTTGAACCAGCCGTCCAGGGTCCCATAGAAGACGACGTCGCCCGCGGTGACGACGCTACCGCTCCACACGGGGAACTTCTCTTCGATCTTCCACACCGGGCGGCCGCGCGCGGCGTCCCATGCGATGAACGCACCCCCGTAGCCACCCGGACCGATGACATAGGGCGTGGTCGCGCCGATGTACGGCGTGGCGGCGATGCGTGTCACGGGCGCGGCCTCGAAGTTCATGCAGAGGTTGTTCGTCGCGGTATAGAACAGGCCGGTCCGCGGGGAATACGCGGCCGGCGACGCGGGACTCTTTCCGCCTTCGAGACTGGGGCAAATGCCGCGCACGTTGCCGCGCGAGGCGCCGGTCGTCTTGGTGGTATCGACGACCGGCAAACCGGTTCGCTTGTTGATCCCTTTCGCCCAATTCACGTTCGCGAATGGCTCGGCCACGAGCAGCTCACCCGTCACACGGTCGAGTGTGTACGCGAAGCCGTTCTTGTCGAAGTGGACGAGCACTTTGCGCATCCGCCCGCCTACCATGAGGTCGGCCAGGATCATCTCGGCGTTGGAATCGAAGTCCCAACTGTCGTGCGGTGTGAACTGATACGCCCACACCAGGACGCCGTCCCTCGGCCGGCGTGCCAGCACGCTGTTGGTCCACTTGTTCTCGCCTGGCCGCTGCTCGGTGTTGTAGGGGCCGGGGTTGCCCGTCCCGAAGTAGATCAGATCGAGCTGGGGATCGTAGGAAATCCAGCCCCACACCGGTGCCCCGCCGCGGCGCCACGAATCGCCCTCCCAGCTCGACACGCCGATGTTGGCCTCGCCGGAGTATCTGCCGTGACCGGGCCGCGCGAGCATCGATGAGTCTGGGCCCATGTTGTGGGCCGTCCAGAGAATCTTGCCGCTCGCGAGGTCGAGTCCCTTGACCCAACCCCAAATCCCGAATTCACCGCCCGACGGTCCCACGATCACCCGATTGCCGGCGACAAACGGCGCCATCGGCGTGGTCTCGCCCTGGCTCATGTCCCCGATCTGCGTCTTCCACAGCTCTTTTCCGGATACGGCATCGACCGCGACCGTGTGCCCATCGAGCAGGTTGTAGATGATCTTGCCCGCGGCGTACACGGCGCCGCGGTTGATCGCATCGCAGCACGCTAGCCCAAGTGCCGTTGGATTCACGTCGGGCCGATACTTCCATTTGAGCGGATAGCCTTCGCTCGCGAGATCGAAGGCGTACAGCACGTCGGGGAACGGCGTGACGACGTACATCGTGCTGCCGACGACGAGTGGTTGGCCTTCATGTCCACCGAGCACGCCGGTCGAAAAGCTCCAGACCGGACGCAGCCGCGGCACGTTGCGGGCCGTGATTTGCGCCAGGCCGCTGTAGCGCGTCGCGGCGTAGTCCCGCGCCGGCATTGTCCACTGGCCGTCATCGCGTTTCGGGTTGCCCTGGACTAGTGGGAGGACGAAGAGGAAGGCTGCGGCACGGAAAGGGCGCATGTGTAATGATATCGCGTCTACTTCCGCCTGGCGCGGGCCACGAGCGCGAGCGGCACCTTGCGCAATCCCTTCCAGACTCTCGCATGACCGGTCGAGTCTGAGATGGTCAGTTGCGCCGAGATGCCGCCGTCGAGCACCAGGCCGTCGCCCGCGAGCAGGGCGGGATACGACTCAAACGCGAAGCGCGCAGGGCCGCGGGGGCCGCGCCACTTCGAAACATCGTCACCATCGATCCAAACGAGCCGGCCGTCCGCGAGGCCGACGAGCGCCGATGACAGCGGCCCGTGACCAGGCGGGAGGCGCTCCCGGCCCTCGCTCACGACCCAGCCCCACGGCAGCTGCTCCACGAACATCCCGGCGTTGAGGGCAAGCGCCGCGCCGATCGGGAGCGTGGCCCATTCGACGCCTCCCCCCAATCGCGATGGCATCACGGAGCCGCAGGGTTCGTTTCTGCGCGTCGCGGAGCGCGAAGGCGACAACGTATCGGGTGCCGTCTACACCATCTCCAATCAGGTGACCGGCAATGCGGTGGTCGTGTTCGCGCGCGCCGGCGACGGCACGCTCACGCCGGCCGGCAGCTTCGGGACGGGCGGCACGGGCACGGGTGCCAGTCTCGGCTCGCAGGGCGCGGTCACGCTGAGCGATGACGGGCGGCTGCTCTTCGCCGTCAACGCCGGCTCGAACGATGTCTCGGTGTTCCGTGTTGGGTCGCAAGAACTCTCACTCCTCAGCCGCACGGCGTCGGGCGGGACGCAGCCAATCAGCGTCACGGTCCATCGGAACGTCGTCTACGTTCTGAATGCCGGCGGCGCGGGCAACATCACGGGATTCACGATCGAGCACGACGGCGAGCTGGCGGCGATCGCTGGTTCCACACAGTCCCTCTCCAGCGCGACTGCCGGTCCCGCTCAGGTCTCGTTCAGCGCGGACGGGCGCCAGCTGCTCGTGTCCGAGAAGGGCACGAGTCTGCTCGATGTCTATCCGGTCGATGACAACGGGGTCGCAGGTGCGCGGACGTCGTACGCATCGGCGGGTGGCACGCCGTTCGGCTTTGCGGTCGGACCGCACAATCTCGTCTTCGTCTCCGAAGCTGCTGCCCCTGGCTCAGCGTCTTCGTACGTACTGGGCCGGAATGGCGCGCTCCAGGTCGTGAGCGGTGCCGTCCTCACGCATCAGGGCGCTCCGTGCTGGGCGGTGGTGACCGACAACGGGCGCTTCGGCTATACCGGCAACGGCTCAGGCTCGGTATCAGGGTTTCGCATTGCGCCCGACGGCTCCGCCCGTCTGCTCGACGCGAACGGCGCGACTGCGGTGGTCGGGAGTGGGCTGAACGATATCGCGCTGAGCAAAAACAGCCGGTACTTGTACGCACTCGGCACGGGCAGCGTGCAGGCGATTTACGCGTTCCGCATCGAGAACGATGGACATCTCGTTGCACTGGGGGCGATCGGCGGACTGCCAGCCGGTACCCGAGGGCTCGCGGCGTTCTAGATCAGCGTTGGGACGGCGTGAAGTGTAGGGGCGCAGCTTGCTGCGCCCCTACATTCATTCCGCGACCGCTACCACACCCGGCAACCACAGCGTAAACGTGCTCCCCTGGCCCGGCGTGCTGTTCACTTCGATGCGCCCCCCCTGCAGCTCCGCCAGCAGTCGCGCGATCGCGAGGCCGAGCCCGGTTCCTCCCAGCTCGCGACTGCGTGACTGATCGATCCGGAAGAAACGATCGAAGATCCGATCCAGATGCTCCGGCGCGATCCCCGGGCCCGTGTCCTGCACGCTCACACCGACTTCCTTGCCATGCGGTATGATCGCGAACACCACGCTGCCGCTCGGCGTGTAGCGCACCGCGTTGGACGCGAGATTCAGCAAGATGTGCCGTGTGCGATCGGCATCCCCGATGACATCCATTCGCGCGGATGGCTCAGCGTGCACGACCAGCGATTTGTCCATGGCCATTGCGTCCGTGATCTCTCGGACCTCTTCGACGACGGCGGCCAGGTCAAACGGGGCATGCGCCAAGGCGAGCTGACGATTCTCGCCGCGGGCGATGAGGAGCAGCTCCTCGACGAGCTTGGTCGTGCGGTCGAGCCCTCGCTCCATCGCGACCAGCGCCTCTCGGATCTCGGCCTCTGTCCGGCCCTCGGCGGACGCCCATTGCACCTGCGCGCGCAGGTGCGTCAGCGGGGTGCGCAGCTCGTGACTCGCATCTGCCGTGAAGGACTGGAGCGCGCGGTGGGCGCGATCTACCCGCTCGAGCATCCGGTTGATACTCTCCGCCAGATCGGTGACCTCGGCCTGACCCGTCGGACTCGTCAGCCGCGTGCCGAGCTCGGACGGTCCGATCGCACGCGTCTCGCTGGTTACGCGATCGAGGGGCTCGAGCGTCTCGTCTACCGCTTGCCGCGCTCCCCGCGCCGCTGCGAACGCCGCCAATGGCAGGAGCAGGGCGGCGGCGACGACAAGGACGCCCAACGGAATGACGTAGGACTGCCGGCTCGCGACGACGTAGATGTCGAACTCACCCATCGCGCGGTGGAGGACGCGATACCGCCACCGCGCCCGCTCGGTGATCGCCGAGACGAGCGCGGCGCGCGCCTGCGCGGGCGACGCATCCGGCAGCCCCTCCAGGCGCCGCGCCGGCATTCCCGGAGAGAGGTAGTAGACCTGCGGCATGCCGCCGGCGTTGGTCGTGGTGCGGGTGATGACGACCTGGCCACCCATGCCGACGAGCTGGTCGGCGAGCGTGGACGGCATGACGCCGCCGGGGGCGCTCGTGGAATCGCGGTATGCGCCGAGCAGGGACTGAATGAAATCCGCCGAGTGCTCGAGCGAGCGGCGCAGGGCCATCTCGGCGGCCACCGCAAAGAGGAGGACCACCACCAGTGCATAGCCGGCGAGCGCGGTCCCCGCGACGCGGCTGAAGCGCCGCGTGAGCACCTGGCTGAGACGCCGCTCACTCACCGCTGTCCGCCTCGAGCCGATAGCCCACGCCGCGCACGGTTTTGATCGGCGCCGTCCTTCCGCCAAAGCTCAGCTTCTTGCGCAGGTAGTTGACATACACATCGACCACGTTGGTCTCAGGGTCGAACTTGTAGTTCCACACCGCCTCTGCGATGCGGGAGCGCGAGACGGTGCGGCCCGCGTTGCGCATCAGGAACTCGAGCAGCGCAAATTCCCGGGGCGAGAGGTCGATGACGCGATCGTCCTGCGTCACGCGCCGCGAGAGCGGATCGAGCGACACGCTCCCGACCTGCAGCGTCGCATCCTTGTGGCGCAGCTCGGCGCGGCGGATCAACGCATGGACGCGGGCCAACAGCTCGGGAAGATCGAACGGCTTGGTGACGTAGTCGTCGGCGCCGCCCTCGAGGCCGCGCACGCGCGACTCGAGCTCGTCCTTTGCCGTGAGCAGCAGCACCGGCGTTGAAACGCCGCGCTGGCGCAGCTCGGCGACGACGCTGAAGCCGTCGCGGCCCGGCAGCATTACGTCCAGCACGATGCAGCTGAAGCCGCCCTCGAGGGCGCGTTCCAATGCGCGATCCCCCGAATCGGTTTCGATTACGCCATAGCCTTCCTCGCGGAACGCCTTGCTCAGGAAGCGACGGAGATCGCGATCGTCCTCGACCAGCAGTATTTGCACGCCGCAAACCTATGGCGGGCGCGTGGCCCGAGGCAATGTGAACATGATGAGAAAGCTCTAAGAAAGGCGCGCGCCACTTCCCTGGGGAATGGCGTCTTGGCACATTCAGCCCATGAACATTGCACTGTTGTTGGCGCTCAGCCTCACGACTCCACTCGATACCGCGACCTTTGCCGGCGGCTGCTTCTGGACCATGGAGCACGCCTACGACGATCTCCCCGGCGTCATCTCGGCGACGTCCGGGTTCATGGGCGGCTCCACGAAGAATCCGTCATACATGCAGGTCGTCGAAGGGAACACGGGCCATCTCGAGTCGGTGCAGGTGGTTTACGATCCCGCCAAGGTCAGCTACGAGACGCTGCTGTGGACGTTCTGGCACAACATCGACCCGTTCCAGGCGGACGGGCAGGCGTGTGACACCGGGCCGAATTACCACACTGCGGTGTTCGTGCGTGGCGTCGAGCAGCGCCGTGCCGCCAGCGCGACGCGCCAGCAGATCATCGACCGCTTCCACCGTGATGTCGCAGCGCAGATCCTCACCGCCGGCCCGTTCTATCCGGCCGAGGAGTATCACCAGGACTACGCTAAAAAGAATCCGGTGCGCTATGGGATGTATCGCACCGGCTGTGGCCGCGACCGGCGGCTGCGGGAGATCTGGGGCGATGAAGCGGGTCGGGTCAGTGCCGCATCCACCACTCAACTCAGGCAGGCGATGTATACCGTGAAACAGAGACCGAGCGACGCCGAGCTACGGCGCACGTTGACGCCTTTGCAGTACGAAGTCACCCAACACGAGGGAACCGAGCGTCCCTTCCAGAACGAGTACTGGGACAATCATCAGGACGGGATCTACGTGGACGTCGTATCGGGCGAGCCGCTGTTCAGCTCGCTCGACAAATACGATTCCCGCACCGGATGGCCGAGCTTCACGCGGCCGCTCGAGACGAGCAACGTCCAGGAGAAGACCGATCGCACGCTGTTCATGGAGCGCACCGAAGTGCGGTCCGCGCACGGCAATTCGCACCTTGGCCACGTCTTTCCGGACGGGCCGCGGCCCACGGGGCTCCGCTACTGCATCAATTCGGCGTCGTTGCGGTTTATTCCGGTGGATTCGTTGGAGGCAGAGGGATACGGGCAGTATCTCGCATTGTTCACGAAATAGTATTGGAAGGGCGAAGATGGCATAGGTAGGGGCGCAGCATGCTGCGCCCCTACATTTTGTTGCGCGCTATTTCCGCTGACGTTCGAGCAGACCTACGGCGCGGTGCAGGCGTTCGATGGCCGCGCCGAGGTCCTCGCCCGCTCCCGGCGACAACTCTCCGACTAACGCGACTTCCCTGAGCAGCTGCAGGGCGTTGCGCACGTGCTCGACTGGCCGCTCGGCGTTTGGGGCCCGCGAGGCGTGGCCGCGCCGATCGAGCGTGCTGCGGCGCTCCGAGCCCCGCCGCCGGTCCACGACCCGGCGGCGCTCGTTCCCCACCCCCATGACCGACCGCCGCCGCGGTTCAGCGCGGCGATCCGTGCCGGTGCGCCGGTCGGCCCACAGCCGGGAGAATGTCATTAACCCTGACTGTGTCCGGACAGCACGGTGGGTGCCCCGCACGCAAACGTGAGGAGCGCTGATCGGATCATGTGGTTCATGGAGACCTATGGTTGGCGGCCAGGCGAAAGTACCACGAAACCAACCATTTGGCGAATCGTACCATCAAAGGAATAGCCAACTCCCGGGACAATCCATGCCGCTCATGCCGGTCGCAGCCGTCGTCTTGGCCTTGCAGACAGCCTCCTCGCCGCCGCCCGCGACGGCTCGGAACGCCACCACTGCGGTGGCGCAGCGGGCTGCCACGCCGCCGGTGATCGACGGCAAAGACAACGACGACGTGTGGCGCCAGGCGCCGGTCATCAAGGACTTCCGGCAGTTCCAGCCGACTGAGGATGCGGATCCGAGCTTCGCGACCGAGGCCAAGGTCGCCTACGACGAGCACAATTTCTACGTGTTTGTCCGAGCCTTCGACTCGCATCCCGACAGCATCAAGACGCTCCTCGCCCGCCGCGACACCCGCATCTGCTGTGATCAAATCAAGATCGTGATCGACTCCTACCACGACCGCCGCACCGGCTTCGAGTTCGCGGTGAACCCTGGCGGGGTGAAGCGCGACTACGCGATGTACGGGGACGATCAGCAGGAAGACGACGCCTGGGACGGCGTGTGGGAGGTCGCGACCCAGATCGACTCGCTCGGCTGGACCGCGGAGTTCCGGTTTCCGCTGTCGCAGCTTCGCTATGCGCACCAGGCCAGCAATGTCTTTGGTTTTGCGATTTGGCGCGACATCGATCGACACGGCGGTGAGCGCGACGGCTGGCCGGTGTACCGGCCGTCGCGGCGCGGCTTTGTCTCGCAGCTCGGCGACCTCGTGGGCCTGGAGGGCTTGCCAGCGCCGCGGCGACTGGAGTTGGCGCCGTACGCCGTTACGAAGAACGTGCCCGAGGCCGGGTTCCAGCACAATCAGAAGGTCGACGGCGGCGCCGACATCAAATACGGAATCACCTCCAACATCACGATCGACGCGACCGTCAACCCCGATTTCGGGCAGGTCGATGCCGACCCGTCGGTCGTCAATCTCACGTCGTTCGAGACCTTCTATCAGGAGCGCCGCCCGTTCTTCGTGGAGGGAACCGGCATCTTCAGTTTCCCCGTCGACTGCAGCGCCGTGAACTGCGGGCCGGAAGGCCTGTTCTATTCACGCCGGATCGGGCACGACGCCAGCCGGATTCTCGGTGCCGCGAAGATCTCGGGCAGATTGGCCAGCGGTCTCACAATCGGTGCGGTGGAGGGAATCACCAAGAAAGCGGACCTCGGTGGCACCACGCTCGAGCCCTTCACCAATTACGGCGTGCTCCGCCTGTCGCAGGATCTGCGCAAAGGGCAGAGCGGCTTCGGCGTCATGGCGACCGCGGTGAACCGCAACGTTGACCAGTTCACCGGCGGCCTGCGCGACCAGGCCTACGTCGGTGCCGCGGATTTCCGCCATCGCTTCCACGGCGGCATGTACGAGCTGACGGGCTCGCTCGATTTCAGCACAGTCGGTGGCAGTGTGGCCGCGATCAACGCCACGCAGCGCAATGCGACCCATCTCTACCAACGTCCCGACAATCATCTCAAATACGACAGCACACGAACCGCTCTATCCGGAAATTCTGAGGAGATTCTGCTCTCGCGTCGGAGCGGATTCATTCAGGGTCAGACGAGCTATCTGCGCCGTTCCCCCGGTTTCGAGGTCAACGATCTCGGCTTTTTGTTCAGTGCCAATCAGCAGCAGTGGAACAACTGGGTCAGTCTGAACTGGACACAGCAGACGAAGCTGTTCCAGCGCGCGTTTTGGAACTTCAACTGGTGGCAGTACTGGACGGCGAGCGACGGCCTCCCCACGGAGCGCGCCTTCAACACCAACGCCCACGTGCAGCTCAAGAATCAGTGGTTTTTCCATGTCGGTGGGACCATCGGCGGGCTGGGCGGCACGTACTGCGATAACTGTGCGCGCGGTGGCCCCGCGCTGCGGGTCGACAAGTACGTCGCGCCGTGGGCAGCCCTCGGCGGCGACCAGCGGGCCGCGATCACGCCCTCTCTGTTCATGAATTACGTGACGAAGGACGGCGGCCGTTCGACGTCGTTCAGTTGGAGTCCGGAGATCGACGTGCGCATCTCTTCGCGGTTTCGCGGATCGGTGAGCGCCAATATCTCGCACGATATTGCCGACCGGCAGGACTTGCCTTCCAAAGACTCGCTGGGCGTGCACTACCTGTTCGCCCACATCGATCAGAAGACGGTGTCGACGACGTTCCGCGTGGACTACACCGCGTCCCCCACACTCACGGTTCAGCTCTATGGATCACCCTTCGTGAGCAAGGCGCATTACGCCAACTTGCGTGAGCTGTCCGCGACGCCGCGCGCCGAAGTCTATGACGATCGCTTCCAGCCGTATGCGGGATGGTCGCGGTTCTTCCAGGACTTCAACAGCAAGTTCTTCAACTCCAACCTGGTGGTGCGCTGGGAGTATCGGCCCGGTTCGACGCTGTTCGTGGTGTGGAGCCAGGGGCGGGACGACTTCGAGCCCGCGATGGGGAACCGCAGCGTCTCCGGTGACTTCAGGCAGCTCTTCAATGCCTATCCGAGAAACACGTTCCTCGTAAAGGCCTCGTATTGGCTGAACCGCTAGCGCCCTCTTGACGTCTGCCTGACGGCAGCCCCGCTTCGTACCGGCGTCCACACGGGAGCCCCACATGGATCGCCGAGTTGTGCTGCCGCTGGTGCTGTTGGTCTCAGCCTGCATTCACGTCTATCAGAGCATCCGGCCTCGCCCGCTGGATCCCCACACGCCCGTCACCGTGACGACGCCCGTCAAGGTGCATCTCGTCGACGGGAGCACCGTGGTCTTTCTCGACGGCGTGACCGTGGACTCGGCGCAGGTGCGGGGCGACGGGAACCGCTACAGCCTCACGCTGCGAGACTCCGCCGCGGTCAGCAGCATTCCACTCGACAGCATCGTGGGCATGGAAGCCTTCGAGCAGTCGGTCAACGGCGCCTCGAGCTTCGTCGTCTCCGTGCTCGCCACGGGCGGAACGTTGTTGGCGGTAACGGGGCTCGCGGTCGCAATCTTCGGCTCCTGTCCAACCGTCTACGCCGACAGCGCCGGCACCGCGCTGCTGCAGGCGGAGGGATTCTCTTACAGCATCGCGCCGATATTCGAGAGCCGGGACGTCGATCGGCTCCGTCTCGTCGAAGCTGCCGATGGGTCGGTGCGCCTCGAGATTCGCAACGAAGCGCTCGAGACGCACTACGTGAATCATCTCGAGCTGTTGGAAGTCACGCACGGACGCGCCGAAACCGCCCTCGTGGACGAGCGCAATGGGCTCCTCCTCGTGGCCGATCAACACGCGCTCTCGCGCGCAATCGATCGGCGGGGGCACGACGTCACCGGCCCGCTCATGACCGAAGACGGCAACGTGTATCGCACCGCTGCCCAAACGATGGCACAGGCGCAACTCTCCGACCTCGATGACTGGATCGACCTGACCGCGCCCGCCCCGCCGGGCGCGGACAGCGTAGCAATCGTGCTGCGCCTCCGGAATTCCCTCTTGAACACCACGCTCCTCTACGACGTGATGCTGGGCGACCCCGGCGCGCGCTCGCTCGATTGGGTCGGGAAAGACCTGAAGCAGGTGGGACCCGCGCTTGCGGTGGCCCAGTGGTACCAGCAGCGGATGGGGATGAACGTGGTAGTGGGCGACCGTCGCCAGTATCGCGTCGTCGCTCACCTCCGCGACACGGGGCCGATCGCGTGGAAGGACGTCGCCATCGTCGTGCCGGTCGTGACGCCGGGCACCGTACGCGTGCGGCTCACCTTCCCGATGGACAATTGGCGCATCGATCGCGTTGCCGTGGCGGATCGCTTCCGCCGTGTCAGCCCGATCGTCATCCCGCTGGTGGAAGTCCGGGAAGGGGAGGCGTCAGACGCCACGGCACTGGCAAGCATGCACGACGCCGACGGCCGGTATCTGCAGACATCACCCGGCCAGCGATTCACCGCCGTTTTTCAGCCACGGAGCTCGGCCGAGCCGCGCACGTTTTTCCTGGCGGCTCAGGGCTACTACACGGAGTGGGTCCGGGCGAGGTGGCTCCGGAGCCCGCGCGCCGATCATGGCTTCGTGCCGTCCGATTCGGCGCTGGCGCGGGCGTTGGACCGCTGGCGGATGTCGCAGGATTCGCTCGAGGCGTTGTTCGTCGCTACCCGCATCCCCACGCGCTGAGGTGCCTATGCGTGTATACAGCGCTGTTGCCGGAGCCCTCTTGTTGGCGGCGTGCTATCACGGACCGAGCATCGACACGTTCGACCCGGTACACCGGCCGACTGGTGTCGATGCCGATCTCAGGTTGGAGAAAAAGCGCGTGGGTGGTGAGCTCCTCGAGGTGCAAGACACCACCACCTTGATCGTCCTGACCGATTCCGGGAAGGTCGTGTCGGTGCCCGTCCGGGGTATTCGGTCCGGAGCTTTCGACAAACTGGGCGTGATGATTGGTGAGGGGATCGACCTCCAACCTGCGCTGACCACGTTGCGGTCCTTCAGCCGCTTTCCATTCGGTCTCACACCCGAGCTGCGGGCCCGGCTGCTCGCGACCTACGGGCAGACCGAGGTGGAGGTCGTGCGATGATCCTCATCCTTGGCGTCCTCGCGGCCCTCCAGTCGCCTGGCGACACTGCGCTCGCGAGCTTCGTCGCACGCGCGCGCGCCGGCACCGACGCACTCCGCCATCCGGACGCGGCGCGCTTGGCGGGCTATCATCCGGTCGGCCCTGACTTCCCCGGGATGGGCCGGCACTGGATCCACACGTCGCTGATTCTGCGGCCCACGCCCGATCCCGCACAGCCGCCGGTACTCGAGTACGCCGAGATCGACGGGACTCCGACCCTGGTCGGGGTCGCCTATGCCGTGCTCGTGAACGGCGACACGGCGCCGGCATCGCTGCCGGTGCCCGCGGCCGCATGGCATTTTCACCAGGGGACCGTAGACGAAGAGAGTTTCTTGCGCAGTCATGCGGGCGTGGACCACACGATGCCAGGACGGCCCGGTCCGCGGCTCGCGGTCGTGCACGCGTGGATCTGGCTCGACAATCCCGACGGTCTGCTGGCGACGGACAACTGGGCGCTGCCGTATGCGAGGCTCAGATTGCCCGTCCCGGCGAACCGATCGCGTGCAGCGGCCCGAGCGCTCGCCCTCGCGGCGGGAGACGGCGGCCGCATGTATCTGGAAGCCCTGATCCACGCCGTGGGTCAGCCCAGTGACGAGGAAATGAAAGCGCTCGCGATCGTTGTGAGGCGGCATCAAACGGAGGCTCGGGAGCGCGGTGCGCGCGCCCGCGAGCTCGAGGCTTGCTGGAATGCGCTCTGGGATGAGGTAAAGACGACTGTGCGGCCAGAGATCTGGGAGCGCTTGAAGCCGCTCCGTTAGGCCGCGCGCTTACTCCAGCTCGATCCGCTCCAGCGCGTAGCGCAGCCGCAGCATCGCGGTGTCCAGCAACCGCCGCGAGTCGTCGCGCAGCGCGTCGTGATCAGCGAGCTCCGTGAGCAGCTCGAGCACGGCGTGGATCTGCGCCGTCGCCGATTCCACAATCAGCCGGCGATCGAGCCCGCTACGCCGCTCCATTGCTACCGGTACCTCTTTCACCCGCCGATCCGTGCGCCTGCGATTCGCGACGGTCATCACGGGACCACCTCCCAGGTGCGTTCGCTATTCAGCAGTGCGTCCAGGCTGCCGCCGGTTCCCACCACCACTTCCCGTTCGTATGAGGTGGCTGGGTTGCAATAGAGCACACCCATGGCAACAGGGAAGGGGGGCTCCAAAGCCGCTAATAGCTGGGCTAATGGGCGATTGGTCTCGTCGTGGACGAGGACGTCGGGTGCAGCCGGAACGATTTCCAGCTCGAGCGTACCCGGCTTGAGTCGCAGCCCTTTCTCCTTGTTCTTGCCGAAGAGCAGCGGCTTGCCGTGCTCGACGAGTACTTGAGCATCGGGAGCGACTTCCTTGCCGGTGATATTCTCGAACACCGCATCGTTGAAGACGACGCAGTTTTGCAAGATCTCGATGAATGACGCGCCGCGGTGGCTATGCGCCCGCTTCAGCGTGGCGATGAGGTGCGCTTGCAGCGTGTCGATCGACCGGGCGACGAACCGCGCCCCGGCGCCGAGCGCAAACGCGCAGGCCGAAACGGGGTTTTCGATCGAGCCGAGCGGCGTGGAGGGCGAGCGTGTGCCACGACGCGACGTCGGCGAGTACTGGCCCTTGGTCAGTCCGTAGATCTCGTTGTTGAACAAAATGATGTTGAGGTCGACGTTGCGGCGCAGCACGTGCAGCATGTGGTTGCCGCCGATGGACAAGCCGTCGCCATCGCCCGTCATCACCCAGACGTCGAGATCGGGATTCGCGAGCTTGATGCCGGTGGCAATCGCCGGCGCGCGCCCATGCACGGTGTGGAAGCCGTACGTGGACATGTAGTAAGGAAAGCGCGCCGCGCAGCCGATGCCGCTCACGAACACGGTGCGCTCACGCACGAGGCCCATGTCCGCGCACGCCTTCTGCACCGCTTTGAGAATCGCGTAGTCGCCGCAGCCCGGACACCAGCGGACCTCCTGGTCCGAGGCGTAATCTTTGGGCGCGAGCTGCGCGTCGCTGATCGTGGTGACGGTCATCCGGCTTCGCCCCCTAACCCGCTTCCCTCGGAGGGGGGCGGAGCCCCACCGCGAATTCGTTGCACGATATCCGTCACCCGGAACGGCTTTCCCGTGACCTTGCTGAATCCTTCCGCCGGAATCAGATACTCCGCGCGCAGCAACTTCACGAGCTGGCCGTTGTTCATCTCGGGCACCAACACGCGGTCGTAGCGCTTCAGCAGTTCCCCCAGATTGCGCGGGAACGGGCTCAGGTAGCGCACATGAATGTGCGCGACGTCCCGGTCCTCATCACGCGCGATTTGCACCGCGCGATGAATCGCGCCGAACGTCGAGCCCCACCCGACGACCGCCAGCTTGCCGTGATCCTCACCCAGCGCGACATCCTGGAGCGGAATGTCGTTCGCTATCCCCGCGATCTTGTCGGCGCGCGCCTTGGTCATGCGCGCGTGATTATCGGGATCGTACGAGATGTGGCCCGAGTCGTAATCGCGCTCGAGGCCGCCGATGCGATGCTCGAGCTGCGGCGTGCCAGGCTTGACCCACGGACGCGCCAGGGTTTCCGCGTCGCGCAGGAAGGGATGGAAGCCTTCGGGATCGGTGCGATAGGTCACCGGGAAGCGCGGCAGATCGGCTTCGCGCGGAATGCGCCAGGGCTCGGCAGCGTGCGCCAGATAGCCGTCGCTCAGAACGATCACCGGCGTCATGTACTTGGTGGCGAGGCGCACCGCTTCCATCGCGATGTGGAAGCAATCTGCCGTCGATGTGGGGGCGAGCACGGCCAGCGGCGCATCGGCGTTGCGGCCAAGGACCGCCTGGAACAGATCCGACTGCTCCGCCTTGGTCGGCATGCCGGTCGACGGGCCCGCCCGCTGCGAATCGATGACGACGAGCGGCAGCTCTGTGGCGATCGCGAGGCCCAGCATCTCGGTCTTCAGCGCGATCCCCGGTCCGGAGCTCGACGTCACACCCAGGGCGCCGGCGTAGGAGGCGCCGAGCGCCGCCCCGCTGGCGGCAATCTCATCCTCGGCCTGGAACGTGACGACGCCGTACGCGCGCAGGTTGGCGAGCACGTGCAGGAGCGCGGATGCCGGAGTGATGGGATAGCCGGCGAAGACCATCTTCTCGATGCCCGCCGCGCGCAGGCCGGCCACGAGCCCCCACGCCAGTCCTTCGGTGCCACTGACGGTCCGGTACCGGCCCGGCTCGACGTCGGCTTTCGGCACGACGTAGCCGACCATGTGCTCCGCCATCTCGGCCGTCTCGCCGAATGCGTGCCCCGCGTTCACCGCGGCGACGTTGGCGGCCGCGATCAGCGGTTTCTTCGCAAACTTGCGATTGAGCCACTCGATCGTCGCGGTCCGCTCGTACCCATACATCCAGAGCAAGAGCCCCAGCGCCCACATGTTGCGGCACAGGTGGGCTTCACGCGACGAGAGCCCGTGCGGCTTCACCGCATCGGCCGTCAGCTTCGTGATGTCGAACTTCAGCACCTGATAGCGGGCGAGCGAGTCATCCTCGAGCGGGTTCCGTGCGTATCCGGCCTTGCTGAGATTGCGCTCGTTGAACGCCGCCGTGTCGACGATGACGGTCCCGCCCACCTTGAGATCGCGCAGCTCCACGGTCAGCGCCGCCGGGTTCATCGCGACGAGCACGTCCACCGCGTCGCCCGGCGTCATCACGTCGCCGCCGCCAAAGTGGATCTGGAATGCCGACACCCCGAACGTCGTGCCGGTAGGCGCGCGGATCTCGGCGGGGAAGTCGGGGAAGGTCGAGAAATCACTGCCGGCGAGCGCCGTCTCGAGCGTGAACTGGCTGCCGGTCACCTGCATCCCGTCGCCCGAATCGCCGGCGAATCGGATCACGACCGAGTCGCGGGTTTCGCGTTGGGGGCGGGAGATGCTCGACGTGGCCATGGCGGTAATCTACACGACGTTTCGGAGCACGAACCACACGTTGGCGGGGCGTTCGGCAAGCCGTCGCATATACCAGGCGAACCACGCGCTGCCGTAGCTGATCAAGACGCGGACTTCCGTGCCCATAGACGCAAGCCGCCGCTGCGCTTCCGCACGGATCCCATACAGCATGTGAAACTCGTATGAAGACGGATCAACCCGTTGGTCCACGGCCGCCTTCCGGATGGTCTCGATAAGCGGGAGGTCGTGCGTCCCGAACACCGGCTTCGCCCGCTGCCGCGCCGCCTCGGCGAGCAGCCGCTGGGCGAGCTGGCGGTAGTTGGCGTCGACATCGCCCTTCTTGGGCATCGCCACGTCCGCCGGCTCGTTGTACGCGCCTTTGACGAGGCGGATCGCCGGGGCGATGGCCAGCAGGCCATCGAGATCTTTCGCGGTACGGTGCAGGTACGCCTGCAAACAGACGCCGACATTCGGCCACTCCGCCTTCGCGCGCCGGTACACCTCGAGCGTCGCATCGACGTAGCGTGATTCCTCCATGTCGATCCACAGAAACGAGCGCGCCTGTTCGGCGCGCGCCGCCAGCTTGAGTACATCCTGCACGCAGCCTTCCTGGCTCGCCTCGAGCCCAAGGTGCGTGAGCTTGATCGAGACGTGCGCCGGGAGCTTGCGGCGCTGAATCTTTTCGAGCACTCCGAGGTAATGATCGCGAACCGCGGCGGCTTCGGCCCGATTGGTGACCTGCTCACCCAGCTCGGTGAGGACGCTCCCCATGCCGGCTTTTGCAAATACGCCCGCGGCTTCGAGCGCGGCCTCGAGCGTTTCGCCCGGCATGAAGCGCTTGACGGCCCGCTGGAAGAAGCGGCGCTCGCGGAGTTGTCGCGCGAGCCACTGGCTGCGGGACGCTTTCAGGAGGAGACTGCGTGCGAATCCCATGGAGAGATAGTGTAGTGTATCGTTCGTTCATGCCAGCGCAGCATGTAACGCTCTTGACCGTTCTGGCCTTCCTCACCGCCTGCGCCCACCCGCGCAGCGCCGCGACCAGCGCGGGCGGCGGCGCCGCGCCACAGACGTCCGACGAGAGCTGCATCCTCTCGACCGGCGCGGTGTCCGCGCGTGCGCCTGCGATCACCATCGGGCTCACCGACGCCGTCGACCCGCGGCATGCGCCCATCCCGCGCAACGACGCCGAGCGCATCGTGTTCGGCCATCTGTACGAGACGCCGGTTCGGATCGACTGCGACGGGCACGTACGTCCCGAGCTCGCGGCACAATGGGAAAAGAGCGACGGCGGCCGGCGCTGGACGTTTCACCTGCGCGAGGGCGCGCAGTTCTGGGACGGCGCGCCGCTCACCGCCCAGGACCTCGTGTTCGGCAAAGGCGGCGTCGGCTATACCCTCGGCGCGCCCGACAGCCGGACCGTGGCACTCACGTTCACGAAGGACAAGGACGACGTGCCGCCGCTCATGGGCGACGCGAACCTCGCGGTCACGAAACCTGCCCCCGACTCGAGCTGGCCGATCGGCACCGGCGCCTACTGGGCGACGAGCGCGACCACGACGGCGCAGGAGGTCCGTGCGCACACGACGCAAGGCGACACGCTCGTGTTCAAGCTCGCGGCGAGTGGAGATGCGCGCGATCTGCTCGACGCGGGCGTCGATCTCCTCGTCACGCGCGACCGCGCGCTGCGCGACTACGCGGCGACGCTCCAGAACAGGGCCGTGGTCGCGCTCCCCTGGGACCGGACCTACGTCTTCGTCACGGCCGAGGGTGGCGGTACCCGATTCGACGAAGGTGGACTCGAGCAGGCGGTGCGCGCGGATGCGCGACGCGCCGAGGGCAGCACGTGGTGGGGCGATCTCCGCCCCTGCGGCATCGCAGCGGGACCGCCGAGCACTCCCGCGGCGACCGCGCAGCGGCGCATCCTGTATTCGCGCGCCGATCCAACCGCTCGTGAGCTGGCGGGCCGCCTCGCCGCCCTGACACACGCCGTCGCCGCGGGCCGGGCACCGGACGACTTCGCCGCCGCGCTCACCGCGGGGAAGGAATGGGGATACGTGCGTGCGCTGCCGCGTGTACCGGCCGATCCCTGCCGTGCCGCCAATGATTTCCTGCCGGTGTGGCCGGCCACCATCACCGCGCTCGTCGACACGCGCCCCACGGCCATCGTGCGTCGTGGCATCGCTCGCTGGACCGTCGATCTGGATGGAACGGTGCACCTCGCCCCATGAAATTCCGCACCCGCCTCCTCATCGCGTTCGGGGTGGTGGTGATGATTCCGCTGCTCGTATTCGGACTCGGCATCCGCCGCGAGATGGCGAAGCAAGTCAGCACGGAGTACCAGCTGCGCGTGGCGACGCTCGGGAGCGTCATCACCGCCGACATCGCTCGAGAGAACGACCGTATCGTCGCCCGGCTCGCCGCGCTGAATAGCTCACTCGCCGACGACATCGGCTTCCGTCGCTGGATCGTCGGCGGCGAAAACCGGCCATACGTGTTGGACTACGCAAGCAGTGCGATGCGCCTGGCGGGCCTCGATTTTCTGCAGATTCAGGACGACGAAGGACGCGTCGTTTCATCGGGCCATTTTCGCAACGAGTTCGGCCGGCTGGGGCCCGCCATTCCTTCGGGCGGACCGGCACTGGTGCGGGCTGCCGCCGCGGAAGGGCCGTTCCTGACACTCGTGACGAGTGATACGGTGCGGGCCGCCGGCCGGCGCTTCCGACTGCTCGGCGGCGTTGCCGTGGATTCGTCATTCCTGCAGCGTCTCGTACGCGATCCCGAGCTGGCCGTGAGTCTGCTGCTGCCGCGCGATTCGACGCTCCAAGACTCTGCGCTCATCGTGGGCCCGCCGCTGCCGCTGCCCTACGTCGACGCTGTGGACGGGCCGGGGACCGTCGAGCGCGCCCAAATCGTCGTCACCCGCTCCTCGGCGCTGCTCGCGTCGCTGCAGCGCAACGTGAACCTCTGGTTTGCGGCCGCGGTGCTGGTAGCCGCGCTTGCCGCACTGCTCCTGGCAGGCTGGCTGTCGACGCGAATCAGCGCACCGGTGGAGGCCCGCATCGCGATCGGCGACCTCGCCCGGCAGGTCAATCACGACGTGAAGAACGGCCTCGCGCCGTTGCGCAACGTGTTTCGCCATCTGACGCAAGTGGCGCGAGATGCACCGGCGGAGCTGCCGAAGGTTTTCGCCGAACGCCAGGGCACGGTAGAATCGAGTATCAGCTATCTCGAGACACTTGCCGCGAACTACGCCAAGTTGTCGCCGCAATCAGAGCGCAAGGCGACGGATGTGAACGCGGTCGTGCGGGAGACGATTGGTGCCTCAGGGGCTGTACGCACCAACCTCGCCGAGGGGCTGCCGCCGGTGTCGGCCGACGCGCTCGTGCTGCGCCGGGTCATCGAGAACCTCGTGAGCAACGCGCTGGACAGCTTCGACGGGAAGGCCGGGACCGTCACGGTCACGACGGAAGGCGGTAAGGGAGTCGTTCGCATTGCGGTGAGCGATACCGGCCGCGGCATGAGCAAGGCTGAGCTGGACCGGGCGTTCAACGATTTCTACACGACCAAACCGGGTGGGACGGGGCTCGGCCTCTCGATCGTGAGGCGGCTGGTGCTCGACTCGAACGGCTCGCTTGACGTGGAATCAGAACCTGGAAAAGGGTCGAAATTCGTTGTGGAGATTCCGGTGCAGTGAAGGATCAGATCCCGGTCCCGCGTAGTTTTTCCCACCCTGAAGGGTGGGCTCGGCACTGCATTGTCCTTAAGGACAATGTCTCGCCGAGCCCAGGCTTTAGCCTGGGAATACCATGACGGTGGTCCTCATCGTCGACGACGTCCCGGCCATGGCCGAGCAGTACGCCTACGACCTCAAGCGCCTGCGCGGCTACGAAACGCTCGTGGCCAAGAGCGGCCGCACGGCGCTCGAGAGTCTCACGCGCGATTCGGTGGATTGCGTGATCCTCGATCTCGAGATGCCGGGGATGGACGGATTCGAGGTGCTGCGGTCCGTCGAGCGCCTGGGCCTGCGGGTCCCGATCATCGTCTATACCGGAACCGGCGATTACGACCGCTGTGTGCAGGCGATTCGCCTGGGCGCCTACAGCTTCATCGACAAGGCCGAGCCGATGGAGCGGGTCGCGCAGGAGGTCGAGAACGCGATCGCACAGCGCCGGCTGAACGCGGAGGTCACGTTGCTGCGCCGCGGCTTCGGCCTGGAATCGCCGCTGGTCGGGACGAGCCCGGCGCTGTCGAAGCTAAAGGAAATGATTGTTCGTGTGGCTCCGGTACCCAGTCCCGCGCTCATCGTTGGTGAGAGCGGAACGGGCAAGGAGTTGGTCGCTCGCGAACTCCATCGCCTGGGCCCCAACCCCAAAGCCCCCTTTGTCGCGCTGAACAGCGCCGCGCTGCCGCATGAGCTGGTGGAGAGCGAGCTCTTTGGCCATGAGCGCGGTGCGTTTACGGGCGCCACCGCGACCCGCAAGGGCGCCTTCGAGGCGGCCAGCGGCGGCACGCTTTTCCTCGACGAAATCGGCGATCTGCCCCCCGCCGCCCAGGCGAAGCTGCTGCGCGTTCTCGAAGAGCGGAAAGTCATGCGCATCGGCGCGAACAAGGCCATCGACGTGGATACGCGCGTCGTGGCCGCGACGCACCGCGATCTCGAGAAGGAAGTGGCCGAGGGACGGTTCCGCGAGGATCTCTTTTACCGGCTCAACGTCCATGTGCTGCGCGTGCCGCCGCTGCGCGATCGCCTGTCCGACGTTCCCGCCCTGGTAGAGCACCTCGTGGCCGCGACGTGCGAGCGCTTCGGTATGAAGACGAAGACCGTCGCCCCGGACGCGGTCGAGGCGCTGATGGCCTACGATTGGCGCCGCAACAACATTCGCGAGCTGCGCAATGTGGTGGAGCGGATGCTGATCGCGACCGACGGCGATGAGCTGGCCCGAGGCGCGGTCCCCGCCGAGATCCGCGATGGTCGCAAGGCAGTCCCACGCACGACGGACGACGAACCACGCACGTTCGAGGAACAGAAGCAGGAGGCCGAGCGCCAGATCATCATCCAGGCTCTCGAGCGAAATGACTGGCACGTGACCAAGACGGCCAAGGAGCTGGGACTCTCCGACCACGCCAGTCTGCTGAAGATCATGCGCCGGCTCGGTGTCCAGCGAGACACGTAGAGGGTTTTCTCAGCGGGTTCGGTAGAACACGTCCACCGCAGCCAAGTTTGTAAGTTGTTGCGTACCAACTGACACCAGACACCAGACACCTGGCACCGCCTCTGCTTTCTCTCCGGGACGAACCCCTGCTCCCGGAGGAGCCATGTCGTATCAATTCGAGCTGAACCAGTCCAATCGTTCGCTGCGATTCCCGGTCATTCTGATGGCCGCGATCGTGTGCACCGTGATCGCCGCCTACGCCTTTGCCGCCTGCGGCGACCGCAATCCCGACCAGGCGCGCGCGAGCGAGCCCGTCGGAGCGACGTCGTCCACCACGACCCCCACTCCCGTCAGCACCGTAAAGCCGGCGCTCGTCATCACCGGCCCCGTGACCTTCGAGATGGCGGACTCGGCCTATCGCGAACGGCGCTACGACGACGCGACGGTGCTGTTCAAGACCTACGCGGACAGCCGGCCTAAGAACGCGTGGGGCTTCTACATGCTCGGTCTGTCGGCCTGGAAGTCTGGCGACCGCGAGCAAGCGGAGAGCGCGTTCGTGCAGGCACTCACGATCGACTCGACGCATGTGAAGAGTCACCTCAACCTGAGCCGCGTGCTGCTCGAATCGGGGCAACCCGACAGCGCGCTCGAGCACATCGAGGCCGCCATCGCGCTCGATTCGACGTCGAGCGAGCCGCTGCGCCTGCAGGGCCGCGTGTTCGAATCGCAGGGCAAGAATGATGATGCGATCGTGGCCTACCAGCGCGCGATCGTGAAAAATGACAGCGACACGTGGGCCATGAACAACCTCGGCGCGCTGTACATCCGGCTCGAGCGGTTCGAGGATGCGATCGGTCCGCTGGCCCGTGCCAACGAGATCGACGACAAGGTCGCGACGTTCCGCAACAACCTCGGCATGGCGCTCGAATTGACCGGCCGCTTTGAGCAGGCCGTCGAGCAGTACCGGGCGGCGTTGTCGATCGAGGGGACCTACGGCAAGGCGGTCTCGAACCTGCAGCGCGTCCAGCAGGTGAAGCAGGATCCGTCAATTACCCCGGTGGATTTGGCGGAGCGGTCGAAGCAGTTCCAGGATCAGATTTCGAAATGGTAACGATGTAGGGGCACGACATGTCGTGCCCGTACGCCCGTACGTCAATTGTTTGCCGAAAGCCGCCTCAAGAATCGCTTGAGGCGGTTTTCGCTGCTGTGCGGATCGTCGCCGATGTAATCGACCCGCGCGTCGGCCAGCGCGGCATGCAGCTCGGTCCGCGCATCCGCCGCGCGGGCGTACAACGACGACTCTTCGGGGGCGGATGCCTCGAGCAGATCGGAGGCCAGTGCGAGCATGCGCCCGGCGAATGTCACGTACGCCCGGACCATACCGTGACCGGGGCCGCCGCGCTCCACCCATTCCGGGAAGCAGCCGGCCCACCACAACGCCAGGGCCGCGGCGTCGGCCGCGGCTTCGGCCTGGGCGACGGTGCCGTGGGGCAGCCGGGCGACAAAGCGCCACCACTCCGTCATGCCGTCTTCACCGCGCGCGATCGCGCGTTGTGATGTCGACGTGGCGAAAACGACGGGGAGCGTCGCCGCGTAATCGGCCAGCAAAATGTCGGTCACGCCGCGGAGGCGGAGCTGGGCGCGAATGGGCACATACCAGAGCAGCGTGAGGGGCAATGGCGCAGGCGCGCCGCCGCGGCCGAGGACTGCTTCGAGCGCGGCGGGCGAATCGAGGACGGTGTCGACGGCGCCGGCCTGCAGCGCCTGATCGGCCTCCCGTCCTTCCGCGACATCCATCCGTGCGATCTCGTCTACCAGGCAGGCGAGGTCGCCCCGAGTCAGTTGGCGATGGATGATGGGCCTGATCATGCTTCCCTCCTTGCGGCGTTGACAGAGGCAAAGATGATGCCGGTCATCTAATCGACTATTATGCAATGCGTTACCCTAAAAATCCTCTCCTATTCTGTAGACACTCTGCTGCGGAAAGCTGCAATTGGACACGCGAAACGGGCGTGAGGCTGGTCACTAAGCACTCGGGGCCTTGGAGTGCTAAGGTCTCGCGCTTAAGTTCCCGCTCCCATGAAAGCCACAGACATTCGCAAAGGTCACGTCCTCATGATCGACGGCCAGCCGTGCCGCGTCATGGACTTCACGCACCGCACGCCGGGCAACCTCCGGGCCTTCGTGCAGGTGCGTTTCCGCAGTCTCGTTTCCGGGAACACGTTCGATCAGCGTCTCGCCGCGACCGACTTCCTCCAGGAAGCGCGTCTCGATACGAAGGAGATGCAGGTCCTGTATCAGGACCACGGTGGCGTGCACGTGATGGATCAGCAGACCTACGAGCAGTTCACACTCGACGAGCGGGCGGTGGGCGAGGACACGCCCTGGCTGCAGCCGGAGATGGTGGTGCAAGTCGAGTGGCTCGACGGACGGCCCATCGCCATCGAGCTGCCGTCGGTGATCGAGCTGCAGGTGGTCGAGACGTCACCGGTGATGAAGACGGCGACGAAGACGGCGAGCACGAAGCCCGCGAAGTTGTCGAACGGTGTGACGGTGCAGGTGCCGGAGTTTATCAGCCCCGGCGAGAAGGTCCGCGTCGATCCGCGGTCCGGCCAGTATCTGGAGCGCGCGAAATGAACGGTAGGGGCACGACATGTCGTGCCCATACTTAGCGCGTCAGTTCACGATATCTGTAACATGCCACGAGATGATCGTTCACCATGCCGACGGCCTGCATGAACGCGTAGACGATCGTCGGCCCCACGAAGCGAAAGCCTCGCTCGACCAGCGCTTTGCTCATCGCGGTCGATTCCCTGGTCTCCGCCGGCACCCCGCGCAGCGTCTTCCAGGCGTTCACTTTCGGCTTGCCGCCCACGAACTGCCAGAGAAACTGATCGAACGACTCCCCCGCGTCCTTCAGCTGCAGGAAGGCGCGGGCGTTCCCAACCGCGGATTTCACCTTCTGCTTGTTGCGCACGATTCCCGGATCTCTGAGGATCTTCGCGATGCGCCTGGCATCGTAGCGCGCCATCTTGTCCGGGTTGAATCCATCGAAGGCTTTGAGAAACGCATCGCGCTTGCGCAGGATGATCGCCCAGGACAGTCCCGCCTGAAATCCATCGAGCACAAGCTTGCCGAATAACTGCGTGTCGTTATGCACGGGGACGCCCCACTCGGTATCGTGGTAGGCGATCATTTGGGCGTTCGCCGTGGACCAGCCGCAACGATTATCCATTGCGGAGAAACTAGCACGACCTACAAGAGGCCACGAAAGAATGTAGGGGCGCAGCATGCTGCGCCCCTACCATCCCCTGGCAACGCGCCGTCTGTGCTGGTCTAGCGGCTGAGGACCTGCGACTCGGAGGGCCGAGCATCCCCATTCGCGACCTGATCGCCCGCGCCCTCGCGGATGATGACCAGGAATTTCGAGCTGCGCCAGAAATCGACTGGCGACGTAATCGTGAGGCTCGGCACGCCGGAGAAGGTGTTGTCCTTGTTCTCCTCGGCGACGTACGACAGATCCTGCAGCGACGCGACGCGATACTCCCCGCGCGCGCTGGGCAGGGGAATCTGCGTCACCTGGCGCGTATCGATCGCCGTGAACAGGCGCGGATCGAGGTTGCGCGCCGGCTGGAGCGTCTTGCCCGTGCGCCACAGGATGAAGAGCACGCGGCCGCCGCCCTGCTCGGTGAGAATCCCCTTCTTCTTGAGCTCGTCGCGCGTCCCAATGACGTAGTAGCCGGTCGCCAGGCTGTCCTTCAACGCGACGTTCTCTTCCGTCAGCGCGTCGACGCGGTCGGTCAGCAGATCGATCGTCGTCTTCTGCCCGGCGATCACCGTCTGCATGTTGCCCACCGTGGAATCGAGCGTGGCGCGGAGGCTGTCCGACAGCGTGGTGAGGCCCTTGATCCGCTCGCGGCTCTCGTTCAGCGCGGTTTCGGTTTGCTGGACGCGCGCCACGACGTAGCGCAGCTTGGCGATCAGCGTGTCATTCGACGCGGTGATCGGGCTTTCGCTGGAGACGTGAAGGCGATTGTTGCGGATCTTCGCCTTGGCGAGCTCGACGTTGACGTCGCTGATGAGCCGCGAGCTGATCGCCACTTCCTGCATCAGGCTGTCCTTCTGTGCATTGGCCGACTCGAGCTCGGCCAGCTTGCGCTCGGTCTCGGCCGACGTTCCGCATGCGGCGAGAACAAACACGAACGCGGCGAGTGAGCACTTCAGCGTCTTCATGCGACGCCTCCCGTAACGAGAATGGTCAGACTAGCTTTGCCGCGATGCTGCGGCTGCACGTCGGTACGTCGGGTTACAACTTCCCTGAATGGAAGGGAAGCTTTTATCCGCCCAAGCTCCCGAGCGCGAAGTGGCTCGAATTCTACGCCCAGCAACTGCGCACGGTGGAGATCAATTACACCTTCTATCGCATGCCTAGTGCCAAGACGATCGCCGGCTGGGATGCCGTCACCCCGGCGGAGTTCACGTTTGTTTTGAAAGCCCCGCAACGTATCACGCACTTCATGCGCCTGCGCAACATCGACGAACCGTTGCGGCTCTTCCTCGACACCATCCGAAAGCTTAACGCCAAATTGGGCTCTGTACTATTTCAATTACCCCCCAATTTCGCCAAAGACCTCGGCCGGCTCGGTGATCTACTCACCCAATTTCCGCCGGATGTCCGCGCCGCATGTGAGTTCCGTCACGCCTCGTGGTGGTCAGACGACGTCTTTGAGCTCCTGCGGAGCACAAACACGGCCTTGTGCATCGCGGATACAGAGGAAGGGACGACGCCGCTGGTCGCAACCGCGGACTTCGGCTACGTCCGGCTCCGCGACGAGGGCTACTCCGAGCAGGGCTTGAGCGAGTGGATACAGAAGGTCCAGGCGCTGGGAAGCGCCTGGACCGATGCCTACGTCTTCTTCAAGCACGAAGAGAAAGGGGTTGGCCCCAAGCTGGCGGCTGAGTTCCAAAAGCTCTTCGGCTAGCGCTTGCCTGCGACTTTCCGCCGCTTGGCCGGTTTCTCCTCTGCCTTGTCCTCCGCCCCGCCGAGGCTCTGCTTCAGCGCCTGCATCAGGTCGAGCACCTTGGCCTTTGGCGCCTTCTCCGGCTCCTCCGTGATCTGCTTGCCCTCCACTTTACGCTCGATCTGCTCCTGCATCCGCTCCCGCACGTTGTCCTTGTACTTCTTCGGCTGGAAGTCCTCCGTCGCCGCCTGCTCGATCAGCTTCACGGCGAGGTCGAGCTCCGGCTTCTTCACCTCGGTTTTGGGGATCGGCACCTCGGCGATGTCGCGGATCTCGTCGGCGTAGCGCAGCTGCTCCATCACCAGCCCGCCGTGCATCGGGCGCACCATGATCAGGTACTGCTTGCCGCGCGCGGCATACTGGCCGATCGCCACCCGCTTCGTCTTCTCGAGCGCATCGGCGAGCAGCTTGTACGCGCGCTCGCCGCCTTTGTCCGGTCCGAGATAGTAGGTGCGGTCGAGCCAGATGCGGTCGACGCGCTCGGCGGGCAGAAACTCGACGATGTCGATCGCGCCGGTCGCGCGCTCTTCGAGCGCCTTGAGCTCGTCGGGCGTGAAGGTCACGTACTGGCCCTTTTGAAACTCGTAGCCCTTGATCATGTCGCCGCGTTCGACCTTTTCGCCGTCTTTCGAGCAGACGTACTGCTGCTTGAGGCGGGATCCATCCTTCTTATGGAGCCAGTTGAACGAGATCGCGGCCTTCGACTCGCCGGCAGCGAACATCTGCACGGGCACGGACACGAGGCCGAACGAGACCGTGGCGGAACCGATGGAATGGGCAGCCATATCGGGGTATGATACGCCCTCATGCCCGCCCGTCGGAAGCCCCGCCCCCGCCCTCGGCCCCCGGACGACGGTGACGCGCTCAGCACATATCGGGCGAAGCGCGCGTTCGCTGAGACTCCCGAACCCGGCGGGCTGGTCCCGAAGCCGGGGCCAAAACCGGGCGG
>WNGE01001645.1_pt1 | contig 49041 bp, 44 predicted proteins | sample 5400651 | NCBI WGS metagenome assembly WNGE01 (sample SAMN13153370, study PRJNA577476) | soil metagenome | isolation source: 60 cm soil or saprolite under grassland replicate 2 | place: USA:California | collected 2016-06-15 | reverse complement strand
CTATTCGAATCCAATTCCGACGTTCAATGATTTGCGTGAGGAACTGGCCAATTGGCGGGACGCCGAGAAGATGCAGCGCACCATCGACGAAGCGCGTCTTGCCGCGATCAAATTGCGCTCGTGGACGGGAGAGAGTGGCCTCTACGCGAACCTCTTCGACAGACCCACCACGATGCAACTGGATAGCGACTGGCTCTTCTTCAACGTCGAAGGTCTCAGCTCCGATCCGAGGCTTGAAACAGCAATGAGTATGCTCGTCGCGGCCGCGATGGCCTCGCGAGCCACCGGAAAGACAGGACGACCGAGCATCACTGTGCTGGATGAATGCTGGTTTTTGTTGGACTCCCCGGCATTGGCGCCTGAAGTAGTACAGTTGTTCCGGACTGCCCGCAAGCGGAACTCGAGCGTCTGGGGCATCAGTCAGACGGTGGAAGATTTTGTTGGCACTGAGTCCCAGCCCCGCCCGCATGGACCCGGCATCCTCAAGAATGCAAGTACGAAGATCATCGGTCAACAACCGGGCGATCTTAGCGCTCTCGTGAATCACCTCTCTCTGAATCCAGTCGCAGTCGGCCAAGTCAAAGAGTTCGGCGCACCCCGTAAAGGCCGGAGTGCGGATGTGCTGCTGGTTATCGGAGAGAAAGCGGAGACGACGCAGACGATACGTATCGTGCCCACGCCGCTCTCTTATTGGATCTGCACTACGTTTCCGCGCGAAAGGAAATACTGCGCCTGGTTTCTAAACAAATCTGACAGCCGCCCCTTGTTCGAATGCTATCAAGATCTCGCCCAGCGGTTTCCGCAAGGACTCGCGGAGGTAACTCCACTGCCGGAGGAATTGTCGGGAGCAGTGGCGGCAACGGCTAGCGAACGGAAAGAAAGACAAGTAGCCGAGGCAAAAGCGTGATGGGCTTGAAGGAGTGATCAGAGAGCGACAGCGAGTTAGCTCAGTTCGGTCGGAGATCAGGAGGCAATGAAATGCACTATTTGCTATACCCCGTTTTGTTTTCAGCATTCGCGTGGACGGTTTTGACCCGTGAATGGTCGCCGCCGTGTTCTAGCCCTGGGGCTGGGCGGGGTCATCATGGTGACGTTGGTAGTCATTCCGGCGCAAGCGAAGGCACAGGCGCCAGGGGGGATCATCCAAGCGATTCAAGCGGTGCTGAAGGTGCTCAACTCGCTGATTCTGCCGGTGGTCCACGGCACTCGCAGTGCGAACAGCACTTTCTACCAAACCACCGTGTGGCCGGTGCCGTCGATCAACCAAGCCAATTCGCTGGTGCTCCAAATGATCGGCCAGTATCGCAGTCTGATGTCAGGCATTCTAAACATCAACCTGCGGAGCGCCACACTGCCGGCGCCGCAGGCGATGGAAAGTTTGATACGAGATCATCAGGCCAACAATTTTGGCGGCCTGACGCAATCTTTCAACAGCACCTATCGGGCGATTCCTGCGCCAACCGACGCGAATCAAGCCGATCGAGACATGTCGGATTTTGACGATGCCCTGACGCTCGACAGTTTGAAGACGCTCAAAGCATCGGATAGCGCGACCGATCTGGAACTGCAAGCGGCGGACTCGATTGAAAGCGCGGCCGGCGAGGCAGTCCCAGGATCTACCCCGTTCTTAACGGCGACCGCAACGTTGTCAAGCATTCGGAGCCAGGCGCTGACGCAAAAGATGTTGGCCGCGGAACTACGCCAAGAAGCCGCCCGCATCGCGCACCAGAACGGACTACGGAAGCGGGGGGCGATGTTCACTACCCAATTGAGAGCATCATCATGAACCTCTCGCAACACAACTGATTGCCAGAAAGGAAGAGTCTTATGACAAGCGTTTCGGAAGCTCTGAAGGGAAGTAAGTCTTGGGTATTGGGTCACAGACTCCGTATCATCCTCCTCTTCGTCGTTCTGGTTCTAACTGCCCCGTGGCCAGCCAGCGGGCAAGCGCCCAGCCCCTGCTGTGCGATTCTCGCAGCGGGTCTCTCAAGCATCGCCAATTCACTGAAAACCATTGCTAGTTCCCTGAACGCGATTCTCGGTGTGGATCAGGGGATGCTGCGATTTGAGCAGACGGTGGTCTGGCCAACCAGCGCCATTACTCAGGCGCAAGCTTTGGTCGGAAGCCAACAAGGCATCTTCACGCGAATCCAGACTCTGCTCCACATCCCAGTCAACAGAGCAACACAACCAAATCCTCAACAACTTGAGGTGACTCTTCTTTCCCGTAATCCGAGTCTGATCCCGCAAACCTCTTCAAATTACACCGCTCTGTACGGGCCAGTCCCAACAGCAACGGATGCGTCACCCCAAGTGAGGGACCTCGTCGATATGACAGACGCGGCCGCTCAAGATGCGATGAAAAGGGCCATTCAGATCGATGCGTTGTCTGACCTGGAGATTCAGGCGGCTAGCCAAATTAACCAAAGCATCCAGACTGCAGCTCCAGGCAGTGCGCCGATCATCGAAGCGCAGGCGGATGCATGGCTGGTTCGGGCCAATGCTTATACCCAGGCGGCGACGGCCGATTTGATGCGGTTGCGAGCCATTGATCTCGCCAATTCAAGCGCGGACATAAAAATGGGCGCGACGAATACAACCAACCTTCGACAGCAATTGATGAACCTGCTGCAGCACAACTGAGAAAGACCGGGGGAGAGTTTATGCCAAGTTTCTACTTCGAGCAGGTGCTCCAAACGGCGCTCAATGGCATCGACCAGAATGTTACGGGGCCAGTGCTGCAACTCGCGGGCGTGATCCTCATCCTCAGCTTGTTGTACGCAGTCTACGAGGCATACAGCAATGGCGGCGACGTACGAGCACTCGGAGTGGCAGGGATCAAGTACCTGGTCCTCGGCTTGGTCTTCATCAATTACCAGCAGGCATTCCGGTCCGTGAACGGGATGTTCAACGGCGTCGCCGACTATATCTACAACACCAATGGCATTGGAGACGTCATACAGAATTGGCTGAATTCCGTGAGCGCCTACGTGGGCCAGCAAGGGCTATCCAGCTTTTGGACGCTCGTAACCGGAGCCCTCTCCGGGCTTCTAGATGTGCTCTTGATCCTGGTTGGTCTGATTATTCTGCCGGTCAGCTACACGTTGTTCACGCTCGCCTACGTCATGTACGGATCAATCCTCTATCTCGTTGGGCCCTTTGTGCTGGCCTTGTGGCCAAGCCGATCCATGGGGCAACTATCACGGACCTACTTTGTGAATCTGATGATCTTTCAAAGTTGGGGGCTGCTGTATGCGATTCTCCAAGTTCTAATCACGCCTTGCAGATGAACAGCGTGAACGCCGTGCTTGGTGGAAATGGCGTCCTCAACGCCTTTGTTGGTTCGAGCCAAATGATTCTCTTGGGAGCGGTGAGCGTTCTGTTCTCAATCGCGATCATGCTGATTCCGTTCATCGCGAGTCGACTAGTTCGCGGAGAGGTCGGCAGTACGGTCTTCGCCTTGGTCTCGGCGGCGGGATTTTATGCGGATGCCACTGCCAAAACACTTCTTGCTTCCGGTTCTGCCTCGCAAGCCGCGCCGACTGGTCCTCCCCAAGCCATGTCTGATCCCGGCTCACCCTCCGCCGGTGGGCCGGGTTCGCCTGGCAGTCCAAGGGCAGGCGGAGACGGAAGTGCGCATGGCGGTGCATTGGCCGAATCGAAACCTCCAATACCTCCAAGCTCAGATGTAGCAGCCGGTAGCGCGGGCTCTGCCGGCGGGATTGGAGCATCTGGGGCCGTCCTCGCTGTGTGAGGAATGAAGGCGAGTGTAAGACAAACAGAGATGGATTGGATGCGATGAGAACATTGGCCGAATTGAAACCCGTTCCCGAAATCACGGCTTACACGAAGTATTACGAGCACGACGGCATGCTTCGGGCCTACGCCAACCGCGCCATGTTCCTTGCACTGCTGTTTGGCGTGATTGCCTGCGAAGAGATAGCCGCGGTCGAACTGCATGCCTTCTACGACTTCGAGCTGGGTCTCTAGCGTCTTCGACTCTTCGACGGTGATGACTCCGTCCTTGCCGACCTTCTTCATTGCATCCGCGATGAGGTGGCCGATGGTCTCGTCGTTGTTGGCGGACCTTCCAGCTCGTCTAGCGTTTGGCAAACCATAAAACCAACTCCAGATCTTGCGATCGCACTTTGACCGCCCAGAAGAGAGGTAGTTTAGGCGGTTTAGGCGCGGCTGAGCTCGACCGAGTGGGCCTGAACAGCCGACATAAGAGTAGGAGGCGATTCCCGTGCGTTGCCAATGCATACGGACACGACGTGCAAGGCGAGATTTAAGATTGGCAGCATTCACCAGCTTCCATGACCACGAACCCGCTTTGGGCGCTGGGTTGCCTAAGACGGCAGACCATCCCCAATTTACAATCTGGTCAATTTTGACCAGTCTTCCTCGCCCAACAAGCTGAGAATAGAGATGGGAGATCGCTGTCTGCGAGAGAATCCTCCGTAAAGCGAGTGGAATGAAACGCTATTGCCCGTTTCCGATTCAGCGCTGATGGGTGGCGGTCGTTCTGCAATCAACCTTCTCCACGCTCGCAGCGAGCAACCAGGATATTGATGTCAGTAATAGAAACAATACCTTCGACCGGAACACTCGAACTTGTTAAGAGGCGCTCCTTGGCATCCCGTCAAGCGTCGACGGCACCCGTTCGGCTGCAATCAGAAGCGGGACTTCCGAGCCGGATCGCCGTGGTTGGCAACTATCTTCCGCGGCAGTGCGGGATTGCCACCTTTACCACCGACTTGTGCGACGCTATTTCCACGGAGTGTGGCACAGCACGGCTATACGCCGTTCCGGTCAACGATGTGGAATCCGGATATGCGTACCCAGAGCGGGTAAGACTCGCGCTGGCGCAGGACGATTTGTCCTCGTATGAGCAGGCCGCCGACTTTCTGAATTTCACGAATTTCGATTTGGTATGTCTGCAGCACGAGTACGGAATCTTTGGCGGCCCAGCGGGCAGTCACATTTTGGCTCTCCTCCGGCGCCTCAAGATGCCGGTCATAACCACCCTCCATACGGTCCTTCGCGAACCGAATCCAGACCAACGACGGGTGATGGAGGAGATCGCAACGCTATCGGACCGTCTGATCGTCATGAGCGTGCTGTCTTCCCAGTTCCTGCAAGAAGTATTCAAGGTACCTGGCAGCAAGATCGATATGGTGCCTCATGGTGTTCCCGATTTGCCATTCCTGGATCCCAATTTCTACAAGGACAGGTTTGGCGTGGAAGGGAAAGCGGTCCTCCTCACCTTCGGCCTGCTCTCGCCGAATAAGGGAATCGAAAACGTCATTCAAGCCTTGCCGCAGATTTTGTCAAAGCACAAGAATGTGGTCTACATCGTCGCGGGCGCGACCCATCCCCACATTCTCCGTCGTGAAGGGGATCATTATCGCGAGCACTTGCAGGCTTTGGCGAAGGAAATTGGAGTGGAGTCGCAAGTGATCTTCCACAACCGCTTCGTCAGTCCTGCGGAGATGGTCGAGTTCATTGGCGCAGCGGACATCTATATCACTCCCTACCGCCACGAGGAGCAGGTTGTTTCCGGGACGCTGGCCTATGCGTTAGGGGCTGGCAAGGCGATCATTTCGACTCCGTACTGGCACGCGATCGAGTTGTTGGACGATCGCCGTGGCGCGTTGGTCCCGTTTCAGGATCCGGACGCTATCGCCCGAAAGACAGTCGAACTCCTGGATACCCCCGCGATACGTCACGCCATGCGTAAACGTGCCTATTCTTACGCACGCGAGATGGTCTGGAAGAGAGTAGCTCAGGGTTACATGGGAAGCTTTGGACAGGCTCGTAGTGACCGCATGCGGGAACCGCGCGTGATGTTCGCGGATAAAACTCACGCAAAATGTCTTGACCGGCTACCAGCGCTAAACCTGGACCACCTGCATCGGTTGACTGACGACACCGGTATGCTCCAGCACGCGACCTTTACAGTTCCCAACTACGCCGAGGGATACACCACGGACGATAACGCGCGGGCTCTCGTTCTAACCATCCTGCTCGAGCAACTCGGACAGGCGGAGCCGCTAGCAACTGACAACCTTGCCTCGCGGTACTTGGCTTTCTTAGGACACGCCCTTAATCCGGTAAACGGGAGGTTCAGAAACTTCCTGAGTTATGCGCGCACGTGGAGTGAAGCGCAGGGGTCAGAGGATTGCCATGGGCGTGTGCTGTGGGCACTTGGGACTGTTCTGGGACGCTCGAAAGATCAGGCGCTCAGGGGGGCGGCTGGCCATCTTTTCGAAATCGCCGTTCCGGCGGTGGTTGCCTTTACCAGTCCGCGCGCCTGGGCCTTTGCATTGCTGGGGATCGAGGAGTACCTCATTTGTTTTCCCGGCGACAGGGATGCTCAAAAAATGAGCGAGGTCCTGGCCACTCGTCTCGTCGAAATTCACGCCGCAAATCAGTCACCGGACTGGGCCTGGTTTGAAGACGTTCTGGCTTACTCAAACGCCAGGTTGCCGCAAGCTGTTTTGATTGCCGGCCGTCGCAACTCGGATCGCCACATGATATCGATCGGCCTCGGAGCCCTGGATTGGCTGAGCGAAATACAGCGTTGCGCAGAAAAGGATCATTTCGTCCCCATAGGTTCGCAAGGGTTCTACCGCAAGGGTTGCGAGAGAGCACGCTTCGATCAACAACCCGTTGAAGCAGCCGGCGCTGTTTCCGCTTATCTCGAAGCGTATCGTGCAACGGGAAATGATCGTTGGCGCAAGGAAGCCTGGTCCGCCTTCAACTGGTTCTTGGGAGACAATGATTTACAAATTGCCCTGTACGATCCCACCACCGGCGGTTGTCGAGACGGTCTGCACCCGGAGCGCGTGAACGAAAACCAGGGAGCAGAATCGACCCTGGCATTCCTGATGGCGCAAGTCGAAATGCGCTTACTGGGGGAAGTCGATGGTCCCCGATCAAGCCCTGAACTGGTCAGCGCTTCCAGCCACAGGGATGAGGTCACTGCACATGTATTTTGAAGTTGTTTCGGCCTTTTTCGTGAAATCCTTATGAGCATTGCCACAACAACACGTTACGAGCCTCTGCTTCTTCGCCATCCCGCCAACCCGATCCTGACCGGCAAGGACTGGCCCTACCCCATTAATAGTGTGTTCAATGCGGGCGCGACCGTGCTCGCGGATGGAACGACGCTACTGCTTTGCCGCGTTGAGGATCGACGCGGTTTGTCGCATCTCTGCGCTGCACGCTCTCTAAACGGGGTCGACGGATGGCAAATTGATAGCGAACCGACATTGATGTCCAGTCCCACGGAGTATCCGGAGGAAATCTGGGGCATTGAGGACGCTCGCATCACGTTCGTGCCCGAACTGCAGCAATATGTGGTCACCTATACCTCGTATTCGCGCGGTGGACCCGGCGTGTCTCTGGCGTTGACCAAAGACTTCCGAAGCTTTGAGCGATACGGCGTCATCATGCCCCCGGACGACAAAGACTCCGCGCTTCTGCCCCGGAGAATCGACGGATACTGGGCGTTGATTCATCGGCCCATGACGACGCTTGGAGCGCACATGTGGATTTCCTACTCTCCTGATCTGCGCCATTGGGGCAGGCACAGGCTCATTCTGGAAGCGCGCCGCGGGGCCTGGTGGGACGCAAACAAGATTGGTCTGTCGCCGCCACCCATCGAGACTTCCAGGGGGTGGCTCATGCTCTACCACGGAGTACGACACACGCCTTCGGGCTGTCTGTACCGACTAGGTTTGGCCCTTTTCGACCTCAAGAAGCCGGAAAAGTGTTTACTGCGAGGCGATTCGTGGATCTTCGGGCCGGAGGAGGAGTACGAACGCCACGGCGACGTCGATGATGTTGTGTTTCCGTGCGGGTACACGATGGACCTCGATGGCGACACGATCAATCTCTACTACGGAGCCGCTGATTGCTCGATTGCCCTCGCTCGTGCAAGCGTGCGCTCTCTACTGGAGTGGCTGGATGCCAATGGAAGCTGCGAGCGCCGGCAGCGAGCGCAGGATTTATGAAGCTCCTGCTTGGGATTTTCCAGTTTGCCTTTGGGTGTCATCACGGCCAACTAAGTGGTGTGTTCACGATCAGGAAACGGACGTACCAGGTCTGCTTGGAGTGCGGACAGGAGTTCGAGTATTCCTGGACACTGATGCGCTCCATGCGGTCCCATGGTGTGAACAATGTTCATGCGCCGCTGAACAGCACCAGGCCCGCCGACGCTGCGGTGCTTTGATCTGTCGTGGCACAGGCCCGCAATCCTAATCTCTGCATGTGAGCTATCTTGCTCAGACGCGAAAGCCCGCGCCTTTCATTGTTAATTCTGCTGAGTGTATAGACGGAGCCGCTAACGCTGATTCGTAGCTCTCACTCTTAGGTCGCTGCGGGGCGGGTCAGCCCACGAAACAAGGAAGGTCAAAGATTATGCCTTTAATTCAACTTCTGGAAGTTCTGGTGGTGGTGGGTTGTCCTCCTGTGTCTGGTGAATCGCTTCATCCCAATACAGGGATCCATCAAGTCAATTTTGAACGGCGTCGTGGTCATTGCCGTAGTTCTGTGGATCATGGAGGAGGTGCAGAACTAAGAGAAGAGGGCTTCAGATGGCTGACTTAGTTCAGAAGACCTGAAAGAGAGAGAAGAGGTGCTCGTCTCTACCATCATGATCGCTCAGGTTTTCGATCAAAGCTGGTCTGAATTGCTCACCTTCGTCCAACGGAATCTATGACTGGCGGTGAGCACTTTTGCTCAGACGAATGGCAACCTGGAGTGCTAACGTCAAGGTGTGCTTCCATCTGAATCGCCGAGGCCGGAAAGTCGCTTGCCGCTTTGTAGGACTCAGTTATGGCGAAGCGAATTGCACCAATCCGAGTCATTTTCTTTTTCCTGTTAGCTGCTTGCGGGGCGTGGTGCCAGAGCGAACGTGCTGACTTGGTTCAGGGGTTACAGTTTGACGGCTCAAACTCACCCGAAGTGCGGCGCCCGGAGACGCGTACGTGGAGATCACTTCCCGATGCTCCGTCTACGGTACAGCCTCCAAAACAAGCAGAGAGATCCCAAACGTGCGTCAATGAAGTGCGCCCGCCTTTAGCACTTGGCGCGGTTGGCATCAACTCGCGCGTAATGCGAGGAACCGAACTGAGACACGTCACTCCCGGACCGCAGCCCAGCTATACTGCTCCGCATAACGCGGTGGATGCCCAAGAAGAGTTCCACACGTTCTTTGGTAAGTACCTGTATCCCTCGTCGCTCAAGCAGAAGCTGCGCTATCACCCTTCCGGCGGCGTCGGCTTTATGGGCCGGGCCACGTACGCCGCCTCGCGCATTTTTGTCACGCGTGACAACTCCGGAAAGGGGAGGCTGAACACTTCGTATTTCCTTGGGGCTTTGACTTCGGTCGCTGTCTCCACTGCTTACCGTCCATATTGGGCGCGCTCCTCTTCGGCAACGTTCAACAATTTTGGTTCAACGATTGGCAGCGACGCGGGGATGAACCTCTTCCACGAGTTTGGACCTGACATCCGGCAAATGGTGAGGGGGCACGCACCGAAGTTCGCGTCTAGGATCGGAGAGCGCATCACCAACCACCAGACGCCGATGGAAGTCGTCTCGACTCCGGTGGATCGATGAGACCCGACCTTCGCCGTTTTCGCAATCGTGCTCGTCGACGGCTCGCCGCCATCACTGACACATTCGCGGAGCTGCTGGCGGCACTTAAGCCACAGAGCAAGAACTTGGGATCGCAAAGGATGTGTCCGTTTTGCGGGTTAATCACCCCGCGGTCCCAACGATTGTGTTTGGAGTGTGGGGAATCGCTCTGAAGTTGACCTGGAGCGACAAAGATGCATGGCAAGGATGAGCCGTGACCAGATATCCGGGTCACTTAACCATCTACGATGTGTAGCAGGTCTCTTTGACGATGTGAGGACACAAATGAAAAAACAGTACCTTCACCTCTCTACCTATTCCTGTGACAAATGTACTGGTCCGGTCGTTGCGGGCTCGCTGGCAGTCCGCGAGAATGAAATCTCGAAAGAGACTGACATCAGGCAGGTAGGAGCAATTTGCCTGTCGTGCGGCCATCGGCAGAGCAAGGTGACTGAGGCCGGTGTCACGCGCAACTTTCCACCGGTGCAATGGGAGCCAATAAGGCCGATCGGTGCGAGCCGCATTCCGACCACATTAGGCGAAATGCTCAATCGTGCAGAACTAGCCGCGAGTTTGAGAGTCGCCTCAGTTCTTTGACGGGCGCGTACGCGTGCCGGCAATGGCCAGCGCGATCCCACCTGCGATCAGCACCGCACTGATGATGGGAGATACGCGTTCACTGTGACTGGTTTGCACGCCGATGTTCGTGTCCCCCACTCTGAGGCCCTGCGTCTCACTGCGGGGAATCGGCACGACCAGAGATGCGATGCCAAGCACGACCAGGAGCAGTCCTGCAAACAACAAGGTTTTCATAAACGGCTCCTTTGTCGTCATGCATCATACGAAGGCGGAGGGGTCCATCCGCGTCCGTGCAACTGCGCGATTGCGGGCAACAACTCGCTGGCCAAACTATCCTTGGGTATGAAAGCGTCGACCAACTCCAGCGCTTGTTCAGGAACATCTACTGCTGCGGAAAGCATAATGATGGGCGCTTGTGGCTTAAGCCGCCTCATTTCGATGGCAACCTCGTGCCCGTTCATTTTGGGCATGAGGTAGTCAACGATTACAACGTCCACCGCGTGCATAGAAGCCAGTTCTAATCCTTTGCCGCCGCTTGGGGCGGTCAGAACGGTATACCCGAAGCTCTCGAGGAACGATTTCTCGCACTCCAGCACGTCCTCGTTATCGTCGATACAAAGAAGTACTGCGCCTTGGAATTCCGGATAGACGGAGAGGGACATAGTTCACCTGCAAATCCCATTTTCAACACTCAGGCGCAGGAAACTGTTCAAATTGCTCACACTACGCTTGTACACCAACCGGCAGATCGACCTTGCCCCAGCGAGTTTTCCGAAGTGAGCGGTTCTGTTCAGTATTTCGAAAGCGAATGAGCGACTCTATAGATGCCTCCAGAGAGCAGTTGATCCGCCAAACCAGACGGTCTACCTCTTGAGGCGGGAGCTTGCCCCAGACAAGATGGTTCGCGGACCATTGCCGGATGTTTCATCCGCCGGAATCCGCAACCGGGTCGCCCTCCAGTGGAGGGCACCTCGTTAGGGCCGGCCTTGATGGCACGCCTCCGCGATGAGGAGGAATGAAATGCATCCGAAAGATTTGATGAGGCCTGACCTGTTTAGTGAAATCGTGCTGCTGGGCAGCGGCGCGCTGATGTTCGTTTCACTGTTGCTAATCATCGTCACTGCGCTTACCCGAGCTTGACTGCCAGCCGGGCTTCTCTGGAGGATTTATGCTACCAGCGGTTCAAGTCGGCGCCATTCTGATCAAGGAGTGGCCGCTGATGACGCAACGCTCTGGCTTGGAGAGTGAGCCCTATTCGGGGAACTTGAGCTTGGTTAAGGTGCTGGATGGCTGCGCCCTTGATCGCAAGATCCGTGCCTCGGGATGGAACTTCTTTTTCATGGCAGCAGAAGTAAAAGCGATGTTCTTTGGTGCCGTTGGAGCGAAGAAGATCGAGCACGCATTGAAACGGATTCTGGGGAAGGTAAAGCAGCAACACTTCAACGGCCTCGAGGTGACGGAAATCGTTGCCAAGCGTTTTCTGGGCGTGCCCTATACCGTCGTCTCGGCACACTCTCGGCATGTCCAGCAGAGCTGCTACTTGGATGGCGCCTAGGCACGGCGGACGTCCCAGCGCGACGAAGAATGGGCCAGAGGTTGAGCGCGTCTCTGATCTACTGCACCCGGAGGTGGGGTTCGCGCAGAAAAATCGAGAACTGCCGATGTGAAATTGTGCATCTAAATGGTTCAGGTGAAAGAGACAGCGAGGTCAATCTTCGAGGAGCAATACAGAGTCGTCGCCGTCGAGAGCGACCGTCTCCTGGTCCGAGGAGTTCTCAGCGGTGAAGTGCTGACGATCGTCAACCCCGAGCCCGAGACTCCTCTTAGACAAGAAGACTATCCGACTGGAAAACTAATCGCTCTGACCGACCCGTCAACTGCGCCCCTGAATTAGGGTTGTCAATCCCCGCCGACTTGGAAGCTTCGGAAGTATTTTTATTTCTTTTAGTGCGCCGTTGCCCAACGCAAATCTATTCCAGCAACGGGTTGACAACGACGGCGGACAAGCCTAGCATTGTAAATGAGCAAGCATCTCTTCTTACTCTTTCAGGTCCTCTGAACTAAGTCAGCCCATCTGAAGTTGTCCCTCTTAGATCACCGAAGGAGGACTGTCTTATGACACTATTGACCCGTTGGGAACCTTTCCGTGAGTTTTCCACCATGCAAGATCGAATCAACCGCATGAATCGTCTTTTCCGTGAGCCGTATAGCCCTGAAGGCCCGGAAGAGGCGTTGACGACCACCAGCTTCGCACCGCCGGTGGACATCTACGAAGACGAACACACCATTACTCTGAAGATGGAAGTCCCAGGCATCGACGAAAAAGACATTGACGTCCGCATCGAGAACACCACCCTCACCGTCCATGGCGAGCGCAAGATCGAGAAGGAAGAGAAGGAGGAGAACTTCCGTCGCATTGAGCGGCAGTACGGAAGCTTCACCCGCTCGTTCACGCTGCCCAGTTCCGTCGATTCGGGGCAAGTGAGCGCCCACTATGACAAGGGCGTGTTGAAGATCAACCTCGCCAAGAAGGCCGAAGCCAAGCCCAAGCAGATCAAGGTGAACGTCGGCAGTGAGAAGACCCTCGAAGCCAAGGCGCACGGCAAGGTTGCATAGACGCCCGTGCCTATTAGTCGGTTGCGAAGGGTGAGTTGAGAGTAAAGGGAGGTGGGTCATATCGCCTCCCTTTTGTTTGTCATCTCGATTGAGTAGGGGAAATCATGAAAAACATTAAATTTGTCGTAAAAGTGAACCGTGGCGGCACTCGCGCCCCTGAATACGTGGAGCGGATTGATCGGACTCCCGTCCGGACGACAACCCACCGCAGGCTGGCGCTGATTATGGGGAGATTCACGGCGGAAGACGCTGTCAAATCAATCGAAAATTCCCGGTGCAACCCGGAATTAGTGCCCGTACAGGTTTAGGAGCAACCTTGGAGTGACCAGGGTTTTAGTTTTCAGCAACGGCGGAGACGGTCTCAGCACTACGCATTTGGCAGTCGCAGCAAAACGCGTCTCTACGGCAGGTCAATGGAGCAACGATCTCATCCCACGCGCATCGCCATTGTCGGCTGTGGCAATGTCGGGGCGACCTATGCCTACGCGTTGCTGCTGAACCGGCTCTCGTCGGAAATCGTTCTGATTGATGCCAGCCGCGCCAAGGCCGAGGGTGAGGCGATGGACCTCAACCATGCCATGCCGTTCGCACATCCTACGCATATCTGGGCGGGCGACTTCGCGGACTGCGCGGGCGCAGCCATTACTGTGCTCAGTGCCGGCGCAGGGCAGCGGCCGGGCGAGACTCGGCTTGACATGGTCGTGCGGAACGGCGAGATTTGGCGGCAGATCATTCCGCAGATCATGCAGCACAATCCCAACGGCATCCTTCTGATCTGGGCAAGCGGGCTGTTTGCATTAAGCGGAGGGATCCTGCTGCTGCCGATGATTTTGGGTTCCGGGTGGCAAGCTGCGGGAAGCATAGCGACCGCGGCGAAGGCCATCGCCATCGGTTCCGGCCTCTTCCTTATGTTCTACGACGGTTTTGTGATGAACCACTCAGCTGCCATCCCCTTCTGGAATACGCAGCTCCTGCCGTTGTTGATTCTGATGTACGCCACTCTAGGCGGCACAACGCTCACGCTCACGCTGGGCGCTCTCGGGGGATATGAGAGCCGGGAAGCTGCATGGTTAGAAAAAGCTGAGCCATTTCTGCTGATCGCGAACTCCGTGTTGCTCTGCTTATACCTGTTGCGCATGTCGCGCTGGACGCCCGCCGCCCAGGAAACCGTCCGGATGTGGGTGAAGGGGAGATATGCTCGCGTTTTTTTTGGACTGATTGTCGCGGTCGGGCTGATCGCAACTTTAATGCTCTCATTCGTTCAACAGCAGTGGCAGGCGAGAGGGCTGTCGCTGGTGGTCGCCGGATGTGAACTGACGGGAGACTTCTCCCTGCTCGTGCTTATGCTGAAATCGGGATTATTCTCTCCTCAGACCGCGCGCGCGTTCGGGGCGCGGGACTGATACCTGAAGTCGCCATAGAGTACGCTGAGGAGCAAGCAACAGCCAGCCAACACAGTTCGTGAAGAGAAAGCGCTGCGATCTACGACGCGGTGGCGGCCACTTCAAACGGATAGTGCCGTGGTTTGTGCTGAACCGAAACCCACTTCAAGGTGGTGAATTCCTCGAGCGCCCATTTGCCGTTCAGCCTGCCGAAGCCCGATGCTTTCTCTCCGCCAAAAGCTACCAGCGGTTCATCGTTGATGGTGCCGTCATTGACGTGGACCATGCCGGAGTCGATCTGCTTGGCCCATTCGGCGCCCTGTTCGACGTTTTTCGTATGAATGGCCCCGCTCAGGCCGTAGGGGCTGTCGTTGGCGATGCGAATTGCTTCCTCGGCCGAGTCGAACGGGATGACGCACACCGCCGGCCCGAACATCTCGTGGCGCGCGATCGACATGTCAGGGCGAACGTCAGCGAAGATGGTGGGCGAAACGACATTCCCTTCACTCTTCCCACGCAACACGACCTTGGCTCCTTCGTCGACCGCTTTTTGAATTTGTTTGGAGAGGGTGTCAACCTGCGCCTTGTTGATCAGTGGACCGATATCGGTATCCGGCTGGCGGGGATCGCCCACTTTCAGATTCGACACGCGGCCAACGTATTTCTCCAGAAATTGCGGGTACAGGCTGCGATGGACCAGGACGCGGTTCGCCGACATGCAAATTTGGCCTTGATGGGTGAAGCGGCTGAAAACTGCGGCATTGAGAGCGTAGTCGAGATCGGCGTCGGCCATGACGATCAGAGCGCTGTTGCCTCCGAGTTCGAGGATGGCCTTCTTGAGGCAGCGGCCGGCCACGCTCCCAATATGCCGACCCACACTTTCGGAACCGGTAAAGGAAATAATCCGCGCCATCGGATGCTCCACGAAGGCGTCGCCAATTTCGCGAATGTCGGCCATGATCACGTTGAGAAGACCTTTTGGCATGCCCGTTTCTTCGAAGACGCGCGCCACCAGGGTTCCGCCGGTGATCGGTGTATCGTCGTGCGGTTTCAACACCACGCCATTGCCTGCGCCCAGTGCCGGCGCGACCGAACGCATGCTCAGGAAGAACGGGAAATTGAAGGGGCTGATTACGCCAACCACGCCCACCGGAATCCGATAGAGGCGGTTTTCCTTGCCGTCCACGGGCGAAGGGAAGATTCCGCCCTTCATACGCAGCGGGTAGGTGGAAGCCTCCTTGATAATGCTCTTGACCAGGCCGATCTCGAAGAACGCTTTGAGGGCGGTGCCGCCGAGTTCTTCGATGATGATGTCGGTGATTTCCGACTCGTGCCGCTCGACCCATGTGATCGCCTTCTCCATGATCGTGCGCCGTTCAAACGGATTGATTTCGGCCCAGATCTTCTGAGCGGCGGCCGCGGAGCGATAGGCCTCATCGAGATCGGAGAGGCTGGCCAGTTTGAAGTCGGCGATTTTCTTACCGTTGTAAGGATTCGAGTCGGTCAGGATTTTCTGACTCGATCCGTCCCGCCATACCCCACCGATGTATTGCTTGTTCAACGCAGCAAATTGGTTCATAAAGCCCCCTGGGCGTGTTGCATCTGGAGATCATCTCTGTGATCTGTGTGTTCTTTGCGGTTCCAAGATTCTTAACCACAGAGAACACGGAGGATCACAAATTTCAATCCACGATATCGGGATGATGGGTCGCAATCCGGTAACGGCCGGAATGAAACACCAGTGGTTCCCCGTCGCTGTACTTGTATTCCTCTACCTCGCCGAGAAGGATGACGTGGTCGCCGCCGTCATATTGTTTTACTTTGCGGCAGACGAAATGCGCAATCGCGCCGTTCACGATCGGAACACCCGCCTTGCCCTCGGTGAAGTCTACCCCAGCGAATTTGTCTGGCAAAGGCGTGGAGAAATGTCGCGAAAGGTGATGCTGTTTGGCTTCCAGAACATTCACCGCAAAATGAGTGCAGTTCGTGAAATCGTTGAAGCTTGCCGCCTGGCGGGCCAGGCTCCACAGGATGAGCGGCGGATTAAGCGAAACCGAAGAGAAGGAGTTAACAGTCACGCCAATCTTGCGCCCGTCCGATGCCCGGGCCGTGACCACCGTCACCCCGGTCGCAAACTGGCCGAGAGCGCGCCGATAGTCCCGCCGGTCAAAGCGTTCGGCGACGGCCTTCGCTTCCTGCTGGATGAACTTGTCCGCTTCGGCCGGCTCCATGAACCACGGGAACAAGGTGCGGGGATCGTCAAACCCATTCACACAAGCACTGGCGATGGCAGGATTCTTTCCGGCGCAATCCAGCAACCGGAGCACGTGGGCAGGCGGCTTCAGAAGCAAGTTGGTCCACTCGGTTACCCATTTTGCATAGCCGCTCCAGTAACGATCGAAGGTTTGTTGCATCCACTCGGCATCGGCGGCCCCATTTCCCCGCTCGAGGATGGCTTCCAGGTATATCTCGGCACAGCGTGCGGCATTGTTTGAGCCTTGCCCGGTAATAGGATCGTTCAGAACCACAGCATCGGCCATGCCCAGAATTGGAACCGCCGCAACCATCGCCACGGGTTTGCGCACGGTCGGGACGACACACCCAGAAAGAATGCCGTTCTCATCCGTGAGTTCGATGTTCCGGCAGCGTGCCGCCTCCCAGGGAAGAAACGTCTCGAGCAATTCCTTGCTGCGCGCCAGATGCTCGGCAGGCGAGAAATCCTCAGACCAGCAATCCATCGGGCCACCGCGCACGCCTTCAAAAACCATGATCTCGCAGGGCCCGCTGGTGGTCAGAGCGGGAAAGACGAAGTATTCACCCACGTTCGGGATAAGGTTAAAGCAGACTGCGGAATAAGGCGCGCGGGCCTGCATGCCTGTGACGTAGGTCAAGGCCAGTGCGCGTTGTGCCTGCGAAAAGGGCGAGCGCGTGGGATCGCGTTCGAATAGTTGACCGAGCGCGCCTTTTCCGCTGGCGACAATGACCAGCTCATGAATGCGCGCGCATGCCGCCAGATCCTCCCGACCGGCTGCTTTTATGCGCAGCTTGCCACCTCGACTCTGGAATTGGGCGAGCCAGCGCGGGATTTTCAGCCGCTGATCGACCGATTGAGCGAAGTTATCCAACCGGGCAGCCCAATCGATCGACGAGCCTCCGATGCCATCCGGAACCGTGAAAGAGATTCCCTCAACTTTGGGACCCTGTTGTTCCCAATCATTCAGGTGGAGGTCCCGCTCGATCTCGAGGGCCGAGTCGAACATGCACTGGCTCGACCTGACTCGGCCTTCGCGAATTTCATCCGCGGACTGGTCGGAGAAGAGGGTTACTTCGTAGCCAGCGGCCAGCAATCCATGTGCGAGTTGCAAGCCCGACTGACCCGCTCCGACAATCGCGACGCGTTTCACGGTTCGACCCTTTGCTTATTCCATCAGCTTTGGAATCGCGGGTGCGGCCATCTCCGGGCCCATCGCGGAATAGCCGCCGTCCACCGCCAGGTCGGTTCCGGTGATGAAAGAAGCATGGCTGGAGCAGAGAAAGAGAACACCCTGGGCGACTTCTTCCGGTTCGCCTACCCGGCCGAGCAGGTGAAACGGGCCGCCGACGCGGTTAGTCTTTTCCTTATCGCCGTGGGTCAGTTCGTCCATCACACGCGACCAGGTCCAGCCGGGGGAAATCGAATTCACGCGAATCTTGTCGGCGGCCAGGTCCATGGCTTCGTTGCGGGTGAGTTGCAGAATCGCCGCTTTGGTTACGGGATACAGCCAGCGGCCGATCTGCGCAACTTTCGCGCTGATGCTGCCGAAATTCACGACCGCGCCGCCGCCCCGCTTCACCATGTGCGGACGCGCCGCTTTGAGCAACATGACCCCGCCCACGACATTGACGTTGTAGCTGTCGAGCCAGTCTTTGCGCGTGGCTTTCAGGGCGTCGTCGATGTAGACGCAAGCCAGGTTTACCAGAAAATCGATTCCTCCAAAAACAGCGACCGTGCGCTCGACACAATTCGCAATCTGGGAGTCATCGGCGAGGTCGGTCTGCACAAAAAGCGCGTCTTTGCCGAGAGCGTTGGCAACCGCTTGTCCATCTTTATCGTTGATGTCGGCGATCACAACTTTAGCGCCTTCGCGCTGAAATGCGCGAGCGACAGCCGCGCCGATCTTGGTGGCGCCGCCGGTTAGGATGGCGACTTTGCCCTGCAATCCATCCATGCTGGTCTCCGCAGTTTTTGTCTTTGGAGCCGGAAGGCTATCACGAGGTTGGATGCCGGGCAAGAGGGGTGTGCCGTTCGGAGATGATCTGTCGCGTGGAAAACACGCCTGGCAGTTGGCGAATCTTGATAGCGTCGGTTATAGTTTGGCACCCGAGATCGAATGCAGGGCATCGTGTACCCGGAGAAAATCGGATGAGGAAAATTGCTATTGTGGGAGGCGGGCAGTCGGGATTGCAACTGGCGCTAGGACTCCTGCAAAAGAAATACGAAGTCACGGTCGTCAGTAACCGCACGCCGGAGCAGATCTTCAACGGCCGTGTCACCTCCAGCCAATTCATGTTCCACGATTCTCTCCAGAACGAACGAGACCTGGGGATCAACTTCTGGGAAAAAGAGTGCCCGATCACCGAGGGCCTTGCGTTCACGATTCCCGGACCAAACAAGACACGCGCGCTGTTCTGGGAAGCAAGGCTCGACCACTACGGGCAATCGGTGGATCAGCGGGTGAAGTTTGCCGGGGGGCTGAAGGAGTTTGCCAAACGCGGCGGGCACCTCGTCATCCAGGACGCAAGTCCGCAGGACGTGGACGCTTACAGCAAGAGCCACGACCTGGTGATCGTAGCGGCGGGCAAGGGTGAAGTGAACCGCATGTTCGAGCGCGATGCTTCGCGGTCGCCGTTCGACAAGCCCATGCGCGCGCTGGCCTTGACATACGTCAAGAACATGGCTCCGCGGACACCTTTTACCGCGGTGTCGTTCAACCTGGTTCCGGGCGTTGGCGAGTACTTTGTGTTCCCGGCGCTCACGGTGAATGGTCACTGCGAAATCATGGTCTTCGAGGGGGTTCCAGGCGGGCCGATGGACTGTTGGAACGACATCAAGACGCCCGAGCAGCACCTGGCAAAAAGCAAGTGGGTGCTGGAAACATTTATGCCGTTGGAGCGTGAGCGGTGCGACCACATCGAATTAACCGACGAGAATGGCATTCTCACGGGGCGGTTCGCGCCGACCGTCCGGAAACCGGTATGTAGGCTGCCTTCCGGTAATTTTGCTTTGGGCATGGCCGACGTAGTTGCGACCAATGACCCGATTACCGGGCAAGGCTCGAACACGGCTAGCAAAGCAGCGGCCATCTATCTGCAGCGTATCCTGGAGTGGGGCGCCAAGCCATTCGACGCCCAGTGGATGCAGGAGACTTTTGACATCTTCTGGGACTATGCCCAGTGGGTGGTTAAGTGGACGAATTCGCTGCTCGTGCCGCCGGAACCGCAAATCCTGCAACTGATGGGCTCTGCCAGCCAGATTCCGGCGCTGGCGCGCCGAATCGCGAACGGGTTCAACAACCCTCCAGATTATGCGCCGTGGTGGTTCGATGCCGCCGAAGCCGAAAAAACCATCCGCAAGGAGGCCCACGCAGGCGTCTGAGAACTTCGGGTGCAGGCGAGTGCGGGACCGCTGGAATTGGCCTTGACATTCGCTTCGGACCGTTGTTGAATGGCGCACCGCATTTCTCCGAATGCCGGTATCGGACTTCTATCGTGTGGTGCAGTGCTTTACGGCGGTACGCGATCGAAATCTCAGTGTTCGCAATGTCTCAGTAGCAAATATCCAGAGAGGCGATTGGAAGTTGATGCCCGGCAATTTCGTCCGATGACAGTTCTGTTGAACAGTGCAATTGTTGAATATGTTTGTTGAAAAGTTCAACACGATTCGGTTAGAAGTTCGAACGGCAAGGGCTTATCCACGGGGAGGAACAATGCGTCGAGGGGGATTTTCATCGGTCGTTGGTTCATTGATTCTGGTGTTCGCGGGCACTCTGTACGCCCAGGAACTGGCGATGCTGAAGACGACAGTCAGCGATCAGACCGGGGCAGTCATCCCGGGTACAACCGTGACGGTCACCAACCGGCAAACGGGCGCGAAGCGGACAGACATAACGGAGTCGCATGGATTGTCGGTGATTCCCGGGCTTGCGCCGGGCAATTATGAACTGACCGCCGACGCGAAGGGATTTGCCCCGCAGAAGATGGTGGTCACCTTGTCGGTGGGTCAGATTGCCTCGCTCAAGGTGACCATGGGCGTCACGGTCAAGGAAGAAGTACAGGTGCAGGCGACGGTTCAGGGAATCGACACCGAGAAATCGGAGGTCAGTCAGGTCATTGACACGCCTAAAATTTCCGACTTGCCGATTTCCGGACGCGACTTCATTGACTTCGTCTTGCTTACGCCGTCGGTCAACGTGGGAAGAAGCACCGCAGTGGGCGCGCAGTCGCCGTTCACCGAGACGGTCCTTAAGCTCAGTTTCGGCGGCGTCCGCGAGAGCCACACTTCGTTTTTCGCACTCGACGGGATCGACTACACGACCAGCATCTCGGGCGTGCAACGCATCAGCCCATCGCAGGACTGGGTGCAGGAATTCCGCGTGGTGGACGGGACGTATACGGCGGACACTGGACGCGGGCTCTGTGGTCAACACGGTCACCAAGTCAGGCACGAACGATGTGCACGGCTCGGTCTACGAATTCTTTCGCAACAACCACCTGGACGCCAACAACCTGCTTTCGGCTCCGGCCTTTAATACCCTGCGGTTCAACCAGCTCGGCGCGACCGTGGGCGGGCCGGTCCGAAAGGAACGGAGCTTCTACTTCCTTGGCTATGAGGGACAGAGACGAGCCGAGTCGCCGCTGTACTCGGCCTTCATCTTAAACTCCATCGGGGGCATCAACGCGGTGAAGCAGCTACTTGGTCTGCAGCCGGAGCGGCTGAACTCGTTCCTGACGATCGACGACTATGATAAGTTCATCGGCAAGAGCAACAACGTCTTGAGCGACAAGACCTTCCTCAACATCACCTATTTGTTCAACGATTCACGCAAGAAGAACGCGCGCGGCGCGGCGCCTGGCGAAGGGCTGCCTTCCTCGTATCGCGACAACCCTGTGCGCGACCAGACGATTTACTCCAATCTGGTGCACGTCTTCACTCACGACTTAACCTCGGAGACAATGCTGCAGTATGGCAGGCGCCTCTTCAATCTCGTGCCCAAGGGGTTGGGATTCGAGCCGGCCTTGGGTATTCCCGACCTGATGTCGTCGGGCGGCTTTGTGGGCAGCGTTCGCTCCTACCGCGAGCAGCGCTTCCAGGTAGCGGAGAATCTTACCTACACGCGCGGCGCCCACACGCTGAAGTTCGGCGGTGAACTCCAGCCCGTCTGGACCAGCACGCAGGTGCCGCTGTTCAGCCCCGGGTTCGCGATTTTTGCTCCGGCCAGCTTCTTTGGCGTCGGCCCGTTCGCCGACTTTGGTCCGGGTACGCCCGTGGCCTTCCTTTTTCTACAGCCGCGTTCGTTTTTTGGTCAGCAAATTCCGAATCGCGATCCCAATTTCGAGAACGGCCTGTTTGCCGGCCCGAGCGAGCAGGTTTTTAACGACGCCACTTCGGTTTCTTACCGGCACCTCCTGTGGTCGGGCTATGTCCAAGACCAGTGGAAGGCGAGATCCAACCTGAGCTTTACCTTCGGCCTGCGCTATGACGTGGACAAACTCCCTTCCCGCTCCGAACTGAAACAGGTAGGCGGGTTCCACCCGACCAACTATAACAACATCCAACCGCGCGCTTCGTTTGCCTATGCTTTCCATGGAGGGAAGGGCGTGGTGCGCAGCGGCTTCGGATTGTTCACCGGACCGTTTATCTACAGCGACATTCTTGTGAGCTGGGTGGGTGCTTCGGAATTCAGTTACATGAACCAGCCGTTACTTCCGGAGTTCTCCAATCCCAGCAAGAGTTTGATCGGATTTGGGCCGTCGGGAGCAATGGGAGCATGCACGCCCATCCCGCCAAATCCTCCAGTTCCTGCGCTTTGCATTCCGACGCCGCCTGATCTCAAAGCCACCTTTCAGAATTTCGTCGCCACGGGCGCCTATCCTGCGCCGGATCACCTGATACAGTTTCCTCTCGGTTATGCCAAGAAGGATTTTCCGCAGCCCTTGTCCGAGCAAGCCAGCCTGGAAGTCGAACACCAGATTGGCAAAGACTTCTATGCCTCGGTGGGATACCAGTGGATGCACGCCTCGCGGCTGCCAGTCTATTCGAGTATCAATGGAACCCCGCAGCCGGGATGCGATCCCGCAGTGGCCACCGGCTGCAAAGCCTTCTTTGCGCCACTCGACCCCGGTTTCGGCTTTGTCCTGTACGTGAAGCCCATTGGTTTCTCGATTTACAATGCCGGCACCCTTAGTGTGCGAAAAGCGTTCTCACACCACTTCAACTTTCTGGCCAATTACACCTATGCCAAATCTATCGATATCTCGACCACGATTAACCTGCCGAACACGCCGGAGAATTACCTCCACCCGGAATTTGACCGGGCCGTGGGCGACAACGACGTGCGCCATCGCTTTACACTGGCGTTCTTGACGGAGTCACCCAAAGAATGGCCAGTTGTGGTTCGGGACTTTAAGCTTTCCCTCCTCACCAGCCTGCAGAGCGCGCGCTTCTTCACCATCAACACCGGGTTCGATACCAACGGCGATCTGTTCCCCTTCTCCGATCGCGTAGGGGTCAGCCCTCGTAATAGTTACAAGGGCGACCCGTCCTACGATACCGACCTGCGGGTGCAGCGCGTCATCCCGATCACCGAACGCGTCAAGGCGGAGGCCAGCGTTGAGATGTTCAACCTTTTCAACCGGGCGAATGTGGAGGACGTAGACCACGTCTACGGCCTGCCGGATTTTGTCGGGCCGGTGCCGAAGGAATTCGGCGACCATATTGCACCTCCGCCGTCATCTGGGGGCAATCCCGGTTTCGGGTCGGCGAAGTTTGTCTCGCCAGCACGCCAGATCCAGCTTTCTTTGCGCATCAACTTCTAGTCGTGTCTCTCCGGGGGGAACAGCCCGAGTCCCCCCGAAAACTTGTGCTCACGCCGGGTGCAGTGAGCCAGCGCCATTCAGCGAGGTAAGAACTCCGTGGTCAAACCGTACACCGCCGTCGGGCTCATTCCTGCCGTACGCGGAATCCGTAGCCGCAAGGACATCAAGATCAACCTGGAACACCTGAAGCACCTGGTCAAGGCGGCCAGTTGGCTATCCGCCTTGGATCTTCCGGTGCGGCTGATCGCTTTCCCCGAAGGCGCCTTGCAGGCTTTTAACGACGAGGTGCTCGACCTTGACCACGTGCAGTTCGCGCGGGAATGCGCCATCGATATCCCTGGAGAAGAGACCGAAGAACTGGGCAAGACTGCCCGCGAGTACAACGCCTTCATCATGGCGCAGGCCAAGGCGCGGCACCCGGATATTAAGGATCGCTTCTTTAATGTTGGATTCATTCTCAACCCAAAAGGGAAGGTGATCCTCAAGCACTACAAAGTCTCGCCGCTATTTCCGGTTGAGCACTCTGTATGCCCGCACGACATTTATGACTGGTGGGTGGAGAAATACGGGCGCAACCTGGAGGCCTTCTGGCCGGTCGTGGATACCGAGATCGGCCGCCTTGGCATCATGATGGCGAATGAGGGATCGTATCCGGAGAACGCGCGGGCCTTGGCGCTGAATGGGGCTGAAGTGGTCTATCGCGCGTCGTATCCACACCCCGCAACTGGCAATGAGATTTTCGAAATTCAAAGCCGGGCGCGCGCGCTCGACAACAATATGTATATTGTCGCTCCCAACCTCGGGACCTATTATCTCTTCCCCGAGGAGACGACCCCAATTGACACCTTCGGCGGACGCTCTTTCATCATTAATTACAAGGGACAAATCGTGGGGCGGCAGGAGTATGGAGGGGGCTCAACCTATGTGGCCGGAGTCATCGACATAGAAGCGCTGCGCGACCACCGCGCCCGCGCGCAATGGGACAACTGGTTGAAGGATCTGCGCACCGAACTGTATCAAATCCTCTACGAACAACCCATCTATCCCAAGAATCTCTACCTGAAGCGCGAGCCGATGAGGCACGCGGAATACCGAAAGAAGGTAATCCAACGGCAGATTCGGCTGATGCACGATCGGGGCATATGGAAGAAGCCGGAGCGCTGACGCAAAGGAAGTAAGAACTTAAGTTCGGGTAGCCTTGCCTGGGAGCCGAATTCTACCCGGCCACGTGTCGCAAATTCCAGTTCCGGCACGACTTAACGCGCAAAGCGGGCGTAGGGTTCTCCAGACTTTCCGCCCTCTTCACTTCCCTCAACCACTTCTCGACTTCTAGAGCATTTCTAATTTAAGTGCTTACATATCCAGAGGAGGCGAAGTAGTTGGCGCATTCGCTGGAGGTGACGGTGTTGAGCAGTTCGCCGATCTCCTTCCAGACCGGTCCGTTTCAACTGGGGAAGTTGATCGATCAGAAACCGAAACGTATTTACGACCTGGCCAATCGGCGACTCAGTCCGCCCGTTACCTCGGAGAGATGCGGTGCGCCGGCGAAGGACAACATACAACGCGGCCGGCGAAACGGCTGTGGAAAAGCTTGCAAATCGCGCAAAAAGCGTGCGATTCGCACTTTCCTACAGCCGCGACGACGGCGCGTCTTCGGTTACATTCCCAATATCTCGGGGGACAACCCTCGGGTTACATTCTTAAGTGGGTTGACCCGTGGCACACCAGGGATTCCGCTCGCACTCGCTGCATACCGCCCATGAACGATGACGCTAAAGACGAGGTTTAGGATGCCCTGGCAAATTTTCAGTTTTTGGACTCTCGTTTCAATTCGCCACACCCGATGGCTTCCTCCGCCTGTACCTGCACTTGACTGTCGAGGAAGGTAAAACCTATAGCGCTGTTCGGTAACAGCGTTAGTGAACCGTGGGAGCCGAGTTGGATTGTGACTGGCGCGGGAGAGACCCGGAATCAATGGTGTGCCCAGCACGTGAGATCGTCTGAAAGTACAGCTTATCGCCGGCGATCTCGACCAGCATGAAACTTCGGTCCGTATCAAATCCCTTCTCCATCCCCGTGGACGACCGAAAATCGTGAGTCATGAGCTTGCCTGAGTTTCCCAGAATGAAGTAATAGATCGAGTCTTCCGGCTTGATTCTTTCGTATGCATGTTCGTGGCCGGAAAAGACCACGTTCACAGCGTATTGCCGGAAGAGCGGAACGAGTTGGGTGCGCAAGTCGAGGTCGGGACCGTGGGAGCGCCCGTTCGAGTAGAGCGGATGGTGAAAATAGGCGATCTTCCACTTAGCCTTTGATTTTTGCAAGCTCTGCTCCAGCCAACTCAGCTGGTCAGGGTCCATGTAATTACTGTCGAGCACAAAGAACTCTACATCGCCTTTCTTGAACGTGTAATACCGTTGTCCGCCCATGTTGAAGGGCTTGTAGAGACGCTCGTTGTTTGGATCGTCGTGGTTCCCAAGCGCGGCGTAAAACTTGACGCCCGCGTCGAGCAGGAGGTGATAGGGCGCCTCAAACTTCCGCCTGAAGTCATCGGGACGATGCCCGCCATAGATGTTGTCGCCGAGCATAAGGACAAAATCGAAGTTGACCTTTTCACGATAGAGTTCCATCTTCTCCGCCACTTCGTACTGTTCATGTTGGCCGGTCCCGCTATCGCCGATCACCGCAAAACGGACCGACTTCGATTCCAGCGGCAGCTGGACATCGAGCACACTTGCGGCCGAAGCTGTTTGCGCGCCTTGCTGCGCAACGCCCGTGCCCGCGAGATCGCTCAGTTCGAAGGAGTTGGCCTGCATCGCCGGCACATGAATCTGCCCAGGCCAGGACAGAGTGCAAGCCAGAATCAACGAGAGTGCCCAGGGAAGCATCGTTCAGTCCTCGGCGGAAGGGATAGCGTCGGGAACAAAGTCGACGACGATGTTGGGGACGATGTCGTGCAGGATCAGGTTGCGGCCCACGATTCGATATTCCAGTTCCTTGGGCAATGTGGGCAGGTTCAGCAGCAGCGTGGGAGGCGTGGATTGCAAGGGGATACCTTGCGGATAGACCTGATTCACATGGAGCGCCAAAGCGGGCACCGGCTCGGCATGTCGCAGGCTCGCGCGAATCTTGTGTCCGTGGTGGCTGGCCAGAGTAGCGGAGATTTGATGCCGAAAGTAGGCCGTGATTTCTGGTGTAAAAATATCGCCCTGTTTGGCATCTGGCCGCAGAGCCCTCACCTTCACAGCTAGGTTCTGCTGAGCTTCCGCCAACTTCTCTGGAGAATTTGTGGGCCGCGGAGCAGAACCCGCTTCTTTTTTCCGAAAATCCAGATATTTCGCGACGCTCGCCTCAAAATCCTTTACCGTCTGGGTATGATCCTGACTTGCGACGGAGGGAGCCAGGCACAGTCCCGTCCCGAAGAGCAGCATAAATGTGCGGACTGTAACCCGTGAAATGTTGCGCCTGAGCACAATATTCCCCCTTGTCGATTTAGATGCCGATGGGGTCGACTTACTTTGTATCCGCTTCGCGAAGTTCCGCATCGTCGATCATGGTCTTGATTGCCTCTTTGGTCGCTTCTTTGACAACGTCCTTCACGGCTTCCTTGACTGCCGTTTTCACGGTCTCTTCTACTTCCTTAGGACGAAGCTCAAGATCGCCTCTCCTCTGAATCGCTCTGGCGACCTGCTTCACCACGGGAGTCACGGACAGATTCTTGCCTACGACTTTGGCCATTTTCCGGGCGGTCTTCCCTACCGGGAAATCGCGGGCGTCCCGTTCTTCAACCGCAGGCTCCGAAGCGGCCCAATCTTCCTCAAAGGTTCGAGCCAAGGTATTGACGATCGTCCGGTTACGAAAAATCACCCCGATTTCACGGCGTGAGTCCAACTCGCGCGGGCGGAGGCTCTGGCTTCCCATGAATGCCTGCTGGCGATCACGGAGGATAATCCGCGTGTGGAGACGCAGACCGTCCAGATTGCGTGCCGGCAGGCGATTGCGGCTGACTTTGCCGATGACCCGAACCTCGACGCCACCGTTTCTGCGATCCTGCAGGGCACGGAGCATGGCACGATCGCTGATTTCGGGATCGTAGATCAAGAGTTCTTTCTTGGCGCGCTTGACGAAGGAAGCGAGTTCCTTGCGCGCGTTCACGGGACTGACGAGAAACTTCGGGTGTCCGGCAACATAAGGCTGGCGGGTGGTGTCGGCTTCGAACAGTTTCATGGCCTCGCGCAACAGCTCGGGATTTCGTGTGACCAGCCCAAAACTGCGACTGTGGTCGATGTCGAGGTGCGTGAAATTGAACGCTAGGAGGTAAAGCTCCTTGCGGTCGACGAGCATCATCTTCCCGTGATAGCGCACTAAGTCACCCGCGGTCCGCGCGACCGAGATACCGTTCTCGAGCAGTCGCATCTCCAGTTTGCGTAGATGCTGCTCGCCGCCACGGTTGGTAGAGGCGATCAGCGCGCGAACAGAAACCCCGTTTTCGACCGCCTCCACCAGGGCCCGCTCGATCTCAGAGCGATCGAGCCGAAAAATAATAATCTCGACGCTCTTCTTAGCCTTGCGAATGCCTTTAACGAGCCGATCGACGCCGTCTCCGGGCTGGATCAGTAGTTTCAATGCGTTGCAGACCTCTGCTGCTTCTTTGCTCCTCCTTTGGATGCAGAAATTGAGCCAGCTGTCAGGGGCACGCTTACAACTAACCGTTCAGCGGATATCATCTCAATCACGGATGGCCTGGAAGGCGGCGGAGAAAGAAGGATTTGAGGTGGGGCAGCGCTTTAGCGCTGCATCAAAGCCCCTCTTTTCAATGGCGGCTTCAGCCGCTGAGGTTCACGACCTGACTTTTTCCGCGCCCTCTTCGCGCGTTACGGGCCGTTCATAGAGTTGCTGAAATGCGACAGCAAATCATGCCGTTACTTATGCTGGCGATCGCTCTGACCTTCCCGCCACCGCGGGCCATGGGTGAGATGCGCGCGGCAGCAGCGGCCATTGCACATCCCAACGCTATCTTGTGGAAGAATCCCGCAGATATTACGGCGCGCAACCTGTACTACGGGCCTGGCGGCAAAGAAGATCAACCGAAAGAACCACTGGACTTCCTCAAAGAGGACTTTGGCGGCACGAACCCGAAATTCGATGTCCGTGATCGAACGGGAACCAAGTGGAAAGCCAAGCTCGGTATCGAGGCGCGGCCGGAAACCGTGGCCACTCGGCTGCTGTGGGCGGTCGGTTTCATGACCAATGAAAATTATTTTCTTCCCGAGGTTAGGGTGAACGATATGCCGCCCCGGCTCCAGCGTGGTCAGGCACTAGTCGGCGCCAACGGTGAAATCCGAGCGCTCCGCCTGCAGAGGCATCCGTGTGGCAAGAAGGCCGGTATCTGGAGTTGGAAGCGCAATCCCTTCAAGGGCACACGCGAATTTAACGGCCTTCGCGTGATGATGGCGCTCCTGAGCAATTGGGATCTGAAAGATGTAAACAACGCCATCTATGCCGACTGCGAGAAAACGGGCACTGTGCTCTACGAAGTCAGCGATCTGGGTGCATCGTTCGGAAGGACCGGCGAAAGCTACACAGCCGGCATGAGCAAAAACAATCTGGTGGAATATCGGCGATCCAAGTTTATCTCGAAGGTCACACCGGATTATGTCAGCTTTAATTTTCCGACGCATCTGCCTTACCTGTATGTATTCCGCGTTCCTCTTTTCTTCTCGCAGCTGCGCCGTCATTGGATTGGCCATCACATCCCGCGTTCTGACGCAAAGTGGATCGGATCTTGGCTCGCGCAGCTTTCCCCGGAGCAGATCCGCGACGCTTTCCGGGCGGCTGGCTACTCTCCGGCGCAGGTGGAGGCTTATGCGACGACCGTCGAAGCCAGGATTGCCGAACTCAAGCGCTTGTAAAATCGCCGATTTCACGGCGATCAAGAAGCTTTGAGACGTTCTTCCGGGCTTAATTGCAGGGCATAAAACTCCGCATAGAGGCCGCTCTGTTCTAACAACTCCGCGTGCTTCCCACGCTGCACGATGCGGCCATCCTGAATTACAAAAATGACGTCGGCGCTGCGGATGGTGGACAGGCGATGTGCGATGACAATGGCAGTCTTGTTCTGGATCAGCCGATCGAGCGCCTCAAAGACCAGTTTCTCGGAACCGGCATCGAGGCCTGAGGTAGGCTCGTCCATGATGAGGATGGGGGTATCGCGAATTACCGCGCGCGCAATCGCGATCCGTTGCCGTTGTCCGCCGGAGAGAGTCATCCCGCGTTCGCCGAGAATGGTGTCATAGCCCTGCGGCAGCTTTTCAATGAATTCGCTGGCGTTGGCGAGTTCCGCCGCGCGCACGATCTCTTGGCGGGAGGCTTCCGGCTTGCCGTACGCGATGTTCTGCCAAACGGAGGCATGGAAGAGCATCGTTTCCTGCAAGACGAAGCTGAGCTGTTGCCGCAGCGACTTCTGCTGGAAGCGGCGAATATCGGCGCCATCGATCTTCACCGTCCCCGAGACGGGGTCGTAGAAGCGGGCAATCAGGCTGATGACGCTGGTCTTGCCGGCTCCGGTCGGGCCCACCAGGGCTGCAAGTTGTCCAGGTTCGATCGTGAAACTGACATCCTCGAGGATCGGAGTGCCGGGCACGTAGCTGAATGAGACGTGTTCGAATTCGATGCGGCCCCGGAAACGGGGAGCGCGAATCGCGCGCCGGCTGTCCTTGACCTCCTTGTCGGTTTCCAGCACCTCCAGGATGCGCTCGTACCCGACCGCGGCCTTCGAATAAGTGTCGGTCATCTTGGAGAGTTCCTGCATCGGCTTGTACATTTTGCCGAGATACAAGATGAAGACCACCATGGCGCCCGCTGAAAGGCTGCCGCTTAAGACCAGATGGGCGCCGAACCACAGGACAAGGCATGAGCCCACGGCGACGATGACATCCACGAGGGGGGTCAGTTTCGCCTTGAGGCTTCGCGCCCGGAGCGCAAGTTCCACCCCCTCCAGGCTTTCCTCCTGCAGTCGTCTGACCTCGTAGTCTTCGCGAGCAAAAGCTTTGACCACGCGAATCGACGACAGGACCTCTTCCACGACCGATGTAATCTCGCCTTCCTTTTTCCGCACTGCGCGCGACGCCGTCTTGATGCGCCGCGTGTAGCTATACACGACGGCAAACAGGAACGGTGCCACAGAAAGGGCGATCAGCGTGAATCGCCAGTCCAGATAAAACATCACTCCAACCATCCCGAGCAAGGTGATCAGGTTGATCAAAATCCCAAGCAGCGCCTGCATGATGAAGCTCTGAATGGCATCGATGTCGCTGGTCACGCGGCTGATCAGGTCGCCCGTGCTCTTCTGGTCATGAAATGCGAGCGACAGTTTCTGAATGTGGGAATAGAGCCTCCGCCGCAAATCATAGGAGATCCACTGTCCAACGCTCGTCGTAAGATATTTCTCCAGATAACCGGCGATGGCGTCCAGAGCCGCAATCGCTAGGACGGCCAGGCACGCAAATTTCAACGTGGCCAGCTTGTCCGTGCCAATGAGCGCGTGAATCCAGCGCATGACCGCGGCATTGCTTTCTCGCGAACGCAGCACATCGTCGAGCACGATCTTCAAGGGCCAGGGCTGAAGCAGGTTGGCGGCTCCCTCTCCCGCCACCGCCAGAAGTCCAATGATCAGCGCACCCCTGTGCGGCTTGAGAAGTTCCCGAATGCTGAGCCTTTTCTTGCGGCCCTGCGAAGAGGTTACGGACTCCACTGGTGCGGGCGTTTGTGTGTGTTTCAGATGCATGTCGAAGGAAGTGAGACTCGAGAAGGTCTTTACAGAATCGAGTGCCCACCTAGAAAGGAAGATGTTGGCAGGAGGCACAGAGTTGCACACCCTGCCGGGCGCAGCGCGTTTCGTCCCCACACAACCGACGACAGCAGTTTTCTTTTCTACAGGATTTCTTGGAGCGCGCGGTAGAAAAAGACGTATTTCTCGTGGTCGCGGAGTTTTGCGGCAACTCAGATCCACCGCCCAGAATCAATGTTACGAGCTAGGGGTCGGGCAGCTCTTTGGGAGGTCGTCTCCCTGGCAGGTGGGCTGCGTCAACGTCGCCTGTGATTCGTGGCGACTTAGACAAGATTCGCCCGAGACTTATGGCGAGGTTGAATGCGAGGGGAGAGTTCAAGAGGGCATCATGGGATTAAGTTTGACAACATGTCGATGGAGTCTCGCAGTGTTGCTGAGTTTCGGATTGTCGGGCGCCGCGATGTGTCGCGCCCAGGCAGTGAATGGTACGCTGCCGGATGCGCCGACTCCGCAGAATCCGAACGGGGATGATCGAGAAGCTGGGCAAGCCTCGTTGCCGGAGCCGGGGCGCGACGCTTCGCCGCAGGGATCCGTGCCGGATAGGATGCGCGGCCTTCCAGCGCACTGGCTCCTCGGCTCCGCTGTTCCTCGCAATCGAGAGCTCGATCCGTTGACTAATGACGAACGCTTTCGACTATACCTGCGGCAGACTTACTTCAACCCGGGAACTTATGGCAAGCGGATCGCGGGCGCCGCCATCGACCAGGCGCGAGACGTGCCCCATCAGTGGGGGGAAGGGTGGCAAGCGTACGGGAAGCGTTTTGCGTCGCGCTATGGGCAGTTTGTTATCCAGAATACCCTGAAGTCAGCGGGCGATGCGGCATTCGGCTACGAACCGCGCTACGACCAGTGCCGCTGTCAGGGATTCTGGCGGCGCACCAAGCATTCGATCGTCAGAAATTTTGTCACCTACAATTCCACCGAACGGGAGTTGCGCCCGCAAGTCCCCCTCTACGGTGCCGCGTTCCTCGCGGGTATGACGGCCAGCGCTTGGAAGCCCGGTCCCCGTAATATGCGGTCGGCGGGACTCGACGCTGTGGCACAGCAGGCGGGATGGGGGGTACTGACGAACTGGTTGAGCGAGTTCTCTGGAGATATCGGAAAAAAGTTCTCCAGAAAGCATTGAGGGCACGTTTCCCGGATGGTTAGGAGCTTGAACCGTCCTACAAATCCGCCTCCTACATGTTTTCCGGTACGAAGGAATTCCCTGGGTAAGTCCCCGAGCTACGCAGTGCCGAGTGCGGCGCCTTGCCAAGTCCCCTTCAAGACGTTGACACTGCATGCTGTCGTCTTTGGCAAACACCGTGCTTGTACGGTTCGAGCGGAACGTTCGCTAAATTCCACTAACGGAGAACGATAACGATGAAACGAACCAGCTTGATTCTGATCGCAGTTTTCGCCCTGGTGATGCTGCCGGCCGCATTCGCTCAGGGCACGCCGTCTCAGTCGCAAGATCCAAGCGCGCAGACGCCCAGCACAGCGCCACCCAGCCAAAGCCCGAGCACATCGCCCAGCCAGAGTCCCAGCACACAGCCGCCCAGTCAAAGCCCCAGCACCGACAACCCGTCCAGCGCTTCCTCGTCCTCCGACGCGCAGCACAGCTTCGTCGGCAGCATCGTGAAGAACGGCGACAAGTTCGTGCTGCACACGGGCGGCGCCGATTACCAACTGGACGACCAGAGCCAGGCCAGCAAGTTCGAAGGCAAAGACGTCAAAGTGACCGGTCAGGTCGACCAGGCCTCCAGCACGATTCGGGTTCAGTCCATTGTGCCGGCCCGTTCGATGTAAGATCTCGATCCTTAGAGTTTCCACGGCTAGCTCGTGGCAGAAGTGGGTGTGCCCACTCTGCCGCGAGCGGAATAGCAAACTTCGATCCCTCCGGCAGGTAAGGGCATAAGGCATCAGCAGAGCCTGATAGGCGGCGCCCGCCGATTCCCGCGCCGACCGGCGAGAACTCTAGCAGTATGTTTGGAAAGGCGAATCCGCACTTGCTTGGTGCGAATCGGCCGCTGCTGGATCAAGATCTATCCGGCGATAAGTTGGCCTGGTGCTGCCAGCTTTCCCACCAGCGATCAAAGGAGGAAAGGCGCGCCTGCAAAAGCTTCTCTAAAGCGGAAAGAATCGCCGGCCAAGACTCCGCTTTGCATAGAAAACCATCGACATGGGCAAGTTTGTCCTGAGCCAATTCGTCGTGAGCGGAAAGCATCAGGACCGGAATGTTCGGCTTGATCCGTTTCATCTGACCTGCCACGCGATCACCGTTCATCTCGGGCATTTGGTAATCCACGATCACCGCGTCAATCAGGTGCGAAACGAACAATCCCAAGCCTTCGCGTGCGCTCTGAGCGGTCAGGACATCGTAGCCACTGTTCTCCAACAGCTCTTTCCGGGCTTCAAGCTCCAAGCCGTCATCGTCAACACACAGAATCGTCGCCTTCGGTTTTTCCACAGGACCTCCTCCAGCGACCCATAAGCCAAGCGATCAGCGCGCCGCCCGTCCCCCCAACCCTAAGAGCACAACCCATGCCAAACACTAAGTCGGTGCGAAGGCATATCCTTACGGTCGGGATGAAAAGGCTGCGCACATGCGGTCACGTACTTTCTACCGGGCCTGTGGTTGGGGTTCCCCATGCGAAGTTTGTCCTACAGGAAAGACCGTACGCCGGGAGCCTTGCCGCCGCTGCAACCGGTTAAGACTGAGGGTGCGCAATGTACTTTGAGGAGAAGGGATTCAACATGCGGCCGGACAAATCGTCGTGAAAACGCGTCCTTGGCCATCAACACATGAGCCTTGACACCGTCGAGCCAGTAATGAAAGATTCAGTCGCGAATATCGCAAGCTGGAATTCAAAAAGATCGCTCCAGATCACCCGAACCCGGGGCGTGATTTAACAGGAACTGCAGTCATGGTTGCCGCGGCTCTCTCAACTTGGAAAGCTGCCCCAGCCTGCAGCGCGGGACTGAAGGGACGAAAGCCATGAAGCGAGTTTGCCTGCTGACATTCGTGATCCTGATTGCCGTCTGGTCCTTCGCCGCCGACGGCAAGACCGTCTCGTACAAAAGCGGCGACGAAACTGTGCAGGCTGTCCTCTACCCGCCCGTGGGCAAAGGCCCATTCCCGGCGCTGGTCGTCATTCATGAATGGTGGGGCCTTAACGATTGGGTGAAGGACCAAGCCTCGAAGCTGGCGGACCAGGGCTACGTCGCGCTGGCGGTCGATCTGTATCGCGGCAAAGTCGCCGCCACGCCCGAAGTCGCTCACGAATTGGCGCGCGGCCTTCCCGAAGACCGCGCCAAGCGCGATCTGCACGCCGCGGTTGAATTTCTCCAGTCCCAACCGGATGTGAGGAAAGACCGCATCGGTTCCATCGGATGGTGCATGGGCGGGGGCTACTCGCTGGACGTGGCGCTTCAGGAGCCATCTCTGGCCGCGACCGTGATCAACTACGGCCATCTCGCTACCGACGCGGACGCGTTGAAGAAGATCCACGCTCCTATCCTTGGACTGTTCGGCGGCCAGGATCATGGCATCACGCCGGACGATGTCAATAAGTTTGAACAGGCCCTCAAGAAGTTAGGCAAGAAAGTCGATGTCAAGATCTATCCCGACGCGGGCCATGCCTTCGAAAATCCGAACAACAAAGCCGGATACCGCTCCGAGGATGCTGCCGACGCCTGGCAGCGAACGATCCGCTTTCTCGCGGAGAACTTGAACAAGTAGGCTGGCCGATTTCTGCCCCCAGCAACCGTGCAGTGCCGAGGTCGCATGAGGAAGGCGCTATCGCGCGAGTGCAGCGCATAAAAATCCCACCCATATTCGGCAAAATGCCAGTTGCTGGAACATGAACACTTCGTCTACGATCAAAGTGTGAATGTAGAATGCGCCGACGCCGCAGTCTCCAGAATTGCGGCGGCCATTGGTGAGCCCGCGCGAGCTCGCATGCTCTATTGCCTGGTGGACGGCCGCGCTCGAACGAGCACCGAGCTTGCGGTGGTCGCTGACGTAAGTCCGTCAACCGCTAGCGTGCATCTGCAGCGGCTGACGGCGCAACGACTGGTGAAGGTGTTCGCCCAGGGGAAGCATCGCTACTACAGTCTGGAAGGGGCCCATGTGGCCGCTGCGCTCGAAGCCTTGAGCGTGCTTGCCGGCCGATCTGGTGACGCATTCGTGCCCAGTGCGCCCAACCGGCTGCGTGCAGCGCGGACTTGCTACGATCACATCGCGGACAGCTTGGGTGTCTCATTGCATGACCGCTTCACGGCCCTGGGGTGGCTGTCGGCCGCCTCCACAGACAGCGACCATGCCTGCGGCCTCACCCTAAATGGGAGCAAGGCGTTCGAAGCTCTGGGCATTGATATCGCGGCAACTCGGATGCTGCGCCGTCGTTTCGCATACGCCTGTGTGGACTGGAGTGAGCGGCGCCCTCATCTCGGCGGGGCGTTGGGAGCTGCCCTCCTCAAAGTCGCGCTCAAAAGGAAATGGGTGGCCCAGGATCTCGACAGCAGAGCTTTAGGCGTCACAAGTCTTGGGGAGCGCGAAATGTTGACGCGATTTGGCCTTCATGTTTGAGGGATTCGTTGGATCTGTTTTTTGGCGGGACTCAGCGACGGGACGCCCGGTGATAGGAGTCACTGACCAAAATCGATCCGGCCCGTCAATATACAATGATGTGCGTATTACGCTTGTGGGAGCCAATCGTCATGAAACAGGCCGTCGAGCGGCTGCGGTCGTCGATTTTGTTCTTCCCTCTGGCGGCTGTTCTCTTCATATCCGGGTGCGAAAACAAAGGACAAGTTCAGGTGGCAGACGGTTCCGGGGGGCGTCCCGCTGCACCGGTGGTCGTGGCCAGCGTCGAGCAGCGGGACATTCCGGTTCAGATCCAGGCCATCGGCAACGTGGAAGCGTACCAGACGGTGCAGATCAGATCGCAAGTCAACGGCCAAATCCAGAAAATCTTCTTCAAAGAAGGAGAGGATGTACGCCAAGACCAACCGCTGTTTCAGTTGGACAAACGGCCTTTTCAGGCGGACCTGGAAAAAGCCATCGGCCAGATGAAGCGCGATCAAGCGCAGGCGGAGAATTCGCGGATCCAAGCCGACCGCTACTCGGGTCTGGAAAAACAAGGTATTGTCTCCCATGAACAAGCCCAACAGCTGCGCGCCCAAGCGAAGGCCGACGCGTCCGCAGTAGAGGCAGACAAGGCCGCGGTCGATGCCACGCACGTGCAACTGCAGTACACAGACATCGTTGCTCCCATCAACGCACGCGCGGGAGCATTGATGATCAATCTGGGCAATCTGGTGAAGGCGAACGATACTCCCTATCTAGTGCAGTTGAACCAAGTCACTCCCATCTACGTCACCTTCTCTGTGCCGGAAGCGAACTTGGATCGGGTGCGGCAGCGCTTCTCTTCTGGACAGCTCAAAGTTCTCGCTTATCCCAAAGGACAATCGGAGCGTCCGGCTGAGGGCCGGTTGACGTTCATTGACAACGGCGTCGACACAACCACGGGCATGTTCAAGCTAAAAGGCACGTTTCAGAACAAGGACCGTCGTCTGTGGCCGGGAGAGTTTGTCGATGTCGCGTTGGAGCTCTCGAAACAGAAGCATGCCGTCGTGGTACCGACCAAGGCAATTCAAACCGGACAACAAGGCGAATACGTATATGTAGTCAGAACGGACAGCACCGCTGAATCGCGGCCCGTGAAGACGGCGGGCGCATATCAGAACCTGACGCTGATTTCCGACGGCTTGAAGACCGGTGAGCGGGTGATTGTGAACGGCCAGTTGCGCGTGGCCCCAAACGCGAAAGTGGTCATTCAAGGTGCCCCGCCCGGACCTCAGACGGGTGCGGCTTCTGCCAGCGGTCCTGCTGGAGGCGGACTGTGAGTCTCTCCGAACTCTTTATCCATCGGCCCATTATGACCACGCTGGTCATGGCCGCCATTTTGATCTTCGGAATGTTTGCGTATCAATTGCTGCCGGTCAGCGACCTGCCGAATGTGGACTTCCCCACCATTCTCGTGAGCGCTTCTCTTCCGGGCGCGAGTCCGGATACGATGGCTTCTTCGGTTGCCACTCCGCTGGAAAAGCAATTTTCGACCATCGCCGGCATTGACTCGATGACCTCCACGAATTCCCTCGGGCTGACCAACATCACGATCCAGTTCAACCTCAGCCGGAGCCTCGACGGCGCTGCGCTGGACGTCCAGGCAGCCATCACCGCGGCGGGGGGCCAATTGCCTCCCCAGATGCCGACGCCACCCACTTTTCAGAAAGTGAATCCCGCCGATTCGCCCATCCTTTATCTGGCGCTGAGTTCACCGACCATGAAGCTCTCCGACGTCGACGAGGCTGCGGAGACCACCATTGCCCAGAACGTCTCCATGGTGAACGGCGTGGCGCAGGTGCAGGTGTTTGGAGCGCAGAAATACGCCATGCGGGCGCAGCTCGATCCAAGCGCTCTGGCTTCACGCCACATCGGCATCGATGAAGTCACGGCAGCGTTGCAATCGGGAAACACCAACCTTCCCACCGGCACGCTCTATGGACAGAACCACACGTTCACGATTCTGTCCAATGGGCAGCGCATGAATGCCATGCAGTTCGGGCCCATGGCGGTCGCCTATCGGAATGGTTCCCCGGTGCGCCTGAACGAGCTCGGCCGCGTGATTGACAGCGTGCAGAACGACAAAACCGCAAGCTGGTTCAACGGAGTTCGGGCCATCGTGCTGGCGATTCAAAAACAGCCGGGAACCAATACCGTTGCGGTTGTGAACAGCATTAAGAAGCTGTTGCCCAGACTGCAAGAACATACTCCTGCCGCGGTCCGAATCGACACGCTTTATGACCGCTCTGTCTCCATTCGCGCGTCGGTGAACGACGTGAAGTTTACCTTGCTGCTCACCATTGCTCTGGTCATCATGGTGATCTTCGTCTTCCTGCGAAACGTTTCCGCCACCGTCATCCCGTCTCTCGCTTTGCCGATGTCCATCATCGGGACTTTTTCGGTCATGTACCTGCTGGGCTACAGCCTCGACAATCTTTCCTTGATGGCCCTGACGTTGTCGGTCGGATTCGTGGTGGATGACGCCATCGTCATGTTGGAGAACATCGTCCGCCACATGGAAATGGGCAAGACACCGCTGCAAGCCGCCATGGATGGCGCCCGCCAGATTGGCTTCACCATTCTTTCCATGACGTTGTCGCTGGCCGCGGTTTTTATTCCGCTGCTGTTTATGGGGGGAATCATCGGACGTTTGCTGCATGAATTCGCCGTGACAATCGGCGCCGCAATCCTGGTTTCGGGATTCGTATCGCTCACCCTGACTCCGATGCTCTGCAGCCGGTTTCTCCGTCACCAGGAACGGTCCGGCCACGGCCGGCTGTTCAACTTCAGCGAGCGCGTCTTCGATGGCTGGTTGCGCGGTTACGACCGCAGCCTGAGGGCAGTCCTGCGGCATAAGTTCGCGACCCTGATGGTGTCTTTCGTTGTAATCGGGCTCACGTTTTATCTGTACACGATCTCGAAGACCGGATTCATTCCCGACGAAGATCAAGGACTGGTCTTCGCGTTCACCGAAGCGCAACAGGGAATTGCGTTTCAGGACATGATGCAGTTGCAGCAAAAAGTCGCCAATGTGGTGCGGTCCGATCCCAGCGTTATGAATCTCATGTCTTCGATCGGCAACCCCACCAATCAAGGCCGGATGTTCTTTCGGCTGAGGGATAAAAAAGATCGCGTCAACCACATGACCGCGATGGAGGTGATTCAGGAACTTCGTCCGAAGGTATCGCAGATTCCCGGTTTGAATGTGTTCATGCAGATTCCGCCGACCATCCGTATCGGCGGATCGCTGACCAAGTCACAATATCAGTACACGCTGCAATCGCCCGACACGACGGGGCTTTACCAGGATGCACCAAAACTGGAGAACGCTCTCCGCGCACTTCCGCAACTGCTGGATGTGACCAGCGACCTGCAGGTAAAGAACCCGCAGCTCACCGTGGAAGTCGACCACGATAAAGCTTACGCACTTGGACTGACGCCGGCTCAGGTTTCCGACGCTCTCTATTCCGCTTACGGTACCCGCCAGATCGGCACTATATACACGCCCAATAATGAGTACTATGTCATCGTAGAATTGCTGCCGGAATTCCAGAACAATCCTGACAAGCTTTCCCTTCTGTACGTCCGTTCCAGCGGAGGGAAAATGATCCCGCTCGACACCGTCGCGAAGCTGGTACCGTCCGTGGGTCCCCTGACGGTGAATCACCTGGGCCAGTTGCCGGCTGCAACCATCAGCTTCAACCTCAAGCCCGGAACCGCGCTGGGCGACGCGACAAAGCTGGTTGAGCGCGAGGCAAATCGAGCGCTCCCCGGAGATATCCAACGCACCTTCCAGGGGACGGCTCAAGCCTTCCAAAACTCATTCACCGGCATGGGTCTGTTGCTGCTGGCGGCGATTCTGGTGATCTACATCATCCTTGGAATTCTGTATGAGAGCTTCATTCATCCCCTGACCATTCTCTCCGGTTTGCCTTCCGCCGGCGTCGGGGCGCTCCTGACTCTCACCCTCTTCCACCAGGAACTGAATCTCTACTCGTTTGTGGGCATCATCATGCTGATCGGCATCGTCAAAAAGAACGCCATCATGATGATCGACTTCGCCTTGGAAACAGAGAGGACAGAAGGAAAGAGCCCGGAAGAATCCATCTATCAAGGCGCGCTCGTCCGGTTCCGTCCCATCATGATGACCACCATGGCCGCCCTGATGGGAACGCTGCCGATCGCGATTGGCTTTGGCGCGGGCGCGGACTCGCGGCGAGGTTTGGGTTTGGCCGTAGTGGGCGGTCTGCTCTTTTCGCAGGTCGTAACGCTGTACATCACGCCGGTTTACTACGTATACCTCGACAAGCTTCAGGCAAAGTTCCGGAAGCGGCCTGGTGGACGAAAGTCTGACGCGCGTCCGCAGGACAGGCTCAACGAGGTGGTTTTGGTGGGACAGAACCACTAAGAATTGGCGCTGATCTTCGCTGAAAAATGGCTGGGCTCCTTCTGACCAGCCTGTCCTCTGGGCAATCGGTTCGACGGATCGTGGCCTAAGGGAGTAAGCTCTAATCTGTCCGATTAGGGCTGGTTCGGGGGTGATGAGATTGGCGGAAGTTCGGCTGCAAGAGGGCGAATCGTTGGAAAACGCCCTGCGTCGGTTCAAGCGCAAGGTTCAGACGGAAGACATCATTAAAGAAGTCAAGCGTCACTCCTACTACTTGAAGCCCGGCGAGAAGCGCCGAGTGAAGCAAGCTTTGGCGCGAAAGCGTGCCCGCAAGAAAATTCGCAGAGAGCCGGATTAAGTTGCAGCAATTAGGCCGCCGCTGCCAAGCGGCGGCCTTCCGTTGCACCCGACGATGAAAGCTCCCAACCGGCTGGGTCGTCGGGCCTTGGCGTCTACGCCGGGAGCGGTTCGGTCGAAACGTGGTTTGCGGTTTGAGGCACAAACGGTTCGAGCAACGATTTCAACTGAGGGCTCAGGCGTAGTTCCGCACTTTCCCGCTCCAGCAGCCCGCGAGGGTCACGCGCCGTCTTGAGCGCGTACCGCACATAGGACAGCCGCATGAGCCAGAGTGCATGCCTGAGGTCTTGGTCGCTGCGGACACGAAAGGTGACCCATCCGGAATTGGGAACCCAGTGGTGTTCTTCGGCAAGACCTTCTGCCAAAAGCGCGTCGCGAACCGAGCGCGGGAAAGGAATGTCAACCACTCCGCCCGTATGCAAGTGTCCGACTTCTGCGCTTCCGAAACGGAATTCTCTGCCTCCGAATCGGTGTGCGTGAACGGATACATGGACCCACGCAGAAACCTCGTCTTCGAGCTGCTTCAGACGCTTCATCATCGCTGAACTCCCGTGCCTCCTTCTTCGATGACTGAACATGTCCGCTCGATTCACTCCCGGACTCGCCGACTGCCGGCAGGAGGGCGGATCGCTGTCCGCATTGATATTCTATTGGCGCTCGCCGCAGGCGGGCCGGCCGTAGGCCGGGAGGAACAAGCTTGCCATTGAAGCGCGAAGCAGGGTGGTACAAAGACGCGATCATCTATCAGATCCATGTGCGCAGTTTCTTTGACAGCAATGGTGATGGTATTGGCGATTTTCAGGGTCTCGCCCAAAAACTGGATTACGTGCAGGAACTTGGAGTGAATGCAATCTGGTTGATGCCGTTCTTCCCCTCTCCTCTGCGGGACGACGGTTACGACATCTCCGATTACAGATCGGTTCATCCGAGCTACGGAACCTTGGAAGATTTCAAGACGTTCCTTTCCAGTGCTCATGACCGTGGCATTCGCGTGATCATCGAGATGGTGGCGAACCACACTTCCGATCAACACCCCTGGTTCCTGGAGTCCCGGAGTTCTCAGGACAATCCAAAACGTGACTGGTATGTATGGAGCGACACCGATACGAGGTATCGCGGCACGCGAATCATCTTCCTCGATACCGAGATGTCGAACTGGGCCTGGGATCCAGTTTCCAAGTCCTATTACTGGCATCGCTTCTTCAGCCATCAGCCCGATCTGAATTACGACAACCCCGCGGTACGCGAAGAGATGTGGAATGTCATGACGTTCTGGCTGGAACTCGGAGTCGATGGTTTCCGGCTGGACGCTGTCCCGTACTTGATTGAGCGGGAGGGGACGTCGTGCGAGAACCTGCCGGAAACCCACGAAGTAGTCCGGGATCTGCGCCGGAAAGTCGACGATCGGTTTCCCGGCGCGATCCTGCTGGCGGAGGCCAACCAGTGGCCGGCCGATCTTCGTCCCTACTTTGGCAATGGGGACGAATTCCACATGGCCTTTCACTTCCCGCTGATGCCGCGGATGTTTATGGGTCTACGGCTGGAAGACCGCAAGCCCATCACAGAAATTCTGCAGCAGACGCCGGAGATCCCCGCCTCCTGTCAGTGGTGCCTCTTTCTGCGCAACCACGACGAATTGACGCTGGAAATGGTTACCGATATCGAACGCGATTACATGTATGACATCTACGCCGGGGATAAGAGTATGCGGCTGAATCTCGGCATCCGGCGGCGTCTGGCTCCGCTGCTCGACAACGATCGGCGGCGCATCGAATTGATGAATGGCATGCTGATGTCCATGCCCGGCACTCCTATCATTTATTACGGGGACGAGATCGGCATGGGCGACAACATCTACCTGGGAGATCGCAACGGAGTACGAACTCCGATGCAGTGGAGCGGCGGCTGGAATGGAGGCTTTTCTACCGCGGATCCGGAAAGTCTCTACTCACCGCCGATTCTCAACCCCGTGTACGGTTACCAGGCCGTGAACGTGTTATCTCAAAAGCGCACCGAGCATTCGCTGCTCTCCTGGATGAAGCACATCATACGGATTCGCCGTGCAAGTCCGGTGTTCGGCTCGGGCTCGATCGAGTTTCTGTACCCGGCCAATCACCGGGTGCTGGCCTATGTCCGGCAACTGGGCCGCGAGACGGTTTTGGTCGTGAACAATCTCTCCAGCGCCGCGCAGGCGGTCGAACTGGATCTGCGGCGCTACAAGGGGAATATTCTGATTGAGATGTTTGGCAGAAATATTTTTCCTCGTATCGGCGATCTGCCTTACCTTTTAACCATGGGCCCTTACCAGTTTTACTGGTTCCGGCTGCGACGGATCTGATCGGACAGGATATTGGCAGTCTGGTTGCACAGGCGCACAGCTTGAAAGCTTCGCTCGGAGGTTGAATTGGCGGAAGAGACCCTCTTGACCGATGATTTTCTTCGCCAGCTCATTAACGTAGGCGAGGTCGACATCCTGGTAGGCCTGCCGACCCATAACAATGCCAAGACCATTGAGCCCGTCATCCAAGCCATACAGGCCGGCATTCTCAAGTGCTTTCCCCGCGAACGAGCCGTAATCATTAATGCCGATGGTGGATCGCAAGACGGGACTCCGGAGCTGGTAACCGGTGCCTCGATCGACGATGTGCGGAGGCTGTCGAACGTGCATGCGTTACGTACGTTGCACGCCATCAGCACGCAGTATGCGCCCAGTCCAGAGCCTGGAACTGCGCTGCGGACGATTTTGGCGGCCGCCGACTTGCTGCGCGCAAGAGCCTGTGTGGTGGTGTCAGCCGATACGGCTACCATAGAACCCGACTGGCTCCAGCGGCTTGCTCGTCCGGTCTACAACGACAGCTTCGATCTGGTTTCGCCGATCTATCGCAGACAGAAGTTCGACGGCGTACTCATGCGAAATTTGCTTTATCCCATGACACGCGCCATCTACGGTTATAGGATCCGTGAGCCCTACGCCGCGGAATTCGCCATCTCGGGCCGCCTCGCAACCGATTTCCTGTCAAAAGAAACCTGGAATGACGACTGGGGCAGAATCGGCGCCGAAATCTGCCTCACCATCACCGCCATCACTGGAAAATACCGGGTGTGCCAGGCTTTCCTGGGAACGAAGGTGCAGCCGGATCGAAGTGCCGGCGATTTAGTTGCAGCCATGCGCCGGACCGTGGGCGCTTTGTTCTCGCTCCTGGATAGCAATGTCCCGCTTTGGAGTACGATCGCCGGCTCTCAACCGGTGCCCACTTTCGGCCTTCAATCGGAAGGCATGCCGGAACCCGTCCGGGTAAACCGCAAGCGGCTTCGGGAAATGTTTGCCACCGGCGTCGCCCAATTAGAACCTGTTTTCCGGTCGATCCTCTCCGCTTCGACCCTTTCCGAACTGCAAAGAATCGCGGCTCTCGAAGTCAGCGAGTTCAACTACCCAGCGGACGTGTGGGCCAAGACCGTGTTTGAGTTCGCGGCTTCCTACCATAAGGCCGTCATCAGTCGTGACCATGTTATCCAGGCCCTGGTTCCTCTCTACCGCGGAAGGACTTTGTCCTTTCTGATGGAGAATCGGGACGTTTCCGGGGAAGACATTGAGAGAAATGTGGAATCTCTGTGCGGCGAGTTCGAACGGTTGAAGCCCCACCTGCTCGAAGTCTGGGCTGACAGAAAGTGAGACGCCAATGCGGGAAATCATTATCACCGAACTGACCAAGGCCTTGCAGGAGCTGGCCCGAGGCTTTGCGCACTACCTGCCCCGTCTGGTCGTGATGTTAATCATTGCTGTCATCGGATGGATGATTGCCTACCTGCTGAAGGTGGTGGTGCGGAGTATCCTGCGCCTCACCAAGTTTTCCAAGCTGTCGGAAAACGCGGGCGCCACCCAGCTGCTGAACCAGGCGGCATTACCGTCTTCCACGGAATTGTTAAGCAGGTTTGTCTTTTGGGTAGCGTGGGTCGGTTTCATTCTCTTGGGTGTGAGCGTACTCGGAATCGTGGGTTTGCAAGAGTACATCTCGCGGTTCTTTCTCTTCCTGCCTCGGTTGTTTGTAGCCCTGGTCATCCTCTTCTTCGGATTGTTAGCGGCCAACTTTTTCTCCCGTGCGGCGCTGCTGGCCGCCGTCAATGCAAATTTTCGGTCGTCGCGACCGCTCAGTATTTCGATCCGGATCGTCATGAGCATCTTTGCGCTGTCCATGGTGTTCGAAGTGTTGGGAGTGGGAGAAGAGACCATGCTGATCGCTTTCGGGACCGCGTTTGGAGCGGTCATGCTCGGCCTGGCGATTGCGTTCGGCATCGGGGGCAAGGACTTGGCGCGGGAGTTCCTGGAGAAAAGACTCGTGACGGCGAAAAAAGAGGAAAAGGAGGATGAGCTATCGCCGCTCTAGAAGAGCCGTCTGCGCCAAGGTCGCATGTTCGTTTGAAATCCGCAAACTCTCAGATGGGGTACCCGACGGCTGATCGCTGATGGCTGACCGCGATTGATGGCCGATGGCTAAGAAAAACCCACCGGCCGCTCGCTTGGGGCGTGCTCGGGTTAGCGGCCGGCGGGTTTCTGTTCTCCTTACTCACCCTGTTGTTTTCAGGAGCAATTACCGGTCTTGAACCCACGCTTGCCCGGAAAGTTTCGGGGTCGTCGCCAAATTTCCTGGAAATCCGCTAAGTTATTGGTGAGCAGTATCTTACAGTACTTATTCCTGGATTGCCGGGGGCTTGGATGCCATCAGTTCGCCAAACCGAGGATCTTTGCGAAGCTCCGTGAATTCGTTGTCTTTATACACGTCCTTGATATCCTTGTAGCCTTCTTCCATCGCCTTCTTCAGGTAGTGCAGGGAGCGTTCAGAGACACCCATCTTCGCGTACAACTTAGCGAGCACGTAGTCGTAGTGCGCCCGATCCTCGGGAGAGGGCAGCTGCGCCATCACGCCGGAGTGTGACACGCGCTCGAAAATATCCGGATCGATTTCCATCGCCTTGGAATAGTCCAGCGCTGCCATGTCGAACTTTCTCTTTCCGAAGTAAGCGGCGCCCCGATTGCTGTAATAGGAGCCCGCATCGTCGCGCAGCGCGATGGCTTTCTCGTACTGCTTGATGGCCTTGTTGTAGTTTTTCGCCTGGTAGTAAATCACGCCCAGATTGTTGTAGGCATCGGCGTGCCTGCTATCCGCTTTGATGGAGCGCTCGAAGCTCCTTTTCGCCTCTTTATAGCGCTGCAGCATCAACTGGCAGATTCCAATCTTGTTGAACAGGGCGGCGTTGTGCGGAGATTTCTTCAGGGCGGTTTCGTAGTAGTCCACCGCGTCCAGGAAATTCTTCTCCACGCGAAGCTGGTCGCCACTGCTTTCGAGCTGCTCGGCGGCGGCCTCCGCTCTGGGCGGCTCAGCGCGGTGCAGCGGCGGTGGGCCGACCTGCAACTGCTCGGAGCTCTGAGCGGAAGCTGGAAGTACTGGAACTGCCACGAGGAGGACAAGCAAAGCCAGACCATAGCGTGAAAGCATGCGAACCTCCCGAACTGCCAAGTTTCAAGCTTTCATAGTTTCTGGCAGCCCGTGGTAAAAGTGAGAACGTGCTCTCCAACTCTCAATTCGCCGGATTTTGTCATCCCGAGCGGAGCGAGGGATCTGCAGTTCGCTGACAAAATGCAGATCCCTCGCTCCGCTCGGGATGACAATTCATGAAAAGGGTCACTCTTGCGTCGATCCACACCTTCACCACGGACGGCTAGGTTTCAGGGAGCAAGCGAACACAATCCAACCTCGTCGCAGCGAACTCCTGGGACCCTTGAAACTTTGAAACCTGCCCCTGAGCTTGCCACTACTGCGGATCCGTGTCCGCCCCAGTTTTAGACGGCGGTGGCGTGTTTTTGTCATGCGAGCCGCTGTCACCCTTAAACACGCCGGCAATTTTGCCAAAAAAGCCCTTCTTCTTCTTAGGCTCCTGTTCGGATTGGACACCGCCAGCCGCCTGCGGGTTCCCGCCCGGAGCCGGCGGCGGCAGCGCCTTTTCGGAGTTCCCTCCGAAGATGCGCGAGAAGAATCCGGTGATGCCGCCCGACTGATCGCAGGTGTCGTGCGGTTCGGTGCCGGCGATGAAGGCAATGGTGTAAGTATCCGGACAGGAAGGCGTTGCCAGCCGGTTGGTGGCCTTGTCGAGCTGCACATCCACCACCCCCTCGGGCTGGCTGAAGTCCCTGACATCGGAGTATGCGGGCAGCGCCACCGCCTTCTTCATGAACTCGGCCCAGATCGGCGCCGCCGTCTGCGCACCGCTCAAGCGAAGGTCGCTATAGTCGTCGTATCCCACCCACACGATGCAAAGCAGGTTCGAGGTATATCCCGCGAACCATCCATCGTGCGAACTGCCAGTCTTCCCGGCGGCCGGAGCGCTGAAGCCCCGGCTGCGGACTCCATAGGCCGTACCGAAGTTCACCACCCCTTGCAGCATGTTGGTCATGACGAACGCGACCCGCGGATCGAGGACCTGTTTTTTCTCCGTTTCGAAATTCGTGACGATGTCGCCCTTCGCGTTGCGCACCGAATTCACGAACACGGGCGAGAGCCGCGTGCCCCCGTTCGCAAACGAAGTATAGGCCGACGTCATGTCGACCGGGGTGGCGTCGTAGGCGCCCAGCGCCATCGCCGGAGTCGCTTTCACCGACGCGATCCCCGCCGAGCGAGCCAAATCCGCCACCTTGTCGTAGCCGACTTCCTCCGCCACCTTCACGGTCGCGTTGTTGAGCGAGAGCGCCAGCGCATAACGCAGGGTGACGTCGCCGTGGTATTCCTCTTTGTAATTGCGCGGCTCGTAGATCTGGTCGCCGTAGGAAAAAGTCGAAGGCTGATCGGGCACCGTGGACGCCGGTGTGATCACGGTCGTCGAGCCGTCGATAGCCGTGTTCAGGGCCGCGGCATACACAAAAGGCTTGAAAATCGATCCCGTCGGCCGTTTGGCCAGCGCGTGGTTCAGTTGGCTCATGCCGTAGTTGCGTCCACCCACTAAAGCTCGAATTTCGCCCGTGTGCGGATCCATCGCCACCAGCGCGACCTGCGCCTGCGGACCGGGCGCGACCGTCGTTTCATACTTATTCTTCCCGATCCTTTTTTTCTTGGTCCGCATCTTGGTGATCTGATCGTCCACCACCTTGATGCCGGTCTCGACCGCCTGCGCCGCCGTCCGCTGCAGTTCCGGATCCAGCGTCGTGTAGATGCGGTACGACTGCTCGTTCATTTCGCGCTCGTTCAGCTTGCCGATAACGGTGTCGCGCACCATATCCACAAAGTAGGGAGCGTCGCTCGCCTCCACGTTCGGCGGAGCGAGTTTCAGCGGCGCCGCCTTGGCTTTATCGGCTTGCTCGCGCGTAATGGCATGCGTCTCCAGCATGGCTTCCAGCACCGTGTTACGCCGTTCCAGCGCGCGCTCGGGATGGCGATACGGCGAGAGATAGCTCGGCGCCTGGATCAGCCCAGCCAGCAGCGCGGCTTCCGGCACCGTAATGTCTTTCAAGTCCTTGTTGAAGTAGGAGCGGGAGCCCTCCGCAAATCCCGAAATCGTGAATGACCCGCGCTGCCCCAGATCCACGCGGTTGGCGTAGAACTCGAAAATCTGCCGCTTCGAAAACTTCTGCTCCAACTCCACCGCGATCAGCATCTCGATCAGCTTGCGCTTCAGCGTCTTCTCCGGGCTCAGAAAGAAGGCGCGAGAGAGCTGCATCGTGATCGTCGATCCGCCCTGCTGATGCCGTTGGTGCGTGAAGTCGACCCAGGCAGCTTCGACCAGCCGGAACGGGTTCACCCCCGAGTGCTGGAAGAACCGGCGGTCTTCAATGGCGGTGACCGCTTCCACCAGGACTTTCGGGATGTCGTCGTACTTCACCAACTGCCGCTTCGAGCGCTGCTCGGCGTCAAACAGCGAAGTCACCAATTGGGGTTCGAGTTCGTAAGCCGCCAGTTCTCCCGCGGACGGGCTGTTGATGGCGGATACCTGGCCGCCCGAAACGGTGATGGTGGCCGGTTCCTGGCTGTGGTACGACTCCGGCCCCGGCAGAACTTCGATCGAGCCACCGTGCACACGGTAACTTCCCATCGGCGATTCGCCGCCTTTTTCGGAGTATCCGGTGCGCCGCAACTCGGCTGCCAGTTCCGAGGTGGTGATTTTCGCTCCGGTTTTCACCACGCGCGGAGCCGCGAAAATCTTGGCCGAGGTAGCGAACACCGGCCCCTGGAAACGCTGCTGGATGATCCGGTCGTACTTTACATACCAGAAGGCAAAAAAGCCGATCACCGCCAGCGACACGCACAGAAACCCCAGCAGGGCAATCCGCACCATCGGATCGCGGGCCAGCGGCCGGCCTTTTCTGCCCTTGCCGGCGCTTCGACGCATCGGGATTTTGAGCCTGATAGCCACGGGGGACGGCTGTAAACGATACTCCAGAGCAATTCTCAACCCGTATCTGATTGGATGGGCGGAAGAGGTCTCTGCGTTGATTCTAAATCACCAAGCCGCCGCCGCGCCCGAAGGGTGCGTGTCAAACCAGAGACGCCCCGTG
>WNGE01002248.1_pt1 | contig 49065 bp, 42 predicted proteins | sample 5400651 | NCBI WGS metagenome assembly WNGE01 (sample SAMN13153370, study PRJNA577476) | soil metagenome | isolation source: 60 cm soil or saprolite under grassland replicate 2 | place: USA:California | collected 2016-06-15 | reverse complement strand
GTGCTCGCGTCGGCCCCTTTCGGCTTCCAGCTCGCAACGCCTGCCGTGAAGCTGATGTTGGCCAGCCCGAGCGTGGCGCGCGCGCCGAATGCGGTGCCCTTGCCCGCGTCGCTGTTCGGCACGCCCAGATCGCCGTTCACGGTGACCCCGGTGCCGCCCTTCGGATTATTCCACACCGGCATTCCCTGCCACTGCGCTGCCGCGGGCATCGCCACGCAAGCGATCAGCCCGATGATTACCGCAAGTCGCTTCATTCGTATCCTCCAAGGTCAATGATCATTGATCAATGATCATTGATCATTGATCTGGGCTCCTACGGTAGGAAAACCGTTTCGCCAAGTCAATCGTTGACGCGCCCTGAGAGGGCGCGCTCGGCTGCGGGGTGCGCCCTTATAGGGCGCACGACCGCCGAGCCCGGGCTCTTAGCCCGGGTTCCTAATGCACCCACACGGCGCTAAGTGACACACCCTCGAGGTCACCCAGTCCCGCGCTGATGCGTGCGTCGAAACGCGGCGACAGCCGGAAATCGGCGCCCAAGCCGAGATCGAACAGGAAGTCGGAGTTGCTGTTTCCCGCCACGAAGAACCCGGTCGGCTGAACGTACGGCACGATGCTGATCTTGGAACCCTGCGGATCGAGCCGGCGCCCGAGCGACAAGCCGATCGGCACGATGAGCGCGGAGTTGCCGCTGACAAACTGCCCGCCGACTCCGACGATCAGCGCGCCATCGAGTGGGAAGTCAACCGTGTGGGACACGACGCGCTGGCGCGCCTCGGTGCCGAGTAACAGGATCGCGTCGCCGTTCCCTCCCGGATCGAAGATTCCGCCCCGAAAGCCGAGGTCGAACTTGCCGCTCGAGATCCGGTACGCACCCTCGAACGCGGTGCCGCCCCCGTCCGGAAAGCTGATGACGGCTCCGAACTCGGATCTGGTGAACGCGCGGTAGGGTGCGTTGAAGCTTGGGACGCCTGTCGCTTGCGCATCGGCCTCGGAGACCACTGCGGCGCCAACGAACAGCAGACAGACCGTGCGGAACCACCGCATACCAGCTCCTCGAGATGTGGTGCGAAGGTTACCCGACGAACAGCGCGGCGTTCCGATCTCAGCCGGAACGCCGCGCCACCAGAGAAGGCTTAGTGCCAGAGTGAAATGCCGATCCGTCCGCCGATGGCGATGTAGTCCGCGAGACCAAACGCCGCCAGCTCGTCACTCGATGAGACCCATTGGAACCCCACTTCGTAGCGCCACGCCCCGCTGCCGTACGGTTTCCGCCAGCCGACGCCGGCTTCGAGCTTAATGGCGGTCCCGCTGGCCGTGCCGCTCGGATCACCCAGCACCAAACCGGCACCACCGGCGAAGAACATCCCGCGGTGATGGCCGCCGGGTGTGTTGGCATAGAGGAGGTCGACCTGGGGCGTCAGGACGTACCGTGTCTCGCCACCAACGGTGTTGAAGTTGAGGCCGAGTCGCGGCTCCCACATGATCTTGCCCGACCGCGGCACCAGACCGAAGCGGACGTCGACCGGGGTGATAATCGAGATTCCGCCGTCCACGCCAGCCGTATTGGGGCTGACGTACGCGGCGCTGAGATCGACGCCGAATTCGTGCGTGGCGCCGCCGCCAGTGGCTGCCCGCCGCTGGGCTTGCGCCGTCGCGGGGAGTGACAGCGCGAGCGCCGCCAAAGCCATCCCGCCGAAGAGCTTCCGCATATCGAGGACCTCCAGTTGGGGTGGTGAAAACCGCCACATCGTTAAGAACGACGGCATCTTCTGTCAAGCGTGGCGACCGTCAGAAACGCCGATGGCCCGCCGGCTAGAGTGCTGACGGGCCATCGTTTACACGCGGCCCCGTGACGCGGCTCACGCCGCCTGAGGTCGCTTACCGTGCTGCCGAACTTACTTCTTGCCACCCAGCGGGAACTGGACGCCCACCGTAATCGGAAGCCGCGCGAACGTGACGTCGAACGCCTTCTGCGTTAGATAGCGCGCTTCCACGAACAGGCTCATCGAGCTCATCGGAAAACGAATGCCAGCGCCGCCGCCGAAGCCGACGGACGTCTTCGACGTGTCAACCGACGCTGACGGTATTGTGAGCTTCGTGCTGTAGAAGCCGACGCCGGCGAGAACGTAGGGCTTGATGCTTCCGGCCGTCGAGAACGGATACACGAGGCTGACCATGCCGCCGATCAGCTTGGTGTTGCCGTCGACGCCCTCCTGGTGGCTGGTCTGCGTATACGAACCTTCGACGCGGAGCCGCACCGGCGCGCTGCCAAGCGCCAGACCGGCGCCGACGCCGAAATGGAAGCCCATCTTGTCGCCGAGAACGGCCTTGTCCCCGTAGTCACTCATGGGCAGCGTGAGACCGACACCCACCCCGAGCGTCGTGCCGCTCTGCGCCGCAACCGGCCGGGCTACCGCCATGGTAAAGCCCGCTGCTGCAAGCACTGCCAAGCCAATGCGCTTCATGTCCCGCCTCCTAGGAGAGAAGTGCTGCACAAGACGACACAGAACCGAGAGGTGCCGTAAACCGGGCTAACTAGCCGGGTCTACGGTTGGAAAAAGTGTTGCAGAAGTCAATAGTCCGCCGTACTCGCCTTTCGGGCAACGACATGCACCACATCCCCCGCCACCTGCAGGAACCCCCCGGCGACGCGCAATCTGGTCACTTCCCCCGACCGCGTGATTTTCACGACTCCCTCGCCGAGCAGGGTAATGAACGGGGCATGATGTGGGAGAATCCCTAGCAACCCGTCGTAGGCTGGCGCCACAACGGCATCCGCCTCGCCCTGAAACACGGCTCGCTCGGCCGAAATGACCGATACCTGCATCACGCGGACGCCATCTTCTTGGCCTGCGCCACCACGTCCTCGATCCCCCCCTGCATGTAGAACGCCTGCTCGGGGAGCTGGTCGAACTCGCCGGACACGACCCGCTCGAACGAGGCGATCGTATCCTCGAGCTTCACGTACTTCCCCTCCAGCCCCGTGAACTGGGAGGCAACGAAGAACGGCTGCGACAGGAAGCGCTGCACGCGCCGGGCCCGCCCGACGAGCAGCTTGTCCTCCTCCGACAGCTCGTCCATGCCCAGAATCGCGATGATGTCCTGCAGATCCTTGTAGCGCTGCAGAATGCGCTGCACCTCGACGGCGACCTTGTAGTGACGCTCGCCGAGGTATTGCGCATCGAGAATGCGGCTCGACGAAGACAGCGGGTTCATCGCGGGATAGATGCCCAGCTCGACAATCGCGCGGTCCAACACGACAGTGGCATCGAGATGGGAGAATGCGGTCGCGGGCGCGGGATCGGTCAAATCGTCCGCGGGCACGTAAATCGCCTGCACCGACGTGATCGAGCCTTTCTTCGTCGACGTGATGCGCTCCTGCAATTCCCCCATCTCCGTCGCCAGGGTCGGCTGATAGCCGACGGCTGACGGCATTCTGCCCAGCAGCGCGGATACTTCGGACCCGGCCTGCGTGAACCGGAAGATGTTGTCGATGAAGACGAGCACGTCCTGGCCTTCGACGTCGCGGAAGTATTCCGCGACGGTGAGTCCCGACAGCCCGACGCGCAGCCGCGCGCCCGGCGGCTCGTTCATCTGGCCGTAGATGAGCGCGACGTTCTCGAGGATGCCCGCTTCGCGGAACTCGAGATAGAGATCGTTGCCCTCGCGCGTCCGCTCGCCCACGCCGCAGAACACCGATTTGCCGCCGTGCGCCTTGGCGACGTTGTTGATCAGCTCTTGAATGACGACCGTCTTGCCGACGCCGGCGCCGCCGAACAATCCGATCTTTCCGCCTTTGACGAACGGCGCGATCAGGTCGATGACCTTGATGCCGGTCTCGAAGACTTGCGTCTTGGGCTCGAGATCGACGAAGGCCGGCGTGCCACGGTGAATGGGCCAGCGCTCCGCGTCTTTCGGAATTGGCGCCCCTTCGTCCACCGGCTCACCGATCACGTTCAGAATCCTGCCGAGCGCGGGCTTCCCCACGGGCACGGTGATGGGCTGGCCCGTGTCGACGACTTCCATGCCGCGCACGACGCCGTCGGTCGAGCTCATCGCGACCGCGCGGATCTGGTTGCGGCCGATGTGCTGTTCGACTTCGGCGACGAGCTGGCCCGAGTCCACCTTCACCGTGACGGCGTTGTAGAGCTCGGGCAGCTGCTCCGGCTCGAACTCGACGTCGAGCACCGGGCCAATGACCTGGACGACTTTCCCGATGCTGTGCTTTTCCTGAGTCTTGGTTGCCATGATGATTCCTGGTTGTCGGTAATCGGTCATCAGTCATCGGTCCGACGACCGATAACCGATGACCGACAACTACCCCTTCAAAGCTTCCGCCCCACCCACAATCTCCGCCAATTCCTGCGTAATCTGAGCTTGACGGGCACGATTGAACGTGCGTTGCAGGATGGTGAGCATGTCGCTGCCGGCATCGGTCGCGTTCTTCATCGCGGTGCGCCGCGCGCCGTGCTCGGCGGCGGCCGTCTCGACGAGCGCGCGATAGAACTGATTCTGCACGTAGAGTGGCAGCAGCTCGTCGAGGATTTCCTCGGCGGAGGGCTTGAGGATGTAATTGACGGATGGGCGGATCGCCGGATGGGCGGATGGCGTGCGATCCGCCGATCCGCCGGTCCGCCGATCCGGCGGCATCACCGGCAGCACCCGCAACGTCGTCGGCGGAGTCGACACCGCGCTGTTGAACTTCGCGAAGACGATGTCCACCGCGTCCAGATCGCCGGCCGAGAAGCGGTCCATCAGCGGCTTGGCGAGCTGGGCCGCGTGCTCGAGCGTCGGCCGGTCGCCGATGTCGACGCGCTGCGACGCGACATTGCGCTTGGTGAACTTGAAGTAGCTGACGCTCTTCTTCCCGACGAGATGCAGCTCGGTATGGGTGTCCTGCGCCTCGAGCTCCTCCAGCCGCCGCCGCGCCTCGCGGATCAAGTTCGAGTTGAACGCGCCGCACAGCCCGCGGTTCGAGGTGATCAGCAACAGCGCGGAGCGGTGCACGCCCGCGCCGCGCCCCGTGTGGCCGGGCTGGCGCAGCAGGGGAAACCGCTCGGCCAGCTCCGGCGAGTACAACTCGCCGATCACCGCGGCGAGCGCCTGCGCGTACGGGCGCGCGCCCACCACGCGATCCTGGGCGCGCTTCAGCTTCGACGTGGACACGAGCTCCATCGTCTTGGTGATTTTCTTGGTGTTCTGCACCGAGCGGATGCGCCGCTTCAGCTCGCGGGGCTTCGCCATTAGAGCGCCTTGTACTCCTCGATCGCCTTGCGCAGCCGCCCGCTCACGTCGTCGGACAGCGTGCGGCGCGTGCGGATCTCGTCCGCAATCTCGGGATGCTGTGCCGCCATGAACTCGAGCAGCCCCTTCTCCCACTCCTTGATCCTGGGCACGTCGACGTCGTCGATCAGCCCGTTGGTCACCGCGAAGATGACGATCACCTGCTGATCGACCGGCATCGGCTGGTACTGCGGCTGCTTCAGTACCTCCACGACGCGCGCGCCGCGGGCGAGCTGCCGCTGCGTCGCCGGATCGAGCTCGGAGCCGAACTGCGCGAACGCCTCGAGCTCGCGGTACTGCGCGAGGTCGAGGCGCAGGCGCCCGGCGACCTGCTTCATCGCCTTGATCTGCGCGTTGCCACCCACCCGGCTCACGGAGATGCCGGCGTTGACGGCCGGTCGCACGTTCGAGTAGAAGAGATCGGTCTCGAGAAAGATCTGCCCGTCGGTGATCGAGATGACGTTCGTCGGGATGTACGCGGACACGTCGCCGGCCTGCGTCTCGATGATCGGCAGCGCCGTCAGCGAGCCACCGCCCATCTCGTCGGAAAGCTTCGCGGCGCGCTCCAGCAGGCGGCTGTGGAGGTAGAAGACGTCGCCCGGATAGGCTTCGCGCCCGGGGGGACGCCGCAACACCAGCGACAACTGGCGATACGCCGCGGCCTGCTTGGACAGGTCGTCGTACACGCACAGCGTCGCCTTTTTCTCATCGTACATGAAGTACTCGGCCATCGTGCAGCCCGAGTACGGGGCGATGTACTGCATCGGCGCGGGCTCCGACGCGGAGGCGACGACGACGATGGTGTACTCCATCGCGTCGTGCTCCTTGAGCCGCTCCACCACGCCCGCGACGGTGGAGTTCTTCTGGCCGATCGCCACGTAGACGCAGATGACGCCCTGGCCCTTCTGATTGATGATCGTGTCGATCGCGATGGCGGTCTTGCCCGTCCCGCGGTCGCCGATGATCAGCTCGCGCTGGCCGCGCCCGATGGGAATCATGGAGTCGATCGCCTTCACGCCCGTCTGCAGCGGCTCCTTCACCGGCTGGCGCTTGATGATGCCGGGCGCCACGATCTCGACCTTGCGGCTCTTGGTGGTGTGGATCGGGCCGAGCCCGTCGACCGGCCGCCCCAGCGCGTCGACCACCCGCCCGACCAGCGCCGGGCCGACGGGCACCTCGAGCACGCGCGCGGTGCGGCGGACTTCGTCCCCCTCGCGCAGCTGCAGGTAGTCCCCGAAGATCACGGCGCCGATGTTGTCTTCCTCGAGGTTCAGCGCGAGGCCGGTGATCTTCTCGCCCGAGGCGGAGACGATGAACTCGAGCATCTCGCCCGCCATGGCGGACGTCAGCCCGTAAATCCGGGCGATGCCGTCCTTCACCTCCAGCACCGTGCCAACTTCGCGGACATCGATGTCCGCCAGGTCGGCGGCCTGGATTTCCTTCAGGAGGAGGTTCTTCAGCTCGCCGGGACGCAGGATGGAATCGGTGGCCATGGGGATACCGGTTGAGAGATTGTGAAAAATATCACAAGAGAAGCGGGGGCGAAAGGCGGCGATGCCTACACACGAGACCTGGTCCGTCCTCTCAGGAATCTGGTCAAAACACCCCGCGGACCGAGCTCACCAAGCTCCAGCGGTGTCGCCCCCGCAACCCGACGAGCCGCGCCCGCCAAATGGCTGGGCGACGCAAAGCCCAGTATCCGCACGACGCAACGCACCGTGTACCCGGGGTTGCCGAGCAGGTCCGCGGCGCAGGCGGCGCGGGCGAGATCGATGACGCGCTTGAGATTCGGCGCCCCTCCTGCCCCGAACTCGCGCGACAGATGCTCCCGCGTGACGCGCAGCGCCTGGGCGACGTGCCCCGTCTTCGTCGGCGTGCCGGCCCGGCGCAGGACCTCTTCCCAAGCCGCGAGTTGCAAGCGGTCTGTGAGTCGCAAGAGCCGTGGCGCGTCCGCGAGGGCCAACCGCCGGGCAACCTGCGCGGTGCGAGCGGCGATCCATTCGCCGGCGACGGCGTTGTCGACGCCCTCGACCAGCACGCCGGTGAAGCCGGCATCCCGGCAGGAGGCGAGCAGGACGCCATCATCGGGTCGCACCGCGCACAGCGCGTACATCGGAATGCGCGGAAAGCGCGCCGGCAGTGCCAGTCCCTCACCATCGCAATGGCGCACGTCCAGCACGACGGCGTCGACGAGCCGTTGCTCGAGAAGCCGCTGCACCGCCTGGATGCTGCGACACAGGCGGACGCTCCCGGCGCCGCGCGGATAGCTGCGCTTCACCGCCCGGCGCGCGTCGCGGCGGGGATGGAACACCGGGACCACGGGATAGGCGGCGGCGCCACTCATGTCTGCACCAGCGCCTGTTGCATCTCCGCCGCCTGGTGCAGCACATCGCGGGCGTTGTCGTAGCTCACCGTCTGCCGCGCGTCGTCGAACGGATGCCAGACGCAGGCGGTGATGCCTTCGCCTTCCTCCGGCACCGGATCGCCGCGCCGCGACTCGAACAGAAAAAAGTGACAATACTTGTGGACGGTCTTGCCACGGAACCGGAAATACCAGTCGATCACCTTGATCGGGCCGTGCAGCACCAGATCCTGCAGGCCGGTCTCCTCGGTGACTTCCCGCCGGGCGGCTTCGGCCGGCGGCTCCCCCGGCTCGAGGTGCCCCTTGGGGAATCCCCAGTTTTTGTACGAGTCGCGAATCAAGAGAAAACGCACCTGCCCGTCGGGGGGAGGGCTGCGCCGGAAGACGACGCCCCCGGCGCTCGTTTCGCGCTGCGCGCGGGGCTGGGATTTGCGGGGCTTCGAGCGGCGGCGCGCCATTCCCAGGCTAAAGCCTGGGCCCGGCAGTCACTGTCCTTAAGGACAGTGTTGGCCGAGCCCACCCTTCAGGGTGGGAAAAAACGAAACGCGAATCGATCATCCGAGTGTCAACTCTCAGAACACGCTGAATGTGAAATACTTCCGTGGATTCGCCTGAATGTCCGAGAGCAGCTGGCGCAGCTGGATCATCGTGAGCGTCGTCTCGCGATAGAGCGCCGAATCGGCGACGAGCAGGCCGAGCGTGCCGCTACGGTTCGAGATACGCGAGAAGATGGTGTCGGCGTTCTGCAGCACGCGCACGAGGCTCTCCTGATTCCGGTTCGCCGCCGCCATGAGCTGGCGGAAGTCCTGTGACGCGCTGCGCAAATCGGTACTCGTGGCAGCCGTGTTATTGAGGATCGTCGCGAGCTGTCCCTGATTGGTCGCCGTATCCACCCGGCCCAGCGTCGTCCTCAGGTCCGTGGCGGCGCGAGCCAACGCGTCCGAGCCGTGTTGCAGGTTGGAGCCGACATCGCCGATGACGTCCGCCTGCTCATTCGTCACGCGCACCAGCCGATCGGCCACCTGACCGAAGTCATGGATCGAGCGGCGCAGGTCCATCACCGCCTGCGTATCGAACGCGCTCTGCACTCGCGCCGCGACCGTCCCGATGTCGGTCGCGATGCGGCTGGCCTGCGCGGTGAGCTGGCCGATGTCGGGGAGTGTGGCGCCCGGCCACTTGCCGCCGCCCACCGCCTCGGCTTCTGCGAGCGCCTGCCGAATGTTGGGATCGACCGGCGGTGGGTCGCTCGAAATCAATGTCGCCGCCCACTCACCGAACAACGACGCCGAGGCGGCAATGACCGCGGGTTTCGCGGGCGGCGTGACGCCCGCGTAAATCTTGAGATCGGCCTCCACCCAGTTTCCCGGAGCCAGTCGAATCGATTCGATGCGCCCGACACGGACGCCGCGCAGCACGACCGGGCTTCCCGCGCCGAGGCCACCGACGGTCCGGAAGCGGGCGACATACACCGCCTCCGTCTTCCCGAGGTGCGCGCCGGAGAGCCACAGCGCGCCGCCCACGACCAGCGCGAGCGCGGCGATGACGACGAGGCCGACGGCAAACTCGTTCGCGCGCTTCACTCGGCCCGCCCCTCGATGAACTGGCGCACGACGGGATCCTCCGTCCCCTGGATTTCCTCGACGCTGCCCACCTGCCGGATACGCCCTTCGTACAGCATCGCGATCCGGTCACCGACGGTGTAGGCGCTGCGCATGTCGTGCGTCACGACGACTCCCGTCACGCCGAGGTGCTCACGCGTTCGCACCATGAGCCGGTCGATGACCGCGGACGTCACCGGATCGAGTCCCGTGGTCGGCTCGTCGTAGAGGATGTAGCGCGGCCGGAGTGCGATCGCCCGCGCGATGCCGACGCGTTTGCGCATGCCTCCCGACAGCTCGGCCGGCATCTGCTCGCCGGTCCCCGAAAGATCCACCAGCGCCAGCGCTTCGCTCACCCGTCCCTCGATCTCCTCGTCCCCTAGACCCCGGCGCCGCAGACCCAGGGCGAGGTTGTCGGCCACGCTCAGCGAGTCGAACAGCGCCGCGAACTGGAAGACATAGCCGATGCCCTGACGCAGCGCGGTAAGCCCGTCGCGATCGAGCGTGCTGACGGCCCGGCCGTCAACGATGACGTCGCCCGCATCGGGGTGCAACAGGCCGACGATGTGCTTCAGTGCCACGCTCTTGCCGGTCCCTGAATAGCCGATGATGACGACCGTCTCGGCATCCCGAATCTCGAGTGACAATCCTTGGAGGACCTGCTTGCCGTCGAACGCCTTGTGGAGGTCCTGGAATTCGATCACAGCAGGACGACCGCCCAGAAGGCATCGAGCACGAGGATCAGGATGGCCGAGTACACCACCGTCCGGGTGGTGCTGCGGCCGACGCCTTCCGCCCCGCCCCGCGTCGACAGCCCGACGACGCAGCCGACGAGCGTGATCGTGAATCCGAAGCTGGCGCTCTTCAGCAGCCCGAACCAGATGTCCTTGAACAGATAAAACAGCTTGAGTCCCTTGATGAAATCGGGCGTGGACAGGTCGAGCAGCACGAGGCTCGTGAGCCACCCGGTGATGATGCCGGTGGCGATCGCAAAGGCCACGATCACCGGAAACATGAGCGTACCCGCGAGCACGCGCGGCAGCACGAGATAGCTCTGCGGGTCGTAGGCGAGCGTCTCGAGCGCATCGACCTGCTCGGTGACCGTCATGGTGCCCAGCTCTGCGGCCATGCTCGCCCCCACCCGGCCGGCGAGGGCGAGGCCGGCCAGCACCGGGCCGAGCTCCAGCATCATCGTCTTGCCCACCAGTGTCCCCACGAAGTAGAGCGGGACCGCGCCTGTGAACGTATACGAGGCCTGCAGGGCGAGCACGACGCCGGTGAAGGCGGCGATGAAGAGCGCGACCGGCAGCGAATCCACGCCGATGCGCCGCATCTGGACGATCAGCGGCCGCAGCCATGTCCCGATGTCGGGCAGGGCACGCACCATGTCCGTCACGAAGTAGCCCACCCGGCCGACCGACTCGACGGCGGAGATGGAGCGGCGGCCTATGGATTGAATCACGGGGGAAAAACTAGACCAAAAACAGAAGGGGCGCAGCATGCTGCGCCCCTCCCATCTCACAACCGCCGCCGGTTACGCCGCGAAGCTTGCGAGCGCCTTGCCGACATCGCCATCGCGCAGCCGCTTCAAGGCACGGTCACGCAGCTGGCGCACCCGCTCGCGAGTCACCCCCAGCATCCCGCCGATCTCTTCCAGCGTGTGCTCCCGGCCGCCGTCCAAACCGAAGTACAGACGGAGCACCTTCGCGTCACGCCGCTGCAGGGTGTTGAGCGCCTGCTCGATCTCGTCCGACAGGAAGCGGTCCATCGCCTGATCTTCCGTGTCGGGCAGATCCTCGGCGATGAAGCGCTCGATCAGTGAGCGATCGCCGTCGGGGTCGAGCGGCGCGTCGAGCCGCACGTCGCCCGTGTTGAGCGCGGCGAGCGACTGCACGACCTCGAGCGACAGTTTCGTCGCGTCGGCGATCTCTTCCGGCGTCGGCTCGCGCCGCAGCGTCTGCCGCAGGTACTCCGCGGTGCGCACGATGCGCGACAGGTCCGCGGTGCGGTTCAGCGGGACGCGGACCGTGCGACCCTGGCGCGCGAGCGCGGCGAGAATCGCCTGGCGGATCCACCACACAGCGTACGAGATGAACTTCACACCCTGATCGGGATCGAACTTCCGCGCGGCGGTGAGCAGCCCGACATTCCCCTCACCGATCAGGTCGGTGAGCGGCAGCCCGCGGTTCTGATACTTCTTGGCGACCGAGATCACGAAGCGCAGGTTGCGCTTCACGAGCTCCTGCATCGCTTCCTGGTCGCCGGCGCGGACCTTGCGGGCGAGGGCGATCTCCTCCTTCTGCGTGAGCAGCGGAGTCTTCGAGACCTCGTGCAGGTACTGATCGAGGATGTCGCGCTCATGCTCGTGATTGCCCAGACCCGTGAGCAGACCCCGGCGCCGGCCGCGGCGCTTCCCGACCCGTCGCTCAGTCGTCGCGACGGGCGCGGCCTTCGGCTTCGCCTTGGCCTTCGCCACAGGTGCGGGTTTCATCTTCTTACGAGTACGAGGCATGTGGTTCGCCCTATTTGGGTGCTCTGTAGTACGCAGACGCAGCAGAAATGTTCATGAAACAGGCGTGAAATCGCTTGACACCGCTTGAACGCGCCGATAAGATGCCGTGTTCCCGCCGAGTGGCTAGGCTTTGCGGGGCGGCAATATAGCGGGGGCGTAGCTCAGTTGGGAGAGCGCGTGAATGGCATTCACGAGGTCAGGGGTTCGATCCCCCTCGCCTCCATCGGACGGGTGGACGGTCGGACGGCTTGACGGCCGGTAAGACAATGAATAGGTGGTAGATACCGTCCCACTGAGCGATTAGATTTGGCGGCGCGCGGGAATAGCTCAGTTGGTAGAGCACAACCTTGCCAAGGTTGGGGTCGCGGGTTCGAGTCCCGTTTCCCGCTCTCCCAGTCGAATGGTCGGACAAAGCGACGCGGGGTGGAGCAGTCTGGTAGCTCGCCGGGCTCATAACCCGGAGGTCGTGGGTTCAAATCCCACCCCCGCTACTCCGAACGTGGAACGCGGAACGCGGAATGCGGAACAGGCGCCACAAGATTCCCTGTTCCGCGTTACCCCTTCCGCGTTCCGCGTTTGAAACGGGCGGTTAGCTCAGTTGGTTAGAGCGCCACGTTGACATCGTGGAGGTCACAAGTTCGAGTCTTGTACCGCCCACTTAAGGCTGGTCAACTGGAAACGGGAGCGGGTCTACCGACGCACCGCGGGTTGTAGTCCTGAGTTCTGAGGACAATCCTGTTTCGTGCAACCTGTTAACCGCTGTGCGTCCGTTGACCGAAGCCGAATTGCTGTTGACCAGCAGTAGGCGCCCATAGCTCAACTGGATAGAGCGCTTGACTACGGATCAAGAGGTTGGGGGTTCAAGTCCTCCTGGGCGCATGCAATACCTGAAAGACGGGGCGTAGCGCAGTCCGGTTAGCGCGCCTGGTTCGGGACCAGGAGGTCGGAGGTTCAAATCCTCTCGCCCCGACTCGCTAAAGAATGATCAATGATCAATGTCCAGTGACCAATGATCATTGATCATTCGACATTGATCATTGGACATTCTTGAGCACGCGCCAGTAGCTCAGCTGGATAGAGCGTCGGCCTCCGGAGCCGAAGGTCCCGCGTTCGAATCGCGGCTGGCGCATTTCAGAAGACGAGAGCAAATCCGATTCGTCCCAGCGCCTGTTGAAGCGGCGCGGCGCCTGGGTGTCTCGGCAGGACAAGGGTGACGTAGCTGGAAATGCACTGGACGGTAAGTACGCCTCACCGCTACCACTTGGGACATCCATGGCCGGAAAAGGAAGAAGTGAGAACCAACCGCATCGTGACCTCTGGGATGTCGGGGACAGCAGGACCGAGATTACGCACCGGCTGATCAAGAGCGTCTTGAAATAGCCTCCGGCCCACGGCGTGGTTGCCGTAAATGCTTTGCTGGTCAGTGCGGTGCACCAGTGTGGTCAGCTTTGCCCGATCTTGGCGAGGCACGCATCTCATAACTCGCTCGCTTCGTCCAACAAACCCCGAAACTGGTCGGATCCCCCTTCACCGAGGAGATGGACAAGGTCGCGGTATCTCGGGGTCCGGAGCAGCGAGTGCCTGGCAGAGCACTGCTGTGACGTGCTGCGCGTCGAAGGAGGAATCCTCGCTGCCGAGCACGGCGTCTGTGCCGGAGTAACAGCAGCGATCGAGACTCTAGTGCAGAAGTGCTTCCTGCCACCCTCAGCTGGGAAGTCGACACTGTGCCTCAGGGTCGATATGCTGACGGTGTGCGGTGTCTTTGCAGCGTCGTACCCAAGCCCTCACTGAATCGGGAACGCCTAACCTGCGGAAAATCTCGGCAATCTTCACGTACGTCTTAGGACTCGGCTGTGGTTCAGACCCAATCCCGAACGGGCCATGCGTCTCGTCGTATTGTACAAGACTCCGAAGGGCCTCTAAAGCATGCTGGTACCGCTCAAGATGGATGTATACGTCCGCAAGTTGGGTGTATAGAGTGTCTTTCTCACGGGCGACGCTTGGACACCGGAAGTCAGAGTAGGAGCACGTCACTTCGTCCGGCTCGGTCAGAATCGCGTCCCTATAAGCCGCGATGGCTTCTTCATAGCGCGAAGATTCTACGTAAAGTCGCGCTAGAATGCCAAGATAATACGCACGCGTGGTGCGTTCGCTCACCAGAACCAAAGCTTTCGTGATAGCATCTATACCATCCTCATATTGGGCCTCGTCCTCGTAGCACGTGGCAAGCATCCACCAAGTTCTATATAGGTATGGATCAGAGTCCGCAGCTGCTGCCAGGTAGGGCAAGCTCTTGCGACACCCGCCCGCACGGCTGCCTGCCTCCACAAGGCTGTCGGCAATGCGTGCCCGTCTTAGCCAGACTTCGGCTTGCCAAGCCGCCAGCTCCTTGTTGATGGAGACTAAGCTGTCTGCGAAGTAGGCTGGTACAGCGTACGTGATGCCAGGGGCCGTGGGAGATCCGCCCACAACGATGCCAACTACGCGTCCGCTCGAGCTGACAACGGGGCCTCCGCTAGATCCTGGGTAAGTGATGGAGCTTATTTGCAAGACCCGGCCGAAGGGCGGCGAGTCCCGGACCCCAGAGAACTGTCCTGGCGTGATAGTGCCATGAAGACCGGGTTCGAGAGGGGCGCCGACCGCAGCAACCCAGTCGCCGACCTTGGGAACAGAATGAGCGAGGGCTAATGGCTTCACCCGGCCGGCCGATAGGTTAGTTGACACAATCGCAAGGTCGATCCGGCCCTCGCCAGAAGCCAGAACCTTAACGACGTCAAACTCCGCGGAGTCAGACGTAATGACTTTGAGCCGGGCCCCCTCGACGATTACATGCAAGTTTGTCATGACGTCGCCGCTGTTTGATACAACGAATCCGCTTCCGTACCCGAGCGCGTCCCCCCCCTTGTCGAGCATCACTAGCACGACGGTAGCGGCCGCGGCACGTCGAGCAACCTCGCTAAGCGAATCGCCCTGGGCCCGAACATGAGCTGGCCTTAGCGCGCCTGCTACTGCAACAAGCGAAACAGCTGCCGCACGTGAGTTCATTGTTCAAGCGGTACGAGATGACGTTCGCGACAGGGCTGACGAGTTCATCATGGGTACCCCGCGTCCAACCCAAAGCGATCGCGTTGCAGCGCCCAGGTGGTCCCGCTTGCTGCAGAAAGACCGCCGATTTCCTTAAGAACCCCAGATGGGGATTCTCACGACCCCCCTCAGATATGCAGCCCAATAGGCAATGCCGACACCGCTAGCACCAAGCGCGCCCGTAATCTCCGCCCGCACTGGCGGGATAATCTTTATTCCCAGCCCAAGCTCTCCTACTTCGTAGAAGTCCGTCTTGTCGTCGTGAGGAAACTGAACTGTCGACGTCGGCTTGTATTGTGCATGCGCGGCGCCAAGGTATATGTTGAGCACTGGATAGACTGGATAGGCCTCGTAGAAATAGCCGAAGGCACCGCCGACGCTGACATCAAAGGCGCTAATGGTTCCCACTTGTTGACCAGTCGAGTCAACGAGTGTTCGCTTGCCGATCGACTCTCCGCGTATGACGATTGCAAAACCCTTTCCTCCAACCGGAATCCCGAACTCGGCGGTGTAGCTAGCCTTGTCACCAAACGCGACCAATGCGTCCCGATCAGGACGTTTGGTCGCGGTGTCGGCGCGAAAAACGACCCCGTCACCAAACCGCCAAAGCTTCCCTACCCCAACGGCGAGCCAGGCGGCGCCACCTTGCGGTTCCCGTTGCGCTGCCAAGTCGACACTCGTGACTGCGAATTCTGAGAGGCACAGCGCTAGGCGGGCAACCCGCAACATCGGACTTCCTCCGGCTCCCCTCGAGGCGTGGGGGATCCGCACGACATCGCGCCTCGCAGTTCGTAGCATCTGGGTTGTGTTTCAATATGCGTCCCAGAGCGTGGCTCGCAAGGTGGGCGGGACGGCCTAATACCTTCGCTCTGCGCGGCCGGGCGGGTGGAGGGGCCTGGCAGGTAGAGCGCGTTCGCTACTTCGGCCAAGAGACCGAGAAGCAACCCGTGGTAGCAACGGTGGTAACAACGGCGCCGTCGCTGGCTGGCGCCGGCCGACGCGCGACACCTGTAAGTGCCTCAAACAACAACGGCCGGCATCGGTGGTCGCTGGCCGGTGCCGCCTCCGGAGCCGACGGTCCCGCGTTCGAATCGCGGCTGGCGCATTGAGGTACACGGTCGATTTCTCCTCTGTAACAGATTTCGTAACAAGGCGGCCTTATTGGCTCGCCGGGTTAACTCGCGCAAACAGATCACCCGCGTTCCCGCCCCTATCCCCAATCCAAACCTCCCAACGAATCCTCTGCTCCAAAGGGACTTCATTCGCCGTAAAATAGAAGAGCAGCCGTTCCCGCGCCGAAGTGGCGTCTTAGGAACGACTGCTCGTTGAACAGCGACCAGCCGGTTGTACGCTAAATAAAACCTACCCTGCTTGTCGCCTAACCAGTAGCCGGATTGACAAACCTCACTTCACTGGAAGGCCCCGCAGCAGCGCGTCTGGGACCCGGTCTCGAACCTCGGCAAAAAGCCGCTGCGCGCGACCTAGAACCTCTTCCATGTCCCCACGCAGAAAGTCTGGGCGGTTGATTACGTAATCCGCTTGCTCGCGCTGAAGGCGAAGGGTGCAGAGCTTCTGCTTGATGTTCATCAGGTGAGCCCGTTTGCTGTCGTGCAAAGTGGACCGCACCCAGTGGTGCGTGTTATACGGAGGCACTGTGCCAGCGCCGTTCACTTGGTCGATGCGCTTGATCAACAAGAGCAGGCAGGCGTAATAGCTTCGATTCATCGCGGTGCGCCAGCAGCTTTGCTCCGAAGCGCCACCGGGTCGGGCCGTCACGAGGTCAACGGCAATTGTGAGCAGTGCTTCCGGGTCGAGCGGCATCTACTGCGCTCTATGACACACCAAAACGAAATCGTCCTCGACTGCGGGGAAGGCGGTAACGAAGTAGTTGACCAAAGCGTCCTCTCCATCAAGGAACGCTTCCAGCGCGATTACGGGCGTGCTGATTGTCACCACGGCGAAAACGTTGGGCTCGCGGTCGATATCGCACCGGAGGTCGGCGCTCATCGTAGTTGCTACTCCGAAAAGCCGTTTTGCCTCGCCTCGAAGCCCGCGCAGCGCTTGAATCCGTGCTTCCGACCACCATTCCGCGCCTACAGGCTCGGCGGTGCGCTTAGTAAGCGCGTTCACCAACCTCGCTGTCGCTGTCGCCCGCACGGTTACCGCGTCTCGAATTGTCCCGGCATCCGCACTGTAGAGCCACACCTTGTTGAACGGAGCACGGCTTACGTGCCTGCCGAGATTAGCCTGCGCGAGAAATCCCGCGTCAACCACATACCAAACAAAGCGCTTCGCTGGCTTGGAGGCCTCCACGTCCCACTTCTCGGACAGCGCTAGATTGCCCCTGGGGCGAAAAGCAGTCGAGTTCATAGTGATTCGTTGGCAGTCATGCGGACATGAAGAATAATCAGAATCATGGCATCGTGCACGACGCGCAGCGCTGTAAAAAGTGCCTCGGGTGATAAACCCTCCTCCCGCAACACTCTGACCACGAGTATCCTCGTGATCCTTCGCGCCTCCTCATCGGCGTCAATGACAAACTCAACCTCACCATGCAGCAGTAGGTCGCGCACAAGATTGAATCGAAAGACTCTAAACTCTTGTGGGCTGAGTGCTCCGATCACTCGCCGGTGCTCGTCGCTGACTTCTACGGCGCGAATAATCCTGACTAAGTGGTCGCGGTCAGCGGGACAAAGAATGTGAGTTAGGAGCCCGTCCTTCCCCGGGTAGTTGACGGCGAAGTGCCATCGCGTTTTGGAGTCCTCCACGACATCGACGGATATCCCCTCACGCTCAAGCCATCGTCTGACCTGCTGAGCATCAACCATGAATCACCGCCGAAGTGGGGAGAGAACGTGAACCGAAGTTACCTATGCGCCCCACTGGGGCAAGCAGCGCCTTAGTTGTCGCGGTTTCATGGGGAGGATCGCAGAAACGATTTGGAGAACGTGCCAGCCAACGAACAACACCGTCACCTACTCGCGGCCACCAAACCAGCGCCACGTTGAGACAAAGACCCACACAGCCGCACCAACCCACAAGAGCCACGCGATTAGCCCCACCCCCTCGTCGCCATTGGTAGCGATCGCGTTTGCGACTAGAAACCCGACCACAAGCGCTCCCCAGAGCATTGCGATTTTGCCGGGGTGCCACCGCGTGACGTCCTTCGCCGTCTCTCTCCGTTCGCTTTTCTGATTCAGAAGCTGGTCAACGGTTGCACACAGGAGTTCGAGCCGCTGGTGGAAGATGCGGTGCTCCGGTGTCGATGCTGGCGCGTCCAGCACCACACCCATGTCCCGCCGCAGTTCGACTAACTCCTCACGCGCGAGGCCCATAAGGAGCCTGTGGGCGTGCTGCTCGGGCATTGAGACGAGCATGGCGAGAAAGGAATCGGTCGGGGTGCTCGTCGCCGTATCGCCTTCCGGTTGTTGGCTCGGCTGGACAGCGAACACTGACCCACAGGCACTACAGGAGTACACACGGCCAAATGTCTTTTCACGGATTGCGACCGCGCCGCCACAGTTCGAACACTTCGCGGGCGGCGCGCTCACGGTTTGTACGTAATCGTGATCTTGACCTTGAAGGAATTACCACAGGGCCCGTAGTTCTTTCGACCCTTCGGAGAGCCCTTGTAGCCCTGGCAGCCGATGTACGGTATCTCCTTTTCGGTTTCCTTGGTCGTCACCATGCCGTGAACAATGCGTCCGATGTCAGAACCGCCGTTATAACAGAGTGAGTTGCTGCAATTGATGTACTGGCCACATGATCGTAAACAGCCGGTTCGCCACGAAACATCGGCGACACACCGCGTCCAGACTCGGTTACTTCCACACGTAGCTTGTCAATTGTGGGGAATGCTTCCTTAAGTGGAACCTTCGGCCCCATGATTGATTCGCCTTGATTGAACACATCCGAAGCCTTCTGTCGCTTGTTCCGGTCCATGAGCCTAGCTCGCACGGCTGATCGTGACGGTGGGTGCGAACCCCGTCCATACAGCCTCGCCGGTTCCCGGTCGTACGACGGTCGACGTACTCCCGGCAGCACCCGGCATGGCGACCGTGACAAGCGGACCGGCCTGCTCGCCGGGCGTGAGAATGTGTATGTCCGGGTTGTGGTAAGGATCGTGCGACCGCTGAGTGCCCAAGCAAAGAGCGCAAGCGAACAGCGCGCCGTGCGCGCAACGAATCGGTCTCAAGTAACCCCCTAGTTCTGGCTCAACACGTGTGCGTAGATAGCCGCGCGCACGCGCTCGTACTGCTCGTACCAACCGGGCTCGCCTTGGCCCTCAAGGACCGGCCAGATTTTCAGCGACAGGGTTGCACCATAGTCGCGCGCGGGCTCCGCATTCCTCAGCGCACATCGGGCGAACAACTTGCCGTCGACCAGCACGGTCCCGTGGTGCGACAATTTGCGGCGGGCGTCGAGTGTCATGGTGGGCCCTCCTTCGCATCTAAAATCTAACTACTTGGGTGCATCCCATCCTATGACGTGGTAACAATGGCGGTAACAACGGGGACGTTTTTGACGGGTACTGGCGAGTGTGACTACGCGCTTGGTGGTAGAAACAACAACGGCCAGCGTTGGTGATCGCTGGCCGTCCTGGCCTCCGCAGCCGAAGGTCCCGCGTTCGAATCGCGGCTGGCGCACTCAGAAGACGAGAGCAAACCCGATCCGTCCCAGCGACTGTTGAATCGGCGCGGCGGTATCGCCACTCCCATCGTTCGTCGTCCGCGAGAAGCGCTGGAATCCATAGTCCCCCGTCACGCGCACGCGGCCGCGCAGGGCCTCCACCGTGAGCCCGAGGCCGAGATGCAGCGCGCCGAGCGCTGACGTCGATCCCCCGCCCGAGTATTTCGAGCCGAACATCAGCCCGCCGCTCAACGCCATGCGGACGCCAGGCCCCAACAGGTACGCCATCTGCGCGCCGGCCGTCACGGCCCCGACCGATTGCGCTTCGAACTCCGGATCCGCCGTGCGGTTCATGAAGCCGAGCTCACCGCTCACCGGGCCGGTGATGTAGTACCGCAGCCGCACGTCCACTTCCGACGCGTCGAACTCTTTGGTGGCGGTTCCGTCTTTGCTGGGCTTGTACTTCAGCTTCGAGAGCACGACGTCGGCTGAGAACTTCTTCCACTGGACTGTGGCGCTGCCGGCGATGCCGGAGCCGCGGTAATGCAGGTCGGAGGACACCTCGCGATAATCCCCGAACGCGATCTGAGGGCCGACGGAGAAATGCTGGGCGGAAAGTTGGAATGTTGGAATGTTGGAAAGAACTAGAGTTAATGCGACCGTCCAACCGTCCAACCGTCCAACCGTCCAACGTTTCTCGCTCATCGCCCACCCCCGGCCCGCGGCAGCGGCACCACGCTGAGCGCGACCTGCTGGCGGCGGCGCGTGTTTTCCTGGGCGATCTCGGTGTTGCGGCGGGAAATCTGCTCGCGCAGCAGTTGGTTGTAGAGAACGTTGCCGCGGGCCGCCTGCGGCGCCGGCTTGCGCAGCGTCATAATGAATCCCGCGAGGATGACGCCGCCACCGATCATGCTTCCTTCCCGCAACGACGTCTTGCCGAGATCGCCGCTGGAAAAGGCGGACGTTCCTGCCAGTGCAATACCGGTGTAGACGAGCGCCAGCCCCATGGGCTTCCAGCTCTTGGGCGGCACCTCCGTCTCCGGCAGATAAGTGTAGCCCGGCAGGCTGGTGAGGTGCGGCAGGGTATCGACCGCGCCATGGGTGACGCGGATCGCCTGCGACGTCGAGAAGTTGTTCTGTCCCACCGTCGCTTCCACGACGATGTTGTAGTCGCCGGCCGCGACCGGATCGCCGCTCGCCAGCCGCGCGGGCCAGCGAATGTTCACCTGCCCGCTCGCCACGGTCGAATCGATCCGGAGCGAGGTCTGCGGGCCCAGGACACGCGTGACGACACGGGCGGGCTGCGTCACGGTGTAGCGCACCGCGACCACGCCTTGCCCACCCACGAACGAGACGCTGTCGACGTGCAGTTGCCGGATGACCAGCACCTGCGTGAGGGCGACCTGAAACGCGCTCAGCGCCTTCGGTGACGTGCGGGTCGGATCGAGGTCGCGCTCGGGCTCGAGCAGGATCACCTGCTTGAACGCGTCGACCGCACGCAGAATCGAATCCATGCCGCTGTAGGTGAAGCCGAGCAGCTCGTATGCCCGCGCCCGCTCGTAACCGGTGAGTCGCTCGCGCAGCGCCGCCTGCCCCGCGCTCAAGGCCTGGCGAAAATCGAGATTGTTCAATGCTTGCTGCGCCCGACGTAGCGTGGCGTTCTGAACCGTCTGAGCCGCGCCGAGAGCCGGCGCGAAGGCCAACGCGAGGACGAGCAGCAGGCGGACGCGCATCAGATCATCCTTCCGGATCGAGCACCCAGTTTTTGCGGACCGGCCCGTTGGGGGGAACATCGACGGTCTCGCTGCGTGTCTTGTAACCGGCGCGCTCCACGCGAATCGAGTGACGCCCCGGGCTCACCGTAAACTCGACGACCGGCGTCGGCCCGACATCGCGGCCGTCGATGAACACCTCACCCGGCGGGATCGAATTCACCGTGATAAACCCCTGCTCGGCCGCGGCCGGAGGAGCGGCGCCTCGCCTCGAGGGAGGTGGCGGCGGCGGTTGCGCCGCAACGCGAGGCGGTTCCGCCGGTACCACGGCAGCCGGTGGAGGTGCCGGTGGAGCCTCACTCTTTCTGCCCAGTGTCAGATAGCCGCCGACGCCGGCCGCGGCGACCACGAGCGCGCCCACCAGAATGCCGACACCCGACCGCTTCTTCTTTGCCGTGGGGATCGTCATCCCCGCGCGCGGGATCGGCGTCGTCGGAGCCGCCGTTACTTCGGTCGGCGCATCGGCCGCAGCGGTGCGCTGCGGCCGCGGCGGCGGCCGCCGCTGGCTCTTGCTCGCTCCAGCCTTGGGGGCAGTCACCGGCTGTTCGGGCCACACGGCGGTGGCGAAGTCTTCCATCGTGTCGAAGCGCTGGGCCGGCTCCTTGGAAAGCGCGCGGGAGATGGCTCGAGTGAGGAACTCGGGCGCATCGCCGCGCTTGGCGCGCGCGCTCGGGATCTCCTCGAAGATGTGCTTATAGAGGATCGTGTGGACCGAATCGCCGCTATACGGCAGCTCGGCGGTCATCATGCGATACGCGACGACGCCGAGCGAGTACTGGTCGGCGCGGCCGTCCACGGTGGCGCCCTTGGCCTGCTCGGGCGCCATGTAGTGCGGCGTCCCGATGATCATCCCCGTGCCGGTGAAGCCCGTCGCTGCCTGCAGCGCCTTGGAGATGCCGAAGTCGGTCAGCATCACGCGGCCGTCGTGGTCGAACATGATGTTGGCGGGCTTCACGTCGCGGTGCACGACGCCGCGTTGATGGGCATGGCCGAGGGCGCAGGCCGCTTCCCATAACACGCGCTGGATGTAATCGATGGTGAGCGGGGGGGGCTGCTTCTGATCGAGCACGTCCTCGAGCGACGTGCCCGCGATGTATTTCATGACGAAGTAGTTGAGCCCGCCCTCGCTCTCGACGCGGTAAATCGGGATGATGTTCGTGTGATCGAGCTTCGCCGAGGTCTTCGCTTCCTGCTGGAAACGCTTGACGATGTGCTCGTCCATCGAGATGTCGGGCGGCAGCACCTTGATCGCGACTTCGCGCTCGAGCGTCAGGTCATGCGCCAGAAAAACGGCGCCCATGCCGCCCTTGCCGAGCATGCGCTCGACCTTGTATTTCCCTTCGACCAGGCGCTGCAGCCGCAGCATCAGCGCTTCGGTGCCGGTTGTGGCCGCGCCGAGCGTGCCGCCTCCCGTCACATCCGCGCCGCAGGCGTAGCAGAACTTGCTGCCGTCCGGCAGCGGCGTGTGGCATTTGAGGCATTCCATCATCGAACCCGCGGCTCCGGTCATGGCTCCGCCCGCGGCCTCATCGCGGGAGACGCGCGGAGCGACGACTTCTTGGGCGAGCTGGCCGGCGCAACGGGGAAGCCGGAGCAGCCGCTCGTGTTGATGCAGAGGTCGTACGCGACGGGTGCGCCGAGATAGTCGACCGCGACGAGGTAATACTCGCCCTGCCCTAGCAACACTGTGATCGATTCCGTCGAGCCTGTGTCGGTGGAGGCGGCCTTCTGGTCGAGCGTGCTGCTCGCTCCGCCACCTGGGACGGTCAGCACATAGAGGTCTACGTCGCTGGACGAGGCCGTTGCGCCCGGCAGGGCCGCGATTTTCGCGGTGACGATCTGCCCGGCAACACCCGTCACGCGAAAGCGAATCCAGTCGATGTCGTGGGCGTTGTCGATGGTGAGTGTGTCACGGAACGACCCCGGCAGTGTGACCGCCAATCCCCGGGCATCGGCGGCGTCGCAAAAATCGTCTTCCTCGTGCGCATCGCGGCCGACCCCCGGGTCGGTGGTGATGTACCCCTCGAAGACGGCAAGACCGTACCGCCCCGGTTGGGAGTAGATCGACAGCGCGTGCAAACGTCCCGCCGGCATCCCCCTGAGCGCGACGACAGTCGATTCGGGTTGTGTCTCGACGGGCTCAAACGGTTGTCCTTTGCAGGCGTGTGAGCCGGGACCGAGCGTCCAGGCACTATCACCAAGGAAATAGCCACTCCCCGAAACGAAAACCAGCGAGTCAGAGAGAAACGTCGAAAACGTCCCGAGGACATCCGGGGCGGTCAGAATGAGCGTGAGGTCGCGGGGTGTCGTCTGTGAGAATCGATACCAATCGACACCGACCTCGTCGCGCTTCAGGGGCTCGAACGCGAGCGCCGGATTGAAGAATCTTAGCGCGGGAAGAGCAGCGATGAGGGGCGGCGCTTCGAGGTTGATTGGCCGTGGCGTCGTTTCGTTCGGCTCCAGCACATCGACTGGCACAACGTGGGTTGTGTCGGGCGCGTTGCCGAACACACCCGGACCGATGAACGACACAGGTGCGCGTGGCAATCAACCCGGGCAGCGGATAGTCGAACTGGGTCGTGTTATCGAGAAACGCGATGAAAATCGAATCGACGCCGACGCCATAGACCGTGATGGTGTCGCCAAAGCGCACCAGGCTGGGCCGGACACTGTCGATTTCCAACGGCCTGGAGACGCGCAGCGGCACGTAGGCCGTCTGGGATTTCTCGAATGCCACGGCGCGCGCGCTGACGGTGACGGTCCCCGACGCGATTCCGGTAACCTCTGCGCCGCCGAATCCCTGATCCTTGACGATCGCGAGCGAGTCGTTGTCGGTCGTCCATCGGAACACCACGTTCTTGACTTCGGCCGAGTCGCTGCCGGCGCGTTGCCACAGGTAGGCATGCGCCAGCAGCTTCTGCCCTGCCAACACGACCTGCCTGCCGGAGTCCGTTTGGACCGTGACGAAGAGATCGTTGCTTTTGTCGGTGGGAAACGCGCAGGTAACGGCGGCGAGCGCCGCTGCGAGCGTGACCACAAGTATGGCTCGGTCTAACCTGCGCATCCGGTCCAATCCGTGACTTGAGGGTCGAACATACTATACGCGGGATGGTCGGGCCAGACAGTGACTTACAGCGTGCCCCGGCGCTTCAGGTCGAGATATTTCGCGACCACCGCCTGCGCCGCGCGCTCCGGTGTGACGTCGATCACCAGCACGCCCGCGCGCCGCATGTGTCCCAGCGCTTCCTCGCGCGCATGCAGCAGCTCCTCGGCCGCGGCCTTGCGAAAGGCATCGCGCGCTGTGGCGGGCCGCTGTGTCGCCGCGGCGTCGAGCTCGGGATTGCGCAGCGTGACAGCGAGCGGCAGGTGACGCGGGCGTAACGTCGCGACGTTCGCCACGAGCGCATCCGAGGCAAAGCGATCGATGACATCGGTGAACAGCACCGTCAGCGCGCGCTTGCGGTTGCGCGCGGCGAGATACCGGAACGCCCCCGGATAATCGGGCTCGACGAGTTTGGGTTGCACCTCCGCCAGCACATCGAGCACGCGCCGCACGCCGCTGCGTCCCCGCTCCGGCGCGACGAAATGCTGGACGCCGTCGGCGAACGTCATGATGCCGACGTTGTCGTCGTGCTGCGCCGCGGCATAGGCCAGCTCCAGCGCCGCCTGGACCGCGAAATCGAGCCGTGCCACGCCGGCCGCCACGTCGGCGGTCATCAGCCTTCCCGTATCGAGCACCAGCAGCACCTGTTGGCGCCGCTCGGCTTCGTACTGGCGCGTGATCACCTTCGCGCGGCGTGCCGTCGCCTTCCAGTCAATGTGACGCAGGTCGTCGCCCGGCACCCATTCGCGCAGCGACTCGAACAACCGTCCTTCTCCCAGCTGACGAATCGGCTTCGTGCCGACGTCGCGGCGCCGCAGCGCTTCTGCGACCGACGCCCGCAGCCGCACCGATACGAGCGGTGGATAGACGACCACGTCCCACGGCAGCGGCAGGCGAAAGCGATGCCGCCCCAGACCCAGGGGACCCAGACTATCGAGCACGAAGCCGCCGGTGCCGGCGGCCTCGCGCCCCCGCCGCAAGGGAACGACCGGCACCACCTCGCGGGTCGCCGCGCGGGGGGGAATGCGCACGGGCCTGGGTGGCTGCGACCCGCCGAGGATGTCGGGGCGCACCTCCCGCACGCGCAACCGCGCGCGGCGGCGTGACGGGTTGGTCCAGCGATAGGTGACCTCGCCGGTGTGCCCGACGGACAACGCGGGCAGCGGCTCGCGGGCGACGACGACCGTTTGCGCCAGCGTCGCATCGAGCCAAATCAGGACGACCAGGGCGATGTCGGCGACGAGCATGACATCGAGGCCCCACGACGTCCAGAATTGGGCGACGCCGAACAGCGACAGCAGCCCGGCGATCAGCAGGGCGCGCGGCGTCCAGAGAATGCCGGCCACGGTGCCGAGCACGAGCCACAGCCCGAGGAAGGCGGCGATGACGGCGCCGACCGCGAGCACCGGCAGCAGGTTCAAGCGGTCGGCGCCTCCGTGCGGTCGAGAATCGCTTTGAGCGCCTGATCGGCGGTGACACCCTCGAGCTCGAGCTCCGGCGCGACGTTGACGCGGTGCCGCAGGACCGCGGGCGCGAGCAGCTTGACGTCGTCAGGAATGACGTAGTCGCGGCCGTCCAGCAGCGCGGCGGCGCGCGCGGCCCCGCCCCGCACCGCCTCCACCGCCTGGCGCACCTGCTCCAGCCCCTCGGCATCGACCACGGGCGTCACGCCATAGGTGCCGGTGCGGTCGGCTTCGACGCCTTCGACGTAGCGCGTGAGGATTCCCTGCTCCACGGCGGCGGACGGATAGCCGACCTGCACCTTCGCCATGAAGCGGTCGAGCTCGGCTTCGGGCAGCGGATAAGTGCCCTCGAACTCGATCGGATTCTGCGTCGCGAACACGGTGAACGTCGCGGACAGGGGATGACTCTGGCCGTCGACCGTGACGGTGCGCTCCTGCATCGCCTCGAGCAACGCCGCCTGAGTCTTGGCGGGCGCGCGATTGATCTCGTCGGCGAGCACGAGGTCGGCAAAGACGGGTCCCGGCCGGAAGGTGAACTGCTGCATGCCGGTAAGGAGCGTGATGCCGGTGATGTCGGCCGGCATGAGGTCGGGCGTGAACTGAATCCGCACAAAGCGCACGTCGAGCGCGAGGCCGAGAGTGCGGACGAGCAATGTCTTCGCCGTCCCGGGGACCCCTTCGAGCAGGATGTGGCCGCGCGCGAGCAGGCACACGAGCACCTCGCGGGTGGCGGCTTCCTGTCCCAGCACCACGCGGCGCAGGGCCTCTACGATGCGCTGCGCGTCGTGCGCGGGCGTAGTTCCTCCCACACGTCCTCCACGGCTTGAGCGGCATGAAGCACGCGACCAGCGCGGTCGTCGCGATCGCGTACGGTGAGCAGCTGATGTAAACGACGCACGGCGGCGCGGCCCTCGGGGCCGCGCATTGCCAGCTCGAGTCCCTCGACCCATGGCACCACGTTGCCGTCGGCCAGATGACCGGTGCGGCTCAGGCGCCGCCGCAGTCCCAGCGCCAGCCGCCGGACGGCGGTATCCGCATCGGCGGCGCTCTCGAGTCCCGCCCCCAAGGCCTCCAGGTGCTCGAGCGGCGAGCGACGCCGCCGTTCGATCACGGAACGCGCGGGCCCGAACCGCACGGCGGTCATTGCCAACCAGACGAGGGCCACGGCAATCAACTGGAGGATCGCCCACCCGGCGGGTGAGCTGCGCAGCCAGCTCCACGTGCGGTCTGCAAACGACGTCTGGTGCCCGAATCCGAATCCCTGATGGTATTCATCCCACGCCACCCGTCCGGGACGCTCGCGACGCGGCGTGAGCAGCGGCAGCGCGACGATGGGAACGTCGCTGTCGCGCCAGACCTGGTTCGTGAACCAGCCGGGATCGGCGACGAGCGTGATCGTTCCGCCGCCGCGGTAGCGCAGGCGCAGAATCGCGGGACGGTTGTTCAGCGCGGCGACGACCGTATCGGCCGCGAACGGCAGCAGCGTGTTGCAGATCCCCAAGCGCCAGTCTTGCTCGGCGCCTTTGCGGAGTGATTCCAGCCGGCCGCTCCCGCCGGTGTCGGGTCTGATGACGGTCAATACGCGTTCGGTCCGTGGCAGGCGCAGGCCGGGCTGGGGTGAGCGCACGGCCATGCTGTCGTTGGAAATCCCGGCCGACCGAGTCCGCCACCCCGCGCAGAACGTGATGCCGCCGCCTGCACCGGTGGCGAGTACCGCGCCGCCGCCGCGCACGTACCGCGCGACCTGCTCCAGCTCGGCATCCTGCAGCGAGATGATGGGATTCAGCAGGACGAGAACGGCGGGACGATGCGCGCGATCGCTCGCCAGGTTGAGCAGCGACGTGCGCCGTCGCTCCGTCGGCCGGCCCAGACGCGAGAGGACCTCATTCAGCGCCTTGCTGCCGCTGGGCCCGCTGAGATACGTCGACGTCCGCCGGTCGAAATCCGATTCTCGCGTCGGCCGGCGATTCGCCGCCCAGAGCGCGATGGCAACCGCCGCCGCGAGCAGCAGCGCGAGGCCGATTTCAAGCCGGTACGACATGCCGCCCCCGCGCCAGCTCCTGCGCCGCGGCGCCGAACGACTCGTACTCTCCCGCGTCGCACGGCACGGCCCCGAAGAGGTGGCGGTACAACTGCGCGACCAGACCGGCCAGGGATGCGCGCCCCGCATCGGTGAGGCGGGCTTCGCCGACGTACTCGGCCGGGGTCTTCGACGCGTGGAAGCGGAGCGCCTTGAGCCGCTCGAGCTCGAGGACGACGGCGAGGAAGCGGTGTGCGAGCGCCTCCGCGTACCGGCCCGCGCGGGCGAGTGCATCGGCGCGGGCGAGATGCGCCGCCGCGTCCATGATGATGCCGGCGCCGGCGGCGGTCTTACCCGTTCCGGTCCGCGCGGCGGGCCGCACGATGCGCCACATCACGTATGCGACATGCACCAGCAGCACGATCAACGCGACGACAACCAGGGCGAGGCCGATGTTGAAGCCGACGGGGTAGCGATCGGCGAGATGATTGAGCCATTCAACCAGGTTGTGCCACTGCCGGGCCAGCCAGGAGACGAGCCGGCGGCGCTCGATCCACTGGTATTCCGGACGGCTGAATACCTGGCCGACCACGCGCCGCAGCGAGTCGGGTGGGACAGCCGGTGGAGCGCTCGATGCCTGGAGCAGGGCGAGCCAGGTGCCGATCAGCGGATCTCCATTTGCTCGCTGAGGACCTGCAGATCGAACGCCTCGCGCCGCACGCGCAAGTCGTAGTAGAGCAGCGTGATCGCGCACGGCAGAATCGGCGCCAGGACGATCCCCATCAGCGACGCCACCACGACAAAGAGCGGTTGCAACGACGCGTTCCCCGCCGCGCCCAGCGCCCCGCTGATCCCCCCCACCACCATCTGGGGGAGCAACTGCGAGATCAGCCACGCGACCACCGCCGTTCCGAACACCTTTCCGCGCGCGCCACGCGTCAACTCCCAGGAACGCCCGAACGCATCGAACGAGCTCGTCAGGTCTTCGAGGACGACGATGGGTGTGGTAGTGCCGTAGACACAGGCAACCCACACGACGAACCACGCCAACCCGACGAAGCCGACAAATCCGATCAATCCGCCGACCCCCACCACCTTGCCGACCATGACCAGCAGGACGACGACGAGCGCTCCGGCGCCCGGCACCAGGATCAGCAACAGGTTCTTGCTGAAGGTGACCAGCAGCAGCGGCAGGATCTTGGAGACACCGAATCGCAGCGCGCTGCCGAGCTGCGGCTCCTGGCCGAGGTAGGAGTCCGAGATGATCCGAATCGTCCCCGCCTTGAGCAGCAGTCCCGCCGTCGTCCATACGATGATCAACAACAGGCCGAATAACACGCTGGTGCCGGTGTGCTGCTCGAGGATGTTCAGCATTTCGAACGGGCTGTTGCTGAACCGCACCTGCATGTAGATGCCGGCGGCCGTCGGGAGCCACACCAGCGCGAGGCTCAGCCGCATGAACAGGCCGAAGTGACGGCGGTAGATGTTGAAGCTGCCGTCGAGGATTTCGCCGAGCTGCATGGGCCTGAGATTCGAGCTAATGGGTCGCTCCGCGAGGGGACAGGCGGTAAAATGAGGACATGGCGGCCTCCGCGCGAGACCTCGATCTGCGCCAACATCACGGCGTCGAGACGCCGGAGCACGTCGAGGTCCGCTTCGAGCTGGCTGGTGTCGGCTCCCGCATGGCGGCCGGACTGCTGGACTTGCTGTTCCTGTTCCTCGGCCTGATGCTCCTCTGGATTGGCGGGGGCGTGATCGTCGGCGGCGTGTTGTCGAGGCAGGGGATGCTGCAGGGATGGTTCGCCGCCGTGATGGTGCTGCTCATGTTTTCCGGGGTGTGGGGCTATTTCACGCTGTTCGAGGCGTTGAACGGCGGCCGGACGCCCGGGAAGCAGCTACTCGGGATCCGCGTGGTCATGGACACGGGGCGGTCGATCACGCCCCCCGCGGCCCTGATTCGCAATTTGGTCCGGCTGCTCGACTGCTACTTCCCGATCCCGTTCGCGCCGGCGCTGGTCACGATGTTTCTCCACCCGAGCAACAAGCGTCCGGGGGATCTGGCGGCCGGCACGATCGTCGTGCGCGATCGCCCCACCGACTGGGTACTTGGGGCCGCGACCGAGAGCGAATCGCCGGCGGACCCCATCGAGACCGGCCCGCCTGAGCTGTCCGAAGACGAATTCCGGCTGCTGGATCGCTTTCTCGCACGTTTGAGCGAGCTCAATCCCGACGTCCAGATCCGGATGACGGCGGACCTGGTGCGCCGCTTCGAGACGCGCATTCCGCGCCGCAGCGCCGATCCGCAAGGGTATCTCGTCACCGTCTTTGCCGAAGAGCAGCGCAAGCGTCGCAGCCGCTTCGCGCCGCGCGCGCAGGCGGGCGCGGCCGGTCGGATCACCGTGCCGGCCGAGCGCTTCGTCGAGAAGAAGCGGCAGGGATGGGAGTCGTTCCGCGTCACCGCGGTGCGCATGGAGCGGTCCGGCGTCGGCGCACTGGAGCCGGGCGAGATTCCGGCGTTCGCCGCGCAGTACCGCGAGGTCGCCGCCGATCTCGCCCGCGCCCGCACGTATCAGGTCGACCCGCGGGTGATCACCTACCTGGAGCGGGTGGTCACGGCAGGCCACAACGCGCTCTATCGGGCTCGCGGCAAGCAGCGCACGCCCCTGCCCCACTACATCCTGCGCGACTTCCCGGCCGCCGTCGTGCAATCCTGGCAGTACGTCCTGCTCGCTTTCCTTTTATTCGCCATTCCCGCGGCGGTCGGCTACCGGATGATCCGTGACCGGCCCGCGCTGGCGGAGGAGATCGTTTCGCCGGTCATGGTCGCGCGCGCCGAGGAAGCGGCCGAGAATCAGGTGGAAGGGCGCGGCTATGCGCAGGCCAGCAAGGAGGATCGCCCCGTGTGGGCCGCTTTGATCATGTCGAACAACATCAACGTCTCGTTCGGCACGTTTGTCGGCGGCCTGACGGGCGGCCTGCTGACCGCCTGGCTGCTGTTCGTCAACGGGATGATGCTCGGGCTCGTGATCGGCCTGTTTCAGAACTACCACGCGCTCAACTATCTCATGACGTTCGTGGCGGGACACGGCGTGCTGGAGCTGACGGCGATCTTCATCTCGGCGGGGGCGGGGTTTCGGCTGGCCAAGGCGCTGATCGCGCCGGGGGACCGCACTCGCAGGGACGCCCTGGTCCTGGAAGGACGCATCGCGGCGCGCATGATCGGCGCCGTCGTCACGCTGCTCGCGATTGCGGGGACAATCGAAGGCTTACTCTCGGCGTCCGATGCGCCTGCGATCTGGAAATACGGTGTCAGCGCATCAACAACGCTCTTGTTGGCGTTGTATTTCGTAAATGGCCGAAGGTATTTAGTTGTTCAGCGCCCCCTGTAGAATCCAGTTGCGAATGGTGTTGATCGTCGTGTTACTCAAGCAGTTTGATGTGCAGCCGAACGGCATACGCACGCCTGATCCGCCCACCGTCGTTTGCGTCCCCTGAATCTTGTGCACCAGATAGGAGGAATCGGGGAGGAATGGCCGGACGCGTTTTAACGCCGGGACTTCGCCGGCCGCCACGTTGACGATCAAACCGTAGGAGACACCGGAGGCGAGGCTCATCCCTTCCGGCGCACCGGCCCCCGAGTGGCAGCCGATGCAGTTCGCAGTGAAAACCGATTGCACGCTCGCCGCGAAGCTGACCCCGGTGGCCGCTACCGCCACAATCCGCTCACCGAACACCGTCCCGATGGTCGCGCGCACCGTCTCGGAGCCGGTGGTGGCATTCGTCGTCACCGTCACCGTCTCCGACGTGCTCGCCGACAGGCTCGCATGCGTGCCAGGCATGACGGACCACGTAACGTCGCTGCGGGTGCGCGGATCGATGTGGTTCGTCGAGTCGCGTACCACGGCGATGAAGGGCGCACTCTGGCTGATCGTCATTTCTACGTCGGGCGTCCCGAAATTGACCGGCAGGAGCGATACCGACGCGGCGACCTGATCGACGGTAACCGAGTTGACGCCGACGACGCTCGTTGCCGCGGTGGCATTGATCGTGGTGCTGCCGTTTCCCGCCGCGGTGATCGTCGTCGTTTTTGCGGTCGCCGGGCTGAACGACACGACATTGGCCGTCCCGGCGCTCCAGTTACACGGATGATTCGGGATGGTATCGCTCGCCGAATCCCTCACCACGCAGGACGCCTGCACCGAACGGCCGATCGCCGTCAACGTGCCGAACGAGTTCGGATTGAGATCGGCGAACCGGGGGACCTGCCGGACAACGATGGATCGGGAGGAGTCCGTGATCCCTCCTGTGGCGGCGCGCACCTTCACCGTTATCCCCGTGGCGCTCGAGCGTTGCAGCGCGGTCGCCAGCCCGGCGGCGTCGATGTCGAGCACGGCGTTGTTCGTCGACCAGGTGATCGCTTGACCCGGGATTGCTGCACCCCCCGAATCGCGCGGCTCGGCCGCGAAGGTTTGCGTATCGCCGACGAAGTTCAATGGCGCCGGGCTCGCCGGCGTCACGTTGATTGACGCCAGCACCTGCCGCACGACGAGCGGAACCTTGTCGTGGATGCCGCGGGCCACGACGTCGACGCTATCGATTCCCGTATTGCCATTTCCCGTTACCAGGCCGGTCGAGGAGCCAATCGTCGCTATGGCGCCGGGGCTGAAGAGCGACCAGGCGAAATCCTTTGGATTGGGCACGATGGTGTTGCCCGCATCGCGCACGATGAGGCCGAGCTGCAGCGAGCCATTGAGCTGGTTGATGCGGGCCGTATCGAGCGGTGTGGGAGTGGGGCCAGTCGTGGCGATTTGAACGGAGGTATAGATGAGATTCACGGACACATCCACCGAATCCCCAAACACGCCCGACGTTGCGACCACGCGAGTCTGCCCTTCGTCGACCGCCCTGATGAGCCTGGCCCCACTGACCCCGGTGGCAGTGACCGTCGCGACGGCCGTGTTGCGCGAGGCCCAGACGATCATCGAGTCATCGAGCTGATTCCCGCGTGCATCGAGCACGACAGCGGAGATCGTGTCGCTGCCGTTGATGCGGTCGAAATTGAAGACGATCGGCGTGAGACCCAACGTCGTCGCGACCTGGTGCACGGTCGCCGTGACGGAATCGGAGACGCCGTCGCCGCTCGCCACGATGCGGGTCGAGCCGTTCTGGAGCGCGGAGATATCGGCCAGCTGCGAGTTCCCCACCCGCCCCTGCGCCGACACGATCGCCGGCGCGCGGGACACCCACGCGAACGCCACGCCCGCCACGGCCGCGTCGAGCGCATCGCGGGCCTCGGCGGTCAGTGTGGCACCATCGCCCAGCGAGGAGAATGTCCGGTTGCCCGGCGCGATCACAATTGAGCCGATGCGCGTCCGGATCGCATGCGCCGGGCTCGACACCGAGGTTGGGGTGCCGTTGAGGACCGCGAGCGCGGTGATGTTGGTGCTGCCGAGTCGCACGCCGGTGACGAGCCCCGAGCCCGAGACTCGGGCGCGCGTGGTATCGGATGAAGTCCACTCGAAGGTGACGCCGCTGACTGCCGCGTTCCCACTCAGCGCGACGGCGGTCAGTTGCCGAGTGCCCGCAAGCACGACGGTCGAATCGCCGGTGATGACCACCGATGTGATGGTCGGAGGACCACCGTCGCCGCCACCACCGCCGCAACCAACCACGACGCCGGCCAACCCGCCCACCAGGATCAAACGGAAACGACGCATGACGGCCCCCTAGGGAAGGATTCCCCTAGGATGAACCGCGGCCTGCTGCCTGTCTAGATGCGCGCTTGCTTACCGCTTGGCCGTTGCAGGAAAGTGCTGATCCTGCGCGGCGCGGGTGAGGCGGACCACGGTCCCGTCGTTCCTGCGGAAATAGATCTGCCCGTACACGCTACCACCCAGCTGGAACACGACGCCGTCGGAGCGCCAGAACGGCTCGTTCGCACTCATGAGCTCGGAGCTCACGCGCTTGGTGATCGGCGCGGCTGCCGTCGCCGGGGCAACGACGACCGCTTTTTTGTTGTCGATGAACATGTCGAAGGCGAGCGAGTCGCCCGCGGGGTTCCAGTCCACGAGGTCGGGCTGTCCGCGCGCGGCCGAGCAATCGCCGGCGGCCACAATGGCATCGACGCCCGTGTCGCGGTTGCGCGTATGCACCTCGCCGCTACATCCCTGGATCGTGTAGGCGAGCGTGTGGCTGCCGGCGACAGGCTGCCATGCCACGCTGTTCACAGAGTTCGGCGTTCCAGGGATTGCTGTCTGCCCGCCTCCTGTCGCGTCCATGATGAAGATCTGGCCACCGCGCACGTAAATGATCGAGTCTCCCGCCGGTGACCAGTCGGGCGACTGATGGTCGGTAAACGGAACGGCGGTGAGCGGCGTGAGCGTCCCGCCGGCGTCGCGCCGGCAGATTTGAGAATAGGACGTGATGTAGTAGCATGCGACCAGCACGCTGCCGTCGGCCGCCGACACGCGCGGCCGCCACTTGGTGCCGTTGAACCAGTTCGACGTGCTATCGCCGGTAATGACGAACGCGGTGTCGCCGGCGGCGCGAATCGTCAAGCCGCTGACTCCTGGCGTCGCCCGTCCCGACCCCTCCGATTGGTAATACAGCGAGTCGGGGAGCGTAGTCTGCGGTGCGCAGTGCTCCGCGATCGCCGCGCCCGTGCGCGATCCGCTGGTCGGCAGCTCAACGGCGCGTGAGAGCATGAACAGCGCATCGCGCGACGTCACGCGTCCGTCCGAGTCCACATCGCCGCGGGTCAGAGTAAAGCCGCCCGTGGGAAGTCCCACCGCGCCCGCCAACGCGATGAGGGCGTCGCGGCTGCCGACGCTCGCGTCACCGTCGATATCGCCCCAGACCGTGGTCCCGAGGCAGATCTCGGCCAGCGCCGCCTCCTCATCGTAGGGCCGGGGCGTGGCGTCGCTTTGGCTGACGCTGATCGGATCGGCGTACAGCACGGCTCCGCTTGTGGAACCGGCTTCGAGCCGTAGCCGAAACCGCACTGCGTCTCCCCCATACGTGCCGGACGGCGCGCACCCCGCCGCCGAGAACTCGACGTAGTTCGCTCCCTGGATCGGCGGGTTCAGCGGGAATGTCGCCGAATCAGGGCAGGCGGAGGCGGCGCTGCCCGAGACGTAGCTGACGCGTGTCGGATCGAAGTGCACGCGAACCGTAAACGCCCCCAGGCCGGCACTCGCCTGATCGAACGCCATCAGCGTGACGTTGGTCTCACCGCCGGCGAGCGCCGCGTACACGCTGTCGCCCGAATCGTAGAAGAACTGGAAGCGAATTGCGGAGCCGGTCTGCGCCGCGACCGGTGCGACGACGCCGAGGCCCATGACGAGTGCGGTGAGCGTGCGCTTCATCGCGCAGCCCTCCGCATCGCGTCAAGCCTGCTCCGGTACCAGCGGGCGCGCTCGGCCCGCACGCTCGCGAACCGCTCGATGGCGGCGCGCCCCGCCGCGCGGCGCTGCTCGACCGTAAGACGCGTCCCAGTGCGCTGGATCGCCGCCGTGACGGCGGAGGTCGTGACCTCCACTGTCGCTGCCGATGCGAGCACGACTTTCGGGGCGAGTGGCGGCACGGACGGGGCTGCGAGCAGCGGCGTCAGGTCGCCGGTGTGGCCGCTGACGGAATCCGCACCGGGCCCTCCGGGTGATACTCCGCCGTCCACGCCCCACCAGTTGCCGCTCGCGTCCACCGAGTCGGACGGCGTGTAGATCGCGAAGAGCGCGTTCGCCTTGAAGGCATTGCCGTGCGCCTGATGATCGAAGCCCGTGGCGAACGGGATGTACAGGCCATAGCCGGCGTTGTTCTGGATGTTGTTGCCCGTCATGACGAGCCCGCCACCGTCGATCTGGATCGCCGCAGAGTCGGCGCCGGACACGGCATTCGAGTCGAGCAGCGCGGTCGTCCCGCCGAAGTTTTGAATACCGAGCCCCGTTCGGGTGTGAATGCGCCGCAGCGTGTTGCCGACCAGGCGCAGCGAGGCGTACACGCTGCCCACGGTGAATCCGCCCTGGCCGGAGAAGAAGTAGATAGTCGGCCCCGCGACATCCTCCACGAGGTTGCCTCGGGCGATCAGTGTATCGACTTCGCCGACATAGATGGCCCACACGGCGGCGTTCTGCACCACGTTCGAGTCGAGCCGCACGAGAGGGGGACGGCCGGAGTAGAAGTCGCCCGCCACCTTGATGCTTCCCGGCCCGTTTTGGCTCCCCCCCAGTACCGTGTTGTTCACGACCGCGCTGCGGAAGGACCCGTTCACGAGGATACCAGTCCCGTTCGCCGAGCCGGGCATGTCGACGGTATTGCCACGCACCTCGAGCTGCGGTGCGATCCCAAATGCCGCCACCGTTGCGAAGATGCCGCTGTCGCATCCTGACAGCGTGTTTCCCGCGAGCTGATGATCGGCGGTTTCGGCGTCGATGCCGACGCCGTATGCGAGGGAATCGCACGTCACATCGTTCGTGAGAATGAACGACGAGTCGCCGGCGGCGCCGTACGAGAAGATTCCCACGGAGCGCGGGCGCTGGATCGTGTTGCCGGCGACGTACGCCGCGGCGTCCTCGAGGTCCAGGGCATAGTCAAAGTCCGCGAACGTGCTGCCCGTGACGCTGTCGACGCCGCCGCGGAACGTGGACACGCCACTCGAGCCGCGAGCGAAGTCCACGTTCTGCACGGTGGTGGCGACGTTATCCGTCTGGATCGGGTAATCGACGTCGCGCATCGTGACGTTTGTGATGCGCAGGTTCGACGGCGGAGCACCGGCCGGCTGCTGCGCCCAGATCCCTGAGTCGGAGCTGTCGAACGCCACGTTCGCGACCTGGTTCGCGCCGGCGCCGTAGAAGCTCAGGGCGGTCGACGACAAGCCGCGGCCCAGAATCCGCACGCCGGCGCCCGCGCCGCGCACCGCGACGCTCCGGAAGAACACCGCCTCCTCGAGGTAGCGCCCCGGACGCAGCGACACGGTGTCGCCGTCCTGGACCGCGAGACTCGCCTCCTCCGCACTCGCGAACGGGTACTGCGAGTTGCCGAGGCGGATGGCGTTCACGACCGCGGCGGCATCGACGATGTGGGTCGACCGGCGCGCGAGGACCGTGAGCGTGGCGACGGCGCTGTCACGCAGGCCGCTCTTGCCGATGATGGTCGCGGTGCCAGGAGCCACGGCAACAGCCTGGCCGTCCTGTAAAACGAGGACGACCGAGGGATCAGTCGAGCGCCAAAAGACATCCGGCATCGCGCGGCTGGCCCCGCCGGCGGTGGCGCGGAGCTGGAGCGCGAAACTCTGGTTGACGGCGACGGTAGCGGTATCGGGCGCCACGGCGTACGTCACCACGGCATCGCTGCCGCACGCGCCTACGGCGATGCGCATCACGCGGAACGTGCTCACGTCGATGCCGACGGCATGCGAAAGGATCACGAGCGCGTCGCGCGCTTCGATCGATGCACTGCCATCCACGTCCGCCAACCCGATCTCCGGGAACGCCGACACGTCGAGCCCCACTGCCGCCGACAACGCCAGCAGCGCATCGCGCGAGCCCGCGCTGCGATCACCATCCGGGTCGCCCCAGTAACCGCGCGCCGGGCAGTAGAGGCCGTTCTCGGGGGCGGCATCCGCCAGGGCATTCGCGAACGACGGACCGGCCGCGGCCAGCTCGCGTACGTCGACAAGAATGGTCGTGCTGGAGCTCTGCAGCGGCGCCAACCGCGCGACCCCCACCGTAACGCGTCCCGTTGCGCCGTTGGGATTCGCCCCAGCGATTTTGAGGACGCCTTGCAGCGCCGAATCGGCGTTGACAGTGATCGCGCTGAATGCGCCGGGGCCGATGGCATCGAGACGCAACACTGCCGGATCCCAGCGGAGGTTGGTGGTAAACGACCCTAACCGATCGGCGCGGGCGGACCAATCGATTTCGATCGGCACGTCGAACGGCACGTTGGTGAAGGAGGACAGCCCGCCGCCGAGGCGGACCGGCACGGTCTGCGCCGAAAGGAGTCGGGTGCCGGCAGTGAGTGCAGCGAGGGTCAAGGCCACGCGCCTCATGGCCGGCCTCGGGAAAGGCGTGGCGGAGCGGGGACAGGTGCCGGTCCGTACGGAGCGGGGAGGACCGGATCGAAGATTACGTTGTCGCTCACCGCGTCGCCGAGCGAAGCAACATTGCACGCGGTGCACCCCGATGGCCCGAGCGGATCTTTCCACCAATTGTTGGCGGCATCGAGCGCGGGCACGGTCCCGTTCGTCACCGCGAAGAAGGTATTCAACACGAAGTTGTTGTTGACGATCATCGAGCCTTCGGCGCCGCTGAACACGCTGATGCCGGTGCCGTTCGCCTGGAACACGCTTTGCCGCACGGTGGCGGGAGACGACAGCTGCAGGCCGCGGCCGCTGTGCCCCAGCACGACCATGCTGTCAAACAGAATCGTTCCCGTCGACCCGAACACATTGGCGCCGGCGATCGCGTTTTGCTCGAGCCGGCCGCCGTACACGTTGGCCGCGCTCTGAATCCCGCTCAGGCTGAGCGCGAAGTCGCCGCACTCGCCGCAGCTGTCGCGGAAGCCGCGGATCGCCACGCGCTGGATGTCGACGAGATTCGACCCGTCGACCCGGACGCCTGCGTCGACGCCAGCGGCGAGGGTGTCATCGCGGATCGCCACGTTGGCGACGTCGCTGACGAGCACGGCCGCGCTGGATTGCCGGTAGGGCACACTGTCCAGACGCGCGCGAAGCAGGGAGAAGTCGGTGAAGTGCGTCACCGTGATTCCGCCTTGCGTGCTCGCGAACTTCGTCCCATCCACGCTCACGGATCCGCTCGGCGCATTCAGATCGCCGGTCGCGCGAATCGCGTAGTCCCCCCCCTGGATGAGGCCGCCTTGCAGGGCGAGCGTAGGACCGGCGCGCACCGTCATGTCGGCATCGATGCCGCCATACGTATTGGAATCCAGCACAAAGCGATCGAGCTGCGCGCTCTGGATCCCCGCGAGCGCCAGACCGGGCGCCTGCGTCGTCTGGTAGAGAACTTTCGCGGGCGGACCCTCGCTGGAGAACGCCCCGCTTGGTTGGACCTCGCATCCGAACTCGCAGAGTCCCGAGCTCAGGCCCAGGTTCCGGGCGATGGTCGTGCCGTCTCCCTGCACCACGCGCGTCGAATCGACGAGGACGCCGCCGCCCAGATTGTCGATCACCCCGGTCGAGTCGAGTCGCACGGAATCGGCGCGCAGGACCGTGAGCGCGAAAATCGATGCGCCAAAGCGCTTGAACGACGGCTGAGCCGACCCGGTGACGCTCAGCTTGACGATCGAGACGGTTGCGACTGAATCCGTCAGGACCGCCTGGTCCAGGATATCGCGGAGCGTATCGGCCCGCAGCGAGAGCCGGTTCGTCGCACCGGCGACGACCCCCCCGCCGTTGAGGATGTGCTCCACGCTCGTCGAGTCCACCGTGACCCGGTCTATGCCTGTGAAGGTGAACCCGTCTCCGAAAGCGACCGAGTCGACCTGCGACCTCGATACTCGCACCAATGATCCTGGTGTCCGGGCCGCGGGATTGCGTTGGCGAATGCGGACGCCATCGCTCGACCGCCGCAACACGACATTGGCCATCAGCGCCGTGTCAGCGCTGATCACGATGCCGTCGCGCAGGTCCCTCGCCACGCCGTTGCTGAACGAGACATACCGCGCGCTGTCCACCTTGATCGGACCGGCGGCTGCCAGGTTGAATTGGGACAGGTCCACGCGCTCGACGAACGACGCGCCGAGCGAAACCGCCCGCTCGGACGACGCGCCGACCACCGTGACTCGGCTCGCCCGCAGCGAATCGCCGACGACCATCGCGACACCGATCGCGACGGGGCCTTCGACGTCCGGGTAAGGGCCGGGGGCTACGGCGCGGAAATCCGCACCGTCTACGACCACGGCGGCGGTCGTCTCGGCGAGGAAGCCCGCGAGCGCGAGTCCGCTCCCGCTCACTCCCAGCAGGACGGCGCGGCGCATATTGCGAACCCGGAACCCCGGCCCGCGCATCGAGCTCGCGACGACCGACTGGACCTCCAGAGAATCGCTGGCCGCCACGATGCCCGCTTCGATGCCGGCGTTCGATTCGAGCAGCCGGAACCGCCGGATCACGACCAGGCCGGCTGAGCCGACCGCGATCGCCGATCCCGCGGCGTTCGTGATCGTCGGCATTCCGGCGGCGCTCGAGTCTCCCAACAGCACCACGGGCTTGCTGATGATGGCCGGGCCGTACGGGGGCGAGCTGCCCACGCGCACCGTGTCGCGGGGCGCGGCGGCGTCCAGCCCTTCCTGGATCGTCGGGAAGGGATACGCAGCCGAGCCGAGGTGCACTGGATTCGTGGCCGCGATGCTTTGCTCGACGTACCAAGTGTGACGCGGCTGGACCGTGACATCGAGCGTTTGACTGAGGCCGATCGCCTGGGCCGTGATCGTGGCAGAGCCATTTCCGACGGCGGTCACGCGTCCAGCCGAATCGACCGCAGCGACGCCTGGCGCGTTGGAGCTCCAGAGGAGGCCGCTCGCCGACGTCGGGTTGCCCCCGGCGTCGCGCGCCTGAGCCGCGACCGGCAAGACGTCCCCGGGCGCGAGCTGGGCACTCGCCGGCGCGAGCACGAGCGTCGCCGCCGCTGCGCCGGCACAGGACGCGTTGGGCTGGCCCACGCGGGCGAAGCTCGGCAGTCCGACCGCCGCCGACAGGATTCCGAGCGCGTCGCGCGTGTCCGCATCGCCGTCGGCGTCGACGTCGCCGTTGACCAGGGTGAACGGCGCAATCGGCAGCCCCACCGCCGCCGTCACCACCAGCAGCGCGTCGTTCGAGAGGATGCTGCCGTCGCGATTCACGTCGCCGAACGGGCCGCTCGACGCGCAGATCGCGCCCGCGGTCGGCGTCGCAGCGATGGACGCGAAGCTCACGGCAGCCGTGAGCACCGGCGAGACGACCGTCACCGGGGAGGAGCCGGTGGCGGTGCGCATCTCGAAGGTGAGCTCGGCGATCGAGAAGAGTCCGGTGGCGCCCGACGGATTCGCCGCGGCGAGAATGAGCGAGCCGGACGCGGCGCCGACCGCGTTGACGGCCGGACTGCCGAACGCGCCCGGCGCGGCACTGATGTACCGCACCACGTTCGTGTCCCACGTGACCTCGAGCTGATACGACCCGACGGTCGCGCCGCCGGCGCTAATCACGAGAGGCACTGTCGCGCGCCGGCCGCTGTCGATCGCGATGCCCGCCGGATACATCCCGACGAGCGCCTGCGCCTGGAGCGCTGCGGGAGCAGCCACCAGGGCCAGGAGCGACAGAAGGCCAGAGACTCGGCGCACGGTCATTCCGTCAGGGCTTTACTTGGTCGGCAGCCAACACCGTGCGCTGCACCTGCAGGCGCGGCGACAGATTCGCGAGCGAGCGCGCCGCCGACAGCTCTTCCATCTGGAGCGACAGGTCGCGCGACCAGCTCGCCGCCTTCACGGTGAACGTGGCGCTGTAGAGCGTCAGATCGGCAAACCCGGTCGCGTTGGCGCCGGCGAAGCGAATCTCGCCCGCCCCCGCCCCGTTCGGGTTCGCGACCCGCAGCCCGTCGTTGATCGTGACCTCGGCCTTGTACTGCAGCGCCGCCGGGTCGAAGTGCAGCCGGCCCGTGTAGCTGCCGACTTTCAGATTCGCGTCGGCGGAGCGCACGATGACGCTCACCTTCACGCTTTGACCGGCCAGCGCGTGGAGATTGTCGACGATGACGTAGGCATTGACGCCCTGCTCCGGCGGTGGCGGCAGGGGATCGGGCCGGGTCGGCTCGTCGGCGCATGCGGCGCCGACAAGCACGACGGCCATGGCGATGGTACGAAGTGGCAACATGATCCTAGTCCTCCCTCGGCAGTGCCGAGCTAGGGGGTGATTCTCGCGGCACCCGATACGACGACGTACCGGCCGCTCGTGAAATAGTTGAAGAAGGTGGGCGACACGCCCGACACTTCGCTGATTTGCAGCGCATGACCGTCAGCGCCCGTCGCCAGCGCGGTGAACCACAGCCGCGTCAGCACGAGCGGTCCCGATTTCGAGTTCGCGTCCACGGCCGCGAACCGCAGCACGCCGATGCTGGAGCTGTCGTTGACCGTCGGCGCCGCGTACGTCCCCGCCGACGTGCTGTCGAAGCGCAGCACCGCCGCATCCCAGCTGTAGCGCGCGTTGTAGCTGCCGAGCGAGTCCGCCACCGCCAGCTGATCGATGCGCACATCGACCGTGACCGTCTGCCCAACGCGCCGCGTGCCGAAGGCGCGGCCGTTCGTCACCGCGGCGATGAGCATGTCGCCGGGCGCGCTCGCGGGGTTACCCACCGCGACGACCACCGAGTCGGCACCGGTGCCGGCCTGCGCGACGATCACCGCGCTTCCCTTGGTGAGCCCGGTGACGAGACCGCTGCCCGACACCGACGCGATCGACGGCGAGCGGCTGATCCACGTGGCGAGAGCAGGATTGAGCAACGCGCCGCCCGCATCCTTGACCGTATCCGCCAACTGGATCGTCTGGTTGGGCGCCGTCGTCCGCAGCGCGGCGTAGCCGGGTGTGACGACGACGAGCGCGGGCACGCCCACCTGCGGCAGGACCGTCACGGGCAGCGTGTCCGCGTCGCCGTAGATCTGCGCGACGACCCGAGCCACCCCACCCGCCGTTCCCGTGCGCGCGACAATGAACCGGCTGCTGCGGACGCGCACCAGCGTCGTGTCGAGATTGACCAGGGCGACCGGCACACCCAGTACAGGCACGCCGCTCGAGTCTACGTTGATCGTCATCAGGAGCGAGTCGCCTTGCGGCAGCGACGCGCTGATCGGGCCGGCGGTGACCAGGCAGCCGGACGTCGCCTGGCAGGGCCCGACGTAGCTGACGAGGATCTCGACCGGTGGCGGTGTCTCCGCATTCGCGGCCACCTGCACGGTGTCGATCCCCTGGTAGAGCACGGTGGCGTCGCTGGAGCGCACGCCCTCGAGCAGGATTTCGAATTGCTCCGGATCGGAGAGCAGCGGAATGGTGAGCGGCAGGTCGACGCTGCCGCTCGAGTCGACCGCGACGGTGGTGTCGATGACGATGGCGCTCGATGGGACCCGCGTGATGCGGATGTGGAGCGCGTCGAGATCGCCCGTGAGGACGCCGGGCATCGTCTGCGAGAAGACGGGAACGACCGCGAGACTGACGCGTTGTCCCGGCGCGAACCCTTCCGCGCACGCGAAGGCCCCTGCCAAGCCCAGCACCCACGGCAGGCGGCCGAGACGCACTACCTGGCCCACTCTATAAACAGGCCGAGTCGCGGCCCTACGATCGAGACACTCTTTCCTTCGTCATGCAGCGTGCCGAATGCGAGCTGCGCCTGCACCACGCCAGCGGCGCGGTCGCTCAACCGATATCGCAGGTCGGTTCCCGCGCGGAGCAGATAGCCGAGCAGGGCCATCCGCGCGCCATTGTCCGTCAGCTCATGACGGAACTCGAGTAGCGGCGACAGCGTCGTCTTGGGACTGAGGGGCCGATCGAGCTTGGCGCCGAGCGCGAGCACGTTGCCGCGCGGCACTGGGACGGCCCCCGGCGCCGCGCGCAGGCGCCGCATTTCCCAGCCGTACAGCGAAAGATGCGAGCTGCCCAGTGGCATGCTCACCGCCGCGTAGCCGAGCACGCGATGACCAATCGTGCTTTGGTCACCGCCGCCGAGGTCGTTCGCGGCCGTGGTGGTGAAGACCAACGCACCGCGGAAGTACTTGCCGCCGCCGAACGGACCCTCGATTCCCAGCCGCGCGCGAATCTCGCCGCCCGGGCTCATCTCGGAGCCGCCCTGGACGGGCACGTAGCTAGCGGCGTAGCGATAACTGGCACCCGTTCCGATCGCCCACGCGCTGCCCATCTTGAAAGCCGACGCAAACCCTGCTGAAACGCCGCCGCCTGAGCCGAAGCCCGGAGTCATGAATCCAAGCAGATCGGTCGCGGTTGCGCCGAATAATGGGATCGTCGTGTCGGGGACTGCCGTTGCGCCGGTGGGAATCGTGCCGACGAGATTGAACACGACCTTGCCGGGAATCACGCCGAACGTGGCGCGAATGTCGGTATCGACGAGCCCCGAATGCGTGATCGTCCCGCCGCCCGCCTCGGTGACTGACGCGCGCGCAAACGCGGTTCCGACGTCGAGGACGAGCCGGTTCCCGATGCGTTGCGTGACGCTGATGGGAATCGTGAGCTCGCTGATGCGGCTGAAGGCGAGCCCGGTGCCGAAATTGTACGACTCGAAGTAGACGCCGCTGCGGGCCGCGGTCGTCGCGGCCTGTGCGGCGAGAATCCCCGGCAGCAGCGCGGCGGCCAGAGCGAGCGCGACGTGACGGGCGCGGGTCACGGTTTGTGGAAAATGACGCGGAGTACGCCGGAGGCCTGCACCACGCTCGTGATGCCCTGACTCTCCGTCGTAGGATTACTGAGGGTGCTGCCGACACCGTTCTGGCCGGGCTCGGCAATGATCGGCGTCAGCTCAGCGGTCGCCTGGCTCAGAGCACCCGTCACGGCAGGCTCGGTAGGCGTCGTCATTTGTGCGACCGCTTCGACGACCGTCACGACATCGCCCGGCGATGCCTGCACCGCGGGCGCGGCTGCGGCCGCCTGCTGCTGCTGCTGGGCCTGTTGGAACGACGGATCGGCGCGCACCGCCGCGCTGAACGCGGCCGCGGCGGCACGGTAGTCGCCGCGATCCAGCGCTTCGAGTCCGTTACTGTAGGCCAGGAAGGCCGCCAGATTCTTCGGTCCCTGCCGCAAGATGCGCTGCCGCTCGGCTTCCGTTAATTGAATGCCCAGCTGCGTGGCGAGGCCGAAGACGAGCTGCTTCTCGAGATCGAGCAGCTGCTTGAACGTGCCGTTGGCCTGCGCGCCCCCCGGGCGCACGTTGCCGTCGCCGCGCACGACGATCGCCGATAGGCGCACCGGGCCGTTCTGTGTGATCGACGCGACGCCCTGCACCATCCGCTCCGCGCGCAGCAGGCGCCCGACGCGCGCCGCCGTGCCCGGATCCGCGCGCGCGCTCTGTCCGAGCTTCAGCTCGTCGAGCAGCGCGCCGATCTGTACGCGCTCCAGCAGCCGCAGGCTACGCACCATCGCCAGATCGGACATCACCAGCTCGGCGAGTCCCCGCGACAACGGCTGGAAGCTCGAATCGCCTGCGATCGTCATCGGCAATACCGCGATCGTGGAGGGCTCGGGGGCGAGTGTCGTCAGCGTGGACTCGCGCGCCAATGCCAGCTTGGCGGTCTGCGCCGCCTGCGTGCGCAACGCGAGCTGCGCCAGCGCGCGGACGGCGGCGACGCCGCGCGCCTGTGGATAGCGGGCCGCGAAGTCGCTGTAGGTCGCAAACGCGAGATCGTAGCGCCCGGCTTTTTCCTGACAGCCGCCGACGACCATCGGTCCCAATGCCTCGCCGGGGGCCAGCATCTGGCCCGCGTTTGCGACGACCACCGCGGTATCACACCGTCCCGCCGCCACGAGCGCGGCGGCGAGACGGAAGCGGACTTGAGCGTTGGTGGGTTGCTGGGCTGCCTGGGCTTTGAGGGCTGGGATGTTAGCGGGTGTGACGGGAACGTTTCGTGGCCCGCCTGCACAGGCCACGAACAAGCCGCTCATCCCTACGAGCAGATACCGCGGACCAGCCAGAATCTGGGACTCCACCTGGTGAAGAAGGGGGTGTAAAATGCCTGTACCATGGGCGCACGCAAGAGCGGGCGTGGCCGGGACTGATTTACCGCTGTCTGACCGAAACTGCCATGACGCGGGTCACGCGGAACGACATTCGGCGCGCGGACCGTCTAATAAGGAAGGCGATGCGCAGGCGGGTCGGAGGCCACCACGCCGTGGCGGGGCAATAGCGAGGGCGATGCCGCCGGCTCACTCTAGGCTGTGCAGCAGCTGACGCATCTTGCGCGCCAGGTCCTCGATCTGTTTGAGCCCGGCCAGCGCCTCCTCGTCGAACTTCTCAGGCGTGAGGAGCAGGAGCTGAGTCTCGGCGAGTATCGCCGAGAGAGGATTGGACAGGTCGTGCCGCAACTTCGCCATCGCCTGCGGATCGGACATCAGAGCAATGAGCGGTACAGGTCCCGCAGGTGATGATCCCGCAGGTCCCGCACCGATTGCCACAGATCCTGCTCCGTGCCGGCGCAGAAGATCTCCGCGCTGGAGCGCTCCAGTTCCGTCCCCTCGGCGCCGAACATGATGCGACCACGCCAGATACCGTCTTCGGTGCGGCGCAGGGAAAGGCGGATGTCTATGGGTTGTCCGTCGAAGCGGATGGGGGGCAGATCATGGACGACCGTATCGGTCGCAGCAGCTGGTGTGTATCGGGCAGGTTGTGCAGGCATGCCGATCCAGGGGCTGGTTTGAAACAACATTATAAATGGCTAGGAGTTACGCAATAGTCGGTTCTCGGTACTCGGTTTTCGGTACTCGGTTTTCGGTACTCGGTGCTCGGTATTCGCGAATACCGAGCACCGAATACCGAAAACCGCTTTAGCTTCGAAACGGCGCTGGCGCAAACGTCAGCAGGAACAGCAGCAAACTCGCCAGCAACAGCCACAGCCTCGATCGCGGCAGCGGGCGATAGGCATCGAGCACGGGCGGATGGCGCAGCTGGCCGCGCGAGACCACGAGCACGATGAAGCCCCACAGCAGCCACCCCACCCAGAACCACCCCAGCAGCATGACCACGACCCACAACGCGCGCGCGATCCGCTGATGCCACCGGGTCGTGGCGGCAAAGACGATGTGGCCACCATCGAGCTGCGCCATCGGCAGGAGATTGAGCATCGTTACGAACATGCCGAACCACCCGGCGAGTGCCATGGGGTGCAGCATGATCGTCGCGGTATCGCCTTGGGTAAGACGGCGGACGAGCCATGTGATCGCTGAATCGCCGAGCGCCATCACGCCAGGGCCCCACGGTGCCACCATGCCGCGGATCGGCGCATCGGTTATCCCGTGGCTATGCGCCAATCCGATCCACAGGATCGGCAGCGCGACCACGAAGCCCGCGATCGGCCCAGCGGCACCGACGTCGAGCAACTGCCGCCGGTCGTTGACGATCGTCCTCAGCCGGATGAAGGCTCCGAACGTCCCGATTGCCCAGGGCGCCGGAGGTCCCGGAATAAAGAACGGTGGCGAGACGTTGAGCTGGTAGCGCCGCGCCGTGAGGTAGTGTCCCAGCTCGTGGCAGAGCAGGATGGCCAGTAACGGCAGCGAAAACGACAGACCGAGCGGAAAGGCACCGAGCAAGGCGTCCGGCCGCCAATCCCTGGGATCTGAAGGCAGGGCACCCGCGACGACGGCGCCGGATAGCGTCGTCGTGATCAGGACCCCCACGAACAGCAGCGCGTGCGTTGTCCACGCCTCGCGCGCTTTATGCGTGGGTCGCGTGAGCACGAGATGGCGCCCGTCAGCCTCGTTCGACCAGTAGTACGTCCCTGGCCATTGCTGGAGAGCGGCGGAGAGCTCGGCGGAGGGTGGGGACCCGGCATGAGCCGGATCTACAAGTGCGTCAACAACTTCGCGGTCGTGGAGAGGTGTGGTCCGCCACGCGAGTAGAAACCTTGTGAGGCTCACGTCCCCGTACTATACTTGAGCGTTCGCACACCGCCATAACTCCAAGTTTCCATTATCAACGAGACCACTCCCCAACCCCGGGTTTTCCCCGCCGTAGCGCAAACGGAGCTGAAGCACACGTGGATATCGCCGAACTAAAGAGGAAGTCCGTCGCGGAACTGCACGCGATGGCCGAGAGCCTGAACATCACCAACTACTCCGGGCTCCGCAAGCAGGATCTCATTTTCCGCATCGAGCAGTCGCTGCTCGACACCGACACGGTTCTCCGTGGCGAGGGCGTGCTTGAAATTCTGCCGGAAGGCTACGGGTTCCTCCGCAGCCCCGACTGGAATTATCTGTACGGCCCCGACGACATCTACGTCTCGCCCAGCCAGATCAAGCGTTTCGATCTGCGCACCGGCGACACGATCATGGGCCAGGTGCGGCCGCCGAAGGAGGGCGAGCGGTACCTCGCGCTCTTGAAAGTCGAAGTCGTCAACGGCGAAGAGCCGGAGAAGGCGAAGCATCGCGTCGCCTTCGACAACCTGCGCCCCCGCTATCCCGAGCAGCAGCTCAAACTCGAGCGGAAAGACGGCGATCTGTCGATGCGGGTGATGGACATCCTGTCACCGATCGGCAAGGGACAACGCGGCCTGATCGTGTCGCCGCCCAAGGCCGGCAAGACCATCCTGATGCAGAAGCTGGCCAACTCCATCATCGAGAATCATCCCGAGGTCTATCTCATCGTGCTGCTCATCGACGAGCGGCCCGAAGAGGTGACCGATATGGAGGAGAACGTCAAAGGGCCGAACGTGGAGGTGGTGTCGTCGACGTTTGACGAGCCGGCGGACCGCCACGTGCAGGTCGCGGACATGGTGATCGAAAAGGCGAAACGGCTGGTCGAGCACGGCAAGGACGTCGTGATTCTGCTCGACTCGATCACCCGCCTGGGCCGGGCCCACAACGTCGTGGTGCCGCACTCGGGCAAGATTCTCTCCGGCGGTGTGGACGCGAACGCCTTGCAGAAACCGAAGCGCTTCTTCGGCGCCGCGCGCAACATCGAGGGCGGCGGCTCGCTCACCATTCTGGCGACCGCGCTGATCGACACCGGCTCGCGCATGGACGAGGTGATTTTCGAGGAGTTCAAGGGCACCGGTAACTCCGAAGTCATTCTCGACCGGCGCATCGCCGAGCGGCGCACGTTCCCGGCGATCGACGTGCAACGCAGCAGCACGCGGAAGGAAGAGCTGCTGCTCAGCAAGGAAGAGCTGAACAAGGTCTACCTGCTCCGCAATTTCCTGTCCGACATGCCGCCCGTCGAGGCGATCGAATTCCTGCTGGAGCGGCTCAAGCGCACGAAGACGAACACGGAATTCTTCCAGACCATGTCACAAGGGTGAAGGGGGGGCGTCTTCTCGCCGTCGACTGGGGCGAGCGCCGCATCGGCCTCGCCCTTTCCGACGAGACGCAGACACTCGCCCAGCCTCTCGCCACTCTCACGCGCCGCGCCGGAAAACGCTTCCCGATGGCGCAGCTGCTCGAGCAGGTCACCAGAAACCACGTCGTGGGGATTATCGTCGGGCTGCCGCTGAACGAGGCTGGAGCCGAGGGTGATGCGGCTCACGCCGCGCGAGCCCTCGCCGATGAT
>WNGE01002147.1_pt1 | contig 49086 bp, 49 predicted proteins | sample 5400651 | NCBI WGS metagenome assembly WNGE01 (sample SAMN13153370, study PRJNA577476) | soil metagenome | isolation source: 60 cm soil or saprolite under grassland replicate 2 | place: USA:California | collected 2016-06-15 | reverse complement strand
CAGCAGCACCACCACGACGACCTCGAGCACCACCAGCACGACGACGACCAGCACGACGACGAGCACCACGCTGCCCTGCGCCGGCCAGCAGCCGTAGCGAGCTCTGGAGGTCAGACCAGGCGGCGGTCGCTGGCCCAGCGGGTGAGCTCGTGGCGGTTGGAGAGCTGGAGCTTGCGCAGGACCGAGGAGACGTGGGTCTCGACCGTCTTCACCGACAGGTGCAGGCGCGTGGCGACCTCCTTGTAGGTGAAGCCGCGGGCGATGTGCCGCAGGACTTCGCGCTCGCGCACCGTGAGCTGGTCCAGCTCCGGGTCGATCGGGCCGGTCAGCTCGCCGTGGAAGGCGTCGAGCACGAAGCCGGCCAGTCGCGGCGAGAACACCGCATCCCCGTCGTGGACCCGCCGGATCGCGCCGGCCAGGTCGGCGGGCGAGATCGACTTGGTGACGTAGCCGCGAGCGCCGGCGCGGATCACCCCGATCACGTCCTCGGCCGCGTCAGAGACCGACAGGGCCAGGAAGCGGGGCTCGGGATGGGTCTGGCGCACGGTCTCGAGCACCGCCCGCCCGCCGCCGCCGGGCAGGTGCACGTCGAGCAGGACCACGTCCGGGTGCGCGCGGCGGATCCCCTCGATGGCGGCATCGGCGTCGCCGGCGTCGCCGACGATCTCGAACTGCTCGCCGAGCTCCACGCGCAGGCCGGAGAGGAAGAAGCGATGGTCGTCGACCAGGAAGACCCGGATCGGGCCGGTAGCGTCCACACCGCTCATCTCCTCTCTCTGGGCATGTGCATGGAGACCTCCGTGCCCGCCCCCGTCTCGCTGCCGATGGTGACCGTGCCGCCCTGCCGCTCGATGCGCCCTCGGATCGAGTCCCGGATGCCACGCCGGTCTGGAGGGATCGACCCGGGATCGAAGCCCTTGCCCTCGTCGCGCACGTACGCGGTGATGGCGTCCGGCTCCGCCTCAACGTACACCGAGACGCGCGCCGCGCCCGAATGCCTGGCCGCGTTGATGGCCGCCTCCTGGCAGGCGAGCAGGACCGCCCGCGAGCGCCCGTCGAGCGGCTCATCGCCCACCACGACCACGTCGACGGCGATGGCGTGCAGCTCCTCGACGCGGCTCGCGAGGGCCTCGACCGTGGTCTTGAGGCGCTCCTCCGCGAGCGGGGCCGGCTTGCCGTACAGCCACTGGCGCAGCTCGCGCTCCTGGCGGCGGGCGAGCGTCACGACCTCCATGGGGGCGTCGGCCCGCTGGATCAGCGCCAGCGTGTGCAGCACCGAGTCGTGCAGGTGGGCGGCCATCTCGGTGCGCTCCTCGGAGCGGATGCGCTCGCGCCGCTCGTCGGTGAGCTGGCGGTACAGCCGCAGGATCCATGGCCCGAGGATGAGCCCGAGTCCGGCGGCGGTCACGGCGATGGCGAGCAGGGCGCTGCCGGCCGCCGCGAGCGCGTCGCTGGTGGCCAGCACGAACCCCATGCCGGCCGTGACCAGCAGGCCGCCGACCACTACCCGGGGCAGGGCGCCGCGGTTGCCAAACAGCGCCTCGGCCGGGTTGCCCTGCGCGACGGTGCCGAGCTGGAACCAGGGGGCGCGGTCCTCCTCGTCGCCCCTGGCCCAGATCACCGCGGTGCCGATGGCGGCCAACGCCACCGGCCAGACCACCCGGTCCCCGAACCACAGGCCCACCTCCCGCAGGAGCAGCATGGTGCCGGCCACGATCAGCGCGAACGCGACGGTCCGCCGGCGGGTCGGCTGCCGCCACGCGGTGGGGCGGGTGGGGCTGGCGCGCTCGGTGGCGAAGACGAGCAGCAGGTAGGCGATGAGACCGATGCCGCCGGCGATGGTCAGGAGCAGGAAGGCGATGCGGACGATGACGGGGTCGACGCCGAGACGCTCGCCGAGACCGCCCGCCACGCCGACGATCACCCGGTTGCCTCGGCTGCGGGCGAAGCCCCACGTCGCGAAGCCGGGCAGGCCACCGCCCCGCGCCGCCCGCGCGGGCGGCGGGTCGTGCTCGGGTGCCCGGATCTGGCTCGTCGTCGCTCGGCTCCTGGTCGCTCGAGGCCGGCGCGCGGGGCGTGGCCTGGACCCGGCGCCGGCACGTGGCCGTTCCACCTGCTTGGATATGGTGGCATCGGTGCTGGCCGGACGCCATGGGGTAGGGACCCTGATGGTCACGCCGGCGGGTCAGGGATGTTCCAGGGCGATCCCGGATGGTGCGGCGGTGGGTGTGGGTGAACGCTGGCACGGTCTTCCCGGGCCGTCCCCGGAAGCGCCAGATCGCAGTGACGAGGAGGCTCGACCCCATGCCTGACGAGACTATCGGACCAGAGGAGCCCGCGGAGCGGCGGGATCCTGCCGCGGGTGCCCAGCGGCCAGCACCACAGGGCGGGTATCCCGGGCAGTTCTCGAGGCGCCTGACGCGCCGCATGGACGACCGCCTGATCGCGGGTGTCGCCAGCGGCCTCAGCGCCTATTTCAACGTCGACCCGGTGGTGTTCCGCGTCGGTTTCGTCGCGCTCACGCTGGCAGGCGGCATCGGGGCGCTGATCTACCTGCTGTGCTGGATCACCCTCCCGCCGGCCTTCGGCCCGCAGGCCACCCCGTCCGGCGCGCCGGGCCGTCCGGCGTACCAGGGACAGGCGCTCGCGCCCGTGGTCCTGCGCCAGGGCGGCTGGAAGACCTACCTGGCGATCGGCGCGGTGCTGCTTGCCCTGGCCGTCCTGTTCGGCCCGTTCATCCGGCCGACGGTGGTCTTCGCTCTGGTGCTGATCGCCCTCGGCGTCCTGCTGATGGTGCGGGACCAGCCGAGCGGGGACCGCCCGCCCGGACAGCCCGGTCCCGGTGGCGCTGGGCCTCCCGGCGCCGCGCCACCAGCAGGTGGCGGCCTCCAGCCGGGCCAGTCGGGACCGCGGGGCCAGTGGCAGCCCGCGGCGGCGGGGACCGCGGCGGCGGGGACCGCGGCGCCCGCCGCCGGACAGGAGCCGCCCGCCACCGCCGGCGTCGCGCCGGGCGCCTCCGGCCCGTCCGGCACCTGGAGCTCCGCTCCGGCCTGGCGCCAGCCCAGCGGCTGGGGCTCGAGCGCGACGGCCGTCATGAAGCCGGCCCAGCGGCGTCCCCGCTCGATCATCGGCTGGGTCACCGTGGCCCTCGCCCTGCTCGCCGGCGGCGTGGCCGGCGCGCTCGACAACTTCGGCGCGGTCCACATGACCGCGGCCACCACGCTGGCCCTGATGCTGACCGTGGTCGGCGCCGGCCTGCTGGTCGCCAGCCTGTGGGGCCGCGGCGGGTGGCTGATCCTGCTCGGCTGCCTGCTCCTCCCGGTGGTGGCGGTGAGCAGCGTGCTCAACGACGTGTCGGTCACCGGCGAGACCGGCGACCAGAGCTGGCAGCCGCGCGCCGTGGCCGATGTCCGCCCTGAGTACAGGCTCGCCGCCGGACAGCTCCAGATCGACCTCTCGCAGGTCCGGTTCGGCTCCCAGCCAGCCACGATCGACGCCAGGGTCGCCGTCGGCGAGATGCGCATCACCGTGCCGTCCGGACAGCCGGTGACAATCCACGCCGACGCCACCGGCTCGATCCAGGCGCTCGGCCGCGAGACCAGCGGGTACAAGGTCCACTCCGACATCAGCCAGAGCGGCTCCGAGCGCCTCGGCCAGCTCACGCTGAACCTCCGGGTCGGCGTCGGGTCCATCATCGTCGCGCGCGGTCCGTAGCGATCGCCAGAGCACACGGAGGGAGCACGAATGCAACGTCACGACTTCGACCCGATCGCCTTCATCTTCGGCGTGGTCTTCAGCGGTCTCGGAGTGCTGTTCATGATCGGCAGGCTGGAGGTGCTGAACCACGCGCAGTGGCTGTGGCCGGGACTGCTGGTCCTGCTGGGCCTCGCGGTACTGGTCGGTGCCCGGGGACGCGGGGGGGCGCGCGCCACCCGGCCGGCGTTCGAGTCGGGCTCCAGGATCGATCCGACGGTCGAGGACAGCCTGCTCCATTCGCCGATGACGACCATCGACAGCGAGCAGCTGGTGGACACCGAGACGCTCTTCACGCTGCAGCCGCGGACGCTGGCCCGCCCCCCGGACGCGGGCGCGGCCTCGCAGTCGGTGGAGCCGGTGGAGCCGGTGGAGCCGGAGCAGCCCGTGGAGCCGGTGGAGCCGGTGGAGCCGGAGCAGCCGGTGGAGCCCGTTGAGCCGGTGGAGCCACCGGCGAGCGAGGCCGCCGGGCCGGAGGCGGAGGAGGCCGAAAACCAGGTGCGCCCGCCGCGGGGAGATGCTTGAGTGGACGGCATGGAGGGCTACGGCAGCGCCACCTACGGCGACCACATCGCACCGGTCTACGACGAATGGGAGGGCGTGCCGGCCGACAGCGACCAGGCGGTCGCGTTCCTGGCCGAGCGCGCCGGCGGCGGCCCGGTGCTCGAGCTCGGCATCGGCACCGGGCGGATCGCGCTGCCGCTGGCCGCGCGCGGGCTCGAGGTCCACGGGATCGACGCCTCCGAGCGGATGGTCGAGCGCCTGCGGGTCAAGCCCGGTGGGGCGGCCATCCCGGTGGCGGTCGGCGACCTCGCCGACGTGGAGGTATTGCAGTCGGGCGGCTTCGCGCTCGTGCTGGTGGTGTTCAACACCTTCTTCGCCCTGCTGAGCCAGGACGATCAGGTCCGTTGCTTCGTGGGGGTGGCCGCGCGCCTGGCGCCGGGCGGCGCGTTCGTGCTCGAGGCGTTCGTCCCGGACCCGGGCCGCTTCCAGCACGGGCAGCACGCCGGCACCCGAGCCTTGGCCATGGACCGGGTGCACCTGGAGGCGAGCATGCACGACCCGGTCGAGCAGCGGGTGCGGTCGCAGCATGTCGTGCTGGATGAGCGGGGGATCCGCCTGTTCCCGGTGCAGCTCCGCTACGCCTGGCCCAGCGAGCTGGACCTGATGGCGCGCCTGGCCGGGCTGCGGCTCGCCGAGCGCTGGGCGGGCTGGCGCGGCGAGCCCTTCGGCGTGGGAAGCCCGCGCCACGTTTCCGTCTATCGCAGGCCCGCCTGATCTCGGCCCGCAGGCCGGCAGGCACGCGCGGCTCCCGCCGCGGTTGCGTCAGCCCGAGTGCTCCACCAGCCGCTGGACCACCCGGGCGGGGGAGGCGAGCGTCGCGCCCACGGCGGCGAACAGGGCGTCCAGGTCGGTGTAGCGCAGCTCCGCGGCGACCTTGGCGAGCGAGCCATCCTCCAGCACGCCGTCGAGGGAGCGGCCCGTCTCTCGCAGCGCCTCACCGAGCGCCTGCCTGCCGACCTTGATGGCGTGACAGCGGCGCTGCTCCGTGAACCACTGGCGGATCTTGATCCGCGCCTGCGGTGTCTTGACGGAGCCGAGCCAGTCCTTGGATGGTCCGGTGCCCACCGACGCCGCCGTGAGGACCTCGACCACGTCCCCGTCCGAGAGCATGCTGGCCAGCGGCACGAGCTGTCCGTTGACCCGCGCGCCGACACAGCGGTGCCCCCTGTCGCCGTCGAGGGCGTAGGCGAAGTCGACCGGGGTCGCCCCCTCCGGCAGGGTGAGCGTGTCCCCCTTCGGGGTGAACACCACGATCTTGTGATCGCTCAGGTCGTAGCGCAACGACTCCAGGAACTCGCGCGAGTCCGGCGCCTCGCGCTGCCAGTCCAGCAGCCGTTGCAGCCAGTCCAGGTCGTCGGGCCTGCCGGCGGGCTCGGCCACGCGCCTGGCACCCCGGCCGCCGGTGTCGCGCAGGTGGGCGACGATGCCGTGCTCGGCGATGCGGTGCATGCCCTCGGTGCGGATCAGCACCTGGAGGAGCTCGTCGCGTGGCCCGATCACGGTGGTGTGCAGCGATTGGTAGAGGTTGAACTTGGGCATCGCGATGAAGTCCTTGAAGCGCGCGGGCAGCGGCATCCAGCGCCCGTGCACCGCGCCGAGCGCCACGTAGCAGTGGGGGGCTTCGCCGGCGACCACGATGAGGACGCGGGCCATGTCGTAGACGTCGGTGGTGCCGCCGCCGCGGTCCAGGATCGTCTGATGGACCGAGTGGTAGTGCTTGGCGCGGGCGCTGACGGTCGCCTTGACGCCGGCCGCGCGCAGGGCGGGCTCGATCTGGCTGATGAGCTCTCTGAGGTGGGCCTCGCGCTCGGCCTCGCGCTCGGCGACCAGGCGCACCGCCTCCTGGTAGGCAGCCGGCTGCAGGGTGGCGAAGGCGATGTCCTCGAGCTCCCGCTTGAAGACCTGGATGCCGAGGCGGTCGGCCAGCGGCGCCAGTACCTCGAGCGTGGCCCGCGCGATGCGCTCCTGCTTGTGACGCGGCTGGAAGCCGAGGGTGCGCATGTTGTGCACCCGGTCGGCCAGCTTGATCACCAGGACCCGCAGGTCCTGCGCCATCGCCAGGATCATCTTGCGGATCGTCTCGGCCTCCGCGGCCTCGCCGAAGCGCAGCTTGTCGAGCTTGGTGACGCCGTCGACCAGGTGGGCGACCTCCTCACCGAACTCCTCCCTGGCCTGCTCGAGGGTGTAGGCCGTGTCCTCGACGGTGTCGTGCAGCAGCGCGGCGACGAGCGTGGTGGTGTCGACGCCGAGTTCCGCGAGGATGACCGCGACCGCGAGCGGATGGGTGATGAAGGGCTCGCCGCTGCGGCGGAGCTGCTCGCGGTGGAGCAGCTCGGCCACGTCGTACGCGCGCCGCAGCATGGCGAGGTCGGCCTTGGGGTGGGTGGCCCGGTGGGCGCGCACCAGCGGCTCGATCGCCTCCCGCCCTGGGAGGGGCGGGCCTGAGCGTCCGACCAGGGAGCGCAGCCGGCTGCGTGGCCTGGGAGCGGTACCGGCGTCAGCGCCCACGGCAACCTCCCACGATCGGGCCGGGCTCGGCGGCGGTGCCTCCCGAGCTCCTATCGTACCGAGAGGCGCAAATCGGCTTGGGCGGTGACCACCCACCAGGGGTCGTGTCCGGAGGACCACCGCCGGAACCCGCCTCAACCAAGCAGCGGGCCAGCCGTTTGCGCCTCCGGCTGCCCCGCTGAAACGTGGTGCTCGCCCTGATCGAAATAGGCGATACTGCGGCCCATGTCGATTCGATCGAGCTGCTCTCTGGCCCTGTTGACCTTCGATGACGCGCTCGTCCCGGACGATGGTGAGGTCATCATCGACTTGTCGGATCTCGAGTTCATCGACGCCTATGGCCTCGTGGGGCTGGCGTCGCATGTCGTGGAAAGTGCGCTGGAGGGCCGTGAGATTCGGCTGCTCGTGCCGCGCAATCGGAGTGCAGATCTACGAGGCGGCCGGTGAGCTGTGCAATAACGTGGTGGAGCACGCGAAGTGCCCGGTGGGCGGCTACATGGCCGCGCAGTGCTACAAGCGCGAGAGGCCGGGGGCCAAGGTGCCCTGCCGGCCCGGCCGGTAGCTCCAATGGGGAAGAGGAGGAGCGCCCGATGCCGACACTGACCGCGCCAAAGCTGGTCTCCAGCCGAGACCAAGCCCGGGAGTTGACTGCCGGGCTTTCAGAGAACCTCGCGGACGTGGCTGTCATCGTGGATTGCCCAGCGCTCCAAGCCAGCACGCCATCATTCGTGGACGAACTGGTCAAGGTCTGCCTTGTGGAGCGTCACGCCCGGAGCTTGGTGCTGTCGAGAGCACCGGAGCGGACTGCGGAGCTGGCTCGTCGGTCAGCCAGCAACCGGCAGGTTGCCGACCGGCTCGAGATTGACCCACCCTTCAACACCAGCTGATCCATGAGGTGCAGGACTCGCCGCCTGCGGTCCGGCCCGGGCGGGCGCCGCAGCGGCCGGACACGGTCGCGTGCCTCTCGCCGTGGGCTCACCCATGCGCCCCGGCGCTGGCTTCGACCTCTCTGAGGTGGCGGACGGTGCGGACGATCTGGCCGGGGCCCACCTGTGGGACGCCGCCGTAGCGGCCGGCGCGGTAGCCGCGCTCCAGGTTCTCATCCTTGCGCGGGTGGGCGTCGGTCAGCGGATAGAGCTCGGTCGCCCCATCGGCGCGCTTCTCGGTCAGCCAGACCTGCTCGCGGCCGAGTGGCCGGTCGCCGGTCGCGGTACCCAGCGGTGTCGTGTCATGTGAGGTGAAAATGAGCTGGGCGCTGTTCGGGCTGGCCGCCGGATCCTGGAAGAGGCGGATGAACTCGGCGACCAGCGTGGGATGCAGGCTCGCGTCCAGCTCATCGACGAGTAGCACCGCTCCGTCCTTAAGGGCGAGCAGCAACGGCCCGAGCAGCGCGAACCAGTTACGCGTGCCATACGATTCGTCATCGAAGTCGAATGCCGTCCGTCGGCGCCCGCTCGTGCGAACCAGCCGGATGCGCGGCGGGTTGGGGTCCTCCTTGATCACCTCGAGCTCGTCGATGCCGAGATCGGCGACGCGTAGCAGCTCCAGTATCCGCATGCGGTCCTCGGTGAGCAGTTGTCTGCTGGTGAAGCGCTCGCGCTCGGCTCGGTCGCTCTCTGGGGTCACCAGCCACAGGTTGCCGTGGAACCAGCGGTGCAGCACCGAAAGCTGCGGGTGGTTGTTGGCCGCCGCGGTCGAGAGGAACAGCGCGTCGGGCCGGGTCAGCCGGGCGAGCGTCGCCCGCTCTCCCTTGAGGTGGTCGCCGGGAAACCGAAACGGCTCGGCAGCGCTTGCGTCGCGGTCGAACCACACCTGTCGCCGGCCGCGCGGGTAGACGTGCAGCCATTCGGCCTCGACGCGACTGTCGCTCAGCTCGAAGCCGTACACCCAGCGAGTCTTGTCGATGACGAGATCGACCTCGAACGACGACGGCATCTTCGCCGCCTTGGCGTCCAGCGCGAAGGGCGTGCGTGGCACCCCCTCGATGCGCGTCCATTCGGCATGCGAGTCGAGCACCGCCGCACGCATCATCCGCAGCGCGCCCAGCACATTCGACTTGCCCGACGCGTTCGCCCCGTAGATGCCGACCACAGGCAGCACGCGCACCGGCCGGCCCTCCACGACGACTCCGGTCGGCCTCGCCGGGCTGTCATCCAGGCCGTCGGAGATCAGGGAAAGGGTTTGCTCGTCACGCAGCGAGAGCACGTTCGCGGCGGTGAACCCGAGCAACACAGGGGCCTCCTCGCAGTCGGCCAGCCTCTCAAGTAAGGTTACACGCGGAAAATCGTCATGCAAGACGAGTTTACAAGCGCGGACACCCTCTTGGCGCGACTACGCGGGGCGCTCGCGGTGGACCACGGCGGCGAGGGCGCGGATGAAGGCGGGCTGGGTGTTGGGCAGCTCGATCCGGTGGAAGGCGATGCCCGCCTCCTCCGCCTCCTCCCTGGCCGCCACGTCGAGGTCGTAGAGGATCTCGAGATGGTCGGCGAGGAATTGCACCGGCACCACCAGGACCGCACGGTGACCGGCGGCGCGCAGGTCGGGGAACAGCTCCTTCAGGTCGGGGCGGAGCCACTCGCCGGGCGAGTGGCCGGCGCTCTGGTAGGCGAACCGCCACTGCTCGGCGTCGAGGCCGACACGCTTGGCGACCGCCTCGGCCGTCTCCATGAGCTGGTCGACGTAGCCCGGCTCGCGGTCGACCACCGCCCTGGGCAGGCTGTGGGCGGTGAGCAGCACGGGGACGCCGCGCCCGCCGTCCGGCAGCCTGCCGAGCGCCTGCCGGGTGCGCTCGGCCAGAGCGTCGAGGAACGCGGGCAGGTCGTGCCAGGCGCCGGCGACGGTGACGCCGCCGTTCGGGCCGAGCGGCCCGGCTGCGGCGGCGAGCGCCCGGTCGTAGCGGCCCATGATGATCGAGGAATACTGCGGCGACAGCACGATGCCGATCACCCGTTCGGCCGCGGCGGCGGCCAGCCGCCCGACCGCTCCGCCGATGCCCGGCTCGGAGTGGAGCATACCCACCTCGACCCGGTAGTGGCCGGGGCCGTCGCCGGCGTCGAGCAGCTCCTGCAGGGCGGCGCCCTGGGCGGCGGTGATGCGGATCAGCGGCGACCACCCCACCAGCTCGTAGCGGCGCAGGAACTCCGCCAGCAGCTCCGCGTCCGGCTCCCTGCCGGCGCGCACGCTGCGCAGGTAGGCGCGTAGCTCCTCGCGGTTGGAGGGCGAGCCGTAGGTCATCAGCAGCACCCCGGTGGGGCGGGCGCCGCCCGGCTGCCGCGACGATCCGCTCACACCGGCACCTCGGCCCGCTCGCGGGTCCGCTCGTGCACGAAGTCGACCAGGCGGCGCAGGTGGTCGGAGGAGCTTTCCGGGAGCACGCCGTGGCCCAGGTTGAAGACGTGGCCTGGCCGGCCGCCCGCGGCGGCGAGGACCTCGGCCGCCTCGCGCTCGACCACGTCCATCGGTGCCAGCAGCACCGCCGGGTCGAGGTTGCCCTGGATCCCCTTGCCGGGTCCGATGCGCCGCCACGCCTCGTCCAGGGGCACGCGCCAGTCGACGCTGACCAGCTCGCCGCCGGCCGCCGCCATCTGCTCGAGCAGGCCCACCGTGCCGGTGCCGAAGTGGATGGTGGGCACGCTGCCCGCGAGCGCGGCGAAGATGCGCGAGCTGTAGGGCAGGACGTGACGCTCGTACGCCCCCCGCCCGAGGTCGCCCATCCAGGAGTCGAAGAGCTGGACCACCTGGACCCCTGCGGCGATCTGGGCGCGCAGATAGCGCACGGTCACCTCGGTCAGGGTTTCCATGAGGTGATGCCACAGGGCCGGCTGGCCGTACATCAGGCTCTTGGCGCGGGCGTGGTCGCGGGAGGGCCGGCCCTCGATCAGGTAGGAGGCCACGGTGTACGGGGCGCCGGCGAAGCCGATCAGTGCGGCGCGGTCGCCCAGCTCGCGGCGGAGCAGCCGGATCGTCTCGAACAGCTCCGGGGTGGCCTCCTCGGCCTCGACCACGCGCAACCCGTCGACCGCGGCCTGGTCGCGCACGGGCGCGTGGATGATCGGGCCGACGCCGGGATCGATCGAGAAGGGCACCCCCATGCCGGACAGCGGCAGCATGATGTCGGCGTACAGCACGGCGCCGTCGACGCCGAGCACGTCCACGGGCATCGTGGTGACCTGGGCGCACAGCTCGGGGGTGCGCGTCATGGTCAGGATGTCGTACCGCTCGCGCAGCTTGCGGTAATCGGCCAGGCAGCGACCGGCCTGACGCATGAACCACACCGGGGTGCAGTCCGGCGGCTCGCGCCGGCACGCCGCCAGCATCCGCTCAGCCCCGCTCATCGTCGCCTGCCTGCTCACTGCTCCGCCAGCTCCTCACCTGTCGGTCCGGTGCGTCCAGGGTAGACCTGGCCCTGGGGGAACCTGGTCTGGGGGTGGAGTCCGCACCCACGACCCCACCCCCAGACCAAGCTGTCAGGCCGTCGTGACCACCAGCCGCTGACTCGCGGCGGCACCGGCCGCGACCAGGACCTCCTGCCCGCGGTCGGGCGGCGGATGCTGAAGCGCACCTGCATCCCGTTCAAGGTCACCGAGCGGACCTGCGCGCTCTCCGGGATGGTATGCCCGATCTCAGCTCGGAGCGAACTCCCGTGCTGACCGTGTTGGTGTACCGGTTGGGGGATCGCCGTCCGCAACGTCGCCTGGCCGGTCATCGGACGCCCGTACACCGTCTTCCAATTTGCCTTACGATGCTCGGCGGGAGGCTGACCGCGCGGCCGGCCAGGTGCCGACGAAGACGAACACGAAGGGCGTGTGACCGCTGATGACCTCTGAGCCCGCTGCATCCCGGCTCGCCTCGTACCTCGGCGGTCTGGGGGTCCAGGTACCGCTCGATCGGCTCAGGCCGGAGACCGTGGCCTTCGCCGCCGCGCTGGACGTGGTCGCCCGCGTCGCGCCAGAGGTGGTCCGGTCGATCGAGGCGGAGCTGGCCGACCAGCGCTCCAACCTGAAGCTCATCGCCAGCGAGAACTTCGCCTCGCCCGCGGTCCTGCTGGCGATGGGGAACTGGCTCAGCGACAAGTACGCCGAGGGCGCGCCCGGCCACCGCTTCTACGCCGGCTGCGACAACGTCGACGCGATCGAGAGCCGCGGGGTCGAGCTGGCCAAGGCGCTGTTCGGCAGCGACCACGCCTACCTCCAGCCGCACAGCGGCATCGATGCCAACCTGGTCGCCTTCTGGGCGATCCTGACCGCCCGGGTGGAGGCGCCCGCGCTCGAGCGCCTGGGCTCCAAGGACCTGCTGTCCCTGCCGGAGGAGGAGTGGCGGCGGCTGCGGCGCGAGCTCGGCAGCCAGCGCATGCTCGGCATGGCCCTGGACGCCGGCGGGCACCTGACCCACGGCTTCCGGCCCAACGTCTCGGGCAAGCTGTTCGAGCTGTCGCACTACTCGGTCGACCCCGAGACCAAGCTGATCGACTACGACGTGGTGCGCGAGCGGGCCCTCGAGGTGCGGCCGCTGGTGCTGCTGGCCGGCTACAGCTCCTACCCGCGCAGGATCAACTTCCGCGTCTTCCGCGAGATCGCCGACGAGGTCGGCGCCACCTTCATGGTGGACATGGCGCACTTCGCCGGCCTGGTCGCCGGCGGGGTCTTCAGCGGCGACTTCGACCCGGTGCCGCACGCCCACGTCGTCACCACCACGACCCACAAGACGCTGCGTGGCCCGCGCGGCGGCATGGTGCTGTGCGAGGCGCGGCTCGCGCCGACCGTGGACCGTGGCTGCCCGCTGGTCCTGGGCGGGCCCCTGCCGCACGTCATGGCGGCCAAGGCGGTGGCGCTGGACGAGGCGTCGCGTCCGGAGTTCGCCGACTACGCGCGCCGGGTGGTGGACAACTCCGCCACGCTCGCCGAGGCGTTCCAGGAGGAGGGCGGCACGGTGGTCACCGGCGGCACCGACAACCACCTCGCGCTGCTCGACGTGCGCCCCTTCGGCCTCACCGGCCGCCAGGCGGAGTCCGCCCTGCGCTCGGCCGGGATCACCGCCAACCGCAACGTGATCCCCTATGACCCGAACGGGTCCTGGTACACCAGCGGGATCAGGGTGGGGACGCCGGCGACCACCACGCTCGGCATGGGCGCCGGCGAGATGCGCGAGATCGCCTCGATCATGTATGGCGTGCTCGCCGCCACCGAGCCCGACGCGACCTCCAAGGCCCGCTTCCAGCTCCCCGACCAGGTCCGCGACGGTGCCCGCAAGCGGGTTGCGGACCTGATCGCGGCATACCCCCTGTATCCCGAGATCGCGCTGTAGCGCTACCCCAGACCGGCGCAGACCTTGGCGAGCAGCTCGTTCAGGGTTTCGAGCTGCTCGCTGTCGAGGCGATCGACCAGCGCCTCGGGCGGGCGGCGGGCGATCTCGAGCAGCTTGCCGCGGAGCGCCCGGCCCTCCGGCGTGAGGGCGACGAGCTTGACCCTGCGGTCGGTGGCGTCGGGCTGCCTGACCACCAGTCCGCGCGTCTCGAGCCGGTCGACCATGCCGGTGACGTTGGAGCTGTGGCACTGCAGCGCCTCGGCCAGGGTGCCGATCGGCACACCGGCGTCGTCGGCCAGCCGGGACAGCAGCCAGAGCTGCTGCGTGGTCAGGTCGTACGGGCGCAGGTGCGGGCCGCTCTCACGGATCCGCTCCTTGTTCAGACGCACAATGGAGGCCATGACCTCGGCAGCGAGCTGCTGCTTGGTCTTGCGCAGGGCCACCAACGAACTCACCTCAGGGCTTCTCGGGATGCGCTCGCGAACGAGCGCACAGACATGTCGATGGTAGCTCGATAGGTCATGTCTGAACAACTGAGCTATGGAAAGTTGAGATATCACATATCTACCGCTATCATGATCGTCAGGTGATGTCATCAGCGCTCCATCGAGACCTCTGGGGAGGTGGTCGCGCCATGGTGCTCCTGCACTATCTCGTCGTCCCTGGATTGGGAGACGGCAACGGCACAGGTTCGCGGTCACAGGCGACCGCCGTCCACGCCGACGAGGCAGCCCCGGCCGATCGTGGCGACACCGCCGCGGCCGCGGCCGCCGCCGTCCCTCCGTCCGGTGCGTCACCCGTCACCGAGGCGCCCTGCGCCGCCTGACACTTGCCGCTGGCCCATTCGTCCGTAACCAACCAGCATCGGACGTAGCCCGAACGTGTCATGTGCAGGTGCCTGAACTCCTCGTAGTCTTCAGGTCGCCACGTGGGCGCCTGGTGCCCGCACAGCGGGTGGAAGGGTCGCACGGGCATGCCTGCCCGACCGCCGCTACCGGCCCGAACCGAGAGTTAGCAGATGCTGCGGAACGCCCCCCTTCGCTCCAAGCTGTTCGTCACCCTCGTCGGGCCTCTGCTCGCCCTTGCGGTCCTGGCCGCGGTCGTGATCCAGGCCAGCCTCGTAGAGAGCGATAAGGCCGGCCGGGTGAACGAGCGCGCACGCTTCGCCGGCGAGCTCGCCCCGCTGGTCCACGGACTGCAGGCCGAGCGCAGCCTCTCGTCGAGCTACGTGGCCGCCGCGCGGGACAGCGGCCGGGCACAGCTCTCCGCCCAGCGCGCCCGCGTCGACCGCCTCACCGCGGTCTACCTGGCCGCCGCCTCCGGGCTCGACCTCGGCGGTGACCCGGGCCTGAAGGAGCGGCTCGGCTACGGCGTACACGAGCTCGGCAAGCTGGGGCTTCAGCGGACCGCGGTCGACCACGGCTCGATGGACCACGTCCTCCAGGTCGAGCCCGAGATCGAGGAGGGCGAGCTCGAGGGAGAGGTCAACGTCCACGAGGACCACGGGCCGATCGACACCCCGGGCGAGGCGATCGAGCAGTACACCGACCTCATCAACGACCTGCTCGACGTCAACTCCGAGATCGCGCCAGGCAGCAACAACGAGCGCCTGCTCGAGGCGGTGCGGGCGCAGGTCGCCCTCTCCCGCGCCAAGGAGTTCGCCGACCACCAGCGCGGCCTGCTCTACGAGGTCTTCTCCCAGCACGGCTTCGCCGGCGGGCAGTACGGCAAGCTGACCTCGCTCGCGGCGGTCGAGGCGATCTACATGGCACAGTTCGAGAGCGCCGCCACCCGGGAGCAGCTCGAGCTGTACGACCAGACCGTGCGCGGCTTTGGGGTCGAGCGCGTCGAGCAGATGCGCCAGGAGGCGGTGGAGAGCGGTGGCGGCGGTCGCATCGATGGCGACGCCGCCGCCTGGTACAAGGCGTCCAGCGACAAGCTGGACGAGGTTCGTGAGGTCGAGCAGCACCTCAGCGCCGACATCGTCGCCACCAGCGCCTCGATCAAGCGGGGCGCCGACCGCCGCGCGATACTCTACATCCTCCTGCTGGTCGCCGCCGTGGCGCTGGCGGTGGCGGTGTCGCTGGCCACTGCCCGCTCGCTGATCAGGCGCCTCGGCCGCCTCAGGGACGTCGCCGACGACGTGGCCGAGCACAGGCTGCCCGACGCGGTCGCGCGGCTCCGTGAGGGCGAGGGCGCCGACCCGGAGGTGGAGTCCGCGACCCCGGTCGAGGTCCACGCAAGGGACGAGATCGGGCAGCTCGGCGAGGCCTTCAGCTTCGTCCACCGGGTCGCGCTGCAGCTCGCCGGCAGGGAGGCGGCGCTGCGCCGCAGCGTCGGCGAGATGTTCCTCAACCTGGCGCGCCGCTCGCAGTCCCTCGTCGAGCGCCAGCTCGAGCTGATCGCCGACCTCGGCAGCAGGGAGTCCAGCCCGGAGGGGCTGATGGAGCTGTCGGAGCTCGACCATCTGGCCGCGCGCATGCGCCGCAACGCTGAGAACCTGATCGTGCTCTCGGGGGCCGAGTCGGCGCGGCGCTGGCGCGCGCCGGTGGCCGTCACCGACCTCGTCGCCGCCGCGATCGACGAGGTCCGGGAGCACGGCCGGGTCGAGCTGCTGCCGATCCACGACGGGACGATCGCCGGGCATGCCGTGGCTGGCGTGGTGCGCCTGGTCGCCGAGCTGCTCGAGAACGCCCTGTCATTCTCGGCGCCGGAGACCAGGGTGCTCGTCTCCGGGCAGGCGCTGCCAGCGGGCTACCTGCTCGAGATCGAGGACGAGGGCATCGGCATGAGCGAGGAGCAGCTCGGCGAGGTCAACCGGCGGCTGTCGGAGCCGCCGGCCGTGGACCTGGCCAACGCCAAGGTGCTCGGCTTCTTCGTGATCGGGCAGCTCGCCGCCCGCCACGACATCAAGGTGCAGATCCGCCACTCCTGGCAGGGCGGCGTGGCTGCGCTGGTGCTGCTGCCGACGGCGCTGGTGGTGCAGGTCGAGAGGGCGGCACCGGCGCCGGGCCGCCTGGGCGCCCGGCTCGGCGGCCGGTCGGTGCAGGCCACCACCCCGCCGGGGCGGCTGGCGCGCCCAGCCCCGTGATGCTCAGATCAGCTCGAGCACGCGGGTGGCGAGGGTGCGGCGCTCGACCACCAGCGCCTGGCCGTTGCTGAGCGTCCGCCAGGCGCCCCCGGACAGGCCGGACCAGCCGGAGGAGCCGACCACGACGGTGTCGGGGGAGACCCGGTACGGCAGGTGGTAGTAGGCGGGGTCTTCGCGCAGGCGCGCGGCCTCCTCGTCCGGGTTGAACACACAAGCGGCGTAGAGCCGCTCGCTGGTCACTCGCTGGTCAGCAGGACGAAGTTCAGCGCGGTGTACCGGTAGCCCCCGGCGATCTGCTCAAAGAGGTCCGGCAGCGCCTGCTCGACGCTGCCTGCCTGCTCGAGCCCGGCCAGGAGCGCGAGGAAGTAGCGCTCACTGAACGGGTGGGTGTTCTCCAGGGCGACGGCCAGGCCGGGGGTCGCCCGCCGCAGGTGGAGCAGGGCGAGGTCGCTGTCGACCGTTCGCGACAGCTTCTCGAGCAGGTCACTGGTATGCGCCGGGCCGACGTCCTTTGCCACGCTGAGCCCGCCGGCACCGTCGTACCAGGCCATCCCCCAGCCGTCGGCGTGCTGCCGCGACAGGTCGACGAACGACTCCAGATCCTCCCCGAGCACGTCCACCATCGTGGTGGGCGCACGGGTCGCCAAAGCCAGCAGCCGGCACATGCTTGACTGATCCCTCCAGATGGACCGGTTATGGGGAACGCACCGGGACGAAGTGCCGGAGCTCGCGGGGGTTCGCCCAGCCATCGGCACCGTATTGCGGGCCTGGTTCACCTGTCAAAACACGGAAGAACGGATCTGACCGGATACAGGGATTCTCCGTGGGGGCTCATGCACGCCCAGTGATGTGCCGAAGTCAATCCCAGATGCGCCGTACTGCCGGTTCGGACGCGCGTCTCCCAGACGCGCTCCTCAATGGGGGGAGGGAAGCACCGTCATGAGACCGCGCCTCTTACTTGGTGCCGCTGTCGCCGCGCTGGCCGTCACCCTGGTGGTGGCGGCCGGTGCAACCGCGGCCGTCCAGCCCACCGCTATGGGCACCTACATCGTCGTGCTGAAGGACTCGGCCGGCGCCCCGGCCACCGTCGCGTCCCGCCAGGCACGCCGATACGGGGCCGAGGTCGGTTTCGTCTACGGTTCGGCGCTCAAGGGCTACAGCGCCAACGTGCCCGTCGCGGACGTCAACGCGCTGCGCCGCGACCCGGGCGTCGCCTACGTGACCGAGGACCGCCAGGTCCACACCGAGGCCGACACCCTGCCGACCGGGATCAACCGCGTCGACGGCGAGCGGTCCAGCACCATCTCCGGCAACGGCAGCGGCAGCGTCAACGTGAACGTGGCCGTGATCGACACCGGCATCAGCACCAGCCACCCTGACCTCAACGTGGTCGGCGGCGCGGTCTGCAACGGCACCACCTTCAACGACCAGAACGGGCACGGCAGCCACGTCGCCGGCATCATCGCCGCCCGTGACAACGGCTCCGGCGTGGTCGGGGTCGCTCCCGGCGCGAGGCTGTGGGCGGTGCGCGTGCTCAACGCCTCCGGGTCGGGCACCTTCTCGCAGATCATCTGCGGGGTGGACTTCGTGACCCGCAACGCCGCCACCATCAAGGTCGCCAACATGAGCCTCGGCGGTGCCGGCTTCGACCCCGGCACCGGCTGCTCGACCGGCGACGCCCTGCACGACGCGATCTGTCGCTCGGTGCAGGCGGGTGTGACCTACGTCGTGGCGGCCGGCAACAGCGCCGCCAACGCCGCCAACACCATCCCAGCCGCCTACAACGAGGTCATCACCGTCTCAGCCCTGGCGGACTTCAATGGCCTGCCCGGCGGCGGCGCCGCGCCGACCTGCCGCTCCGACGTCGACGACACCTTCGCCGACTTCTCCAACTTCGGCGCCGACATCGACCTGATCGCCCCCGGCGTGTGCATCCTCTCGACCTACAAGGGCACCGGCTTCGCGGTGCTGAGCGGCACCTCGATGGCGAGCCCGCACGTCGCCGGCGCGGCGGCCCTCTACATTTCGACCCATCCGGGCGCCAGCCCGGCGACGGTCAAATCGGCGCTCCAGTCCGCCGGCAACCTGACCTGGAACAACTCCGACGACCACGACGGCACCAAGGAGCGCCTGCTCAACGTCGACGCCTTCTGATCGCTCTGACGTCTCTGGTCACCGCCGAGCCGCGGGCCGCGGCCTAGCTCGGCGGCGGACCCTGCCCGCCTTCGGGGCGCTCACCCTCCAGGGCAGGCTTGGGCTGCGGGGCGGCCAGCCCAAGGCCCTCGCGGATCGACTCGAGCCGCGCGGCGCCCTCCACGTCGATGGCGGCGCGCTCGACCTCGAGCATGCGCGCCTCCACCGAGCCGGAGGCCAGCTCCGCCTGCCCCAGGGCACGGGCGTACCTGCTCTCGATCTTGTCGCGGACCTGACCCAGCGTGGGCGTGTCGCCGGCCGGCGCCAGCTCCGTCATGCTGGCCATCGCCTCGTTCAGGCGCTCCTGCATCTTGGTCTGGTCGAGCTGGGACAGCAGGCGGGTCCGCTCGGCCAGCTTGGTCTGCAGCGCCATCGCGTTCGACTCGACCGCCGCGCGCGCCTGCTCTGACGCCTGCGCCGCCCGCCCCTGCATGGTGTGCAGCTCTTTCATGGACGCCTCGGCGCTCACCAGCTTGCTGGCGAACGCCCGGGCGGAGTCCTCGTAGCCGGCCGCCTTGCGCTCGTCGCCGGCCTTGCGGGCCTGGTCGGCCAGCAGCAGGGCCTGGCGCGCGTTGGCCTGGAGCTTCTCGGTCTCCTCCAGCGAGCGGGTGAGCTTGAGCTGCAGCTCGCGCTCGTTGCCGATAACCGCGGCGGCCTGCTGCGACAGCAGCGCATGCTGTTGCTTCGCCTCCTCGATCGCCTGCTCGATCTGGATCTTCGGGTCGGACAGCTCGTCGAGCTTGCCCGTGAGCGCCGCCACCAGGTAGCGCCACGTCCTGCGCAGCAGCTTCCCCATCGTCGGTTGCCTCCCTTGTCTCGTCTGCAAGCATTCTCGCGCGCTACTCGCTGGCGCGCTGGTAGGCGCTGAGCGCCCGCCGCGATATCTCCTCGGTCTCGGCCAGACCCTGCCGGATGCCCTCCAGCTCGTCGCCGAGCTGGTCGACCGCGCCGAGGTCGCCGGTGGGCCCGGCGGCGGCCATCGCGTCCAGCTCCACCAGCCGGGCGACCAGGCTCTCGAGCCCGAGCGTGCCGGACTCCAGCCGCGCGAGGACGCCGTTGCGCGCCGCCGCCAGCCGGCCGAGGACCTCGCGCTGCGCCTGCACCGAAGCCAGCGACCGATCCAGCTCGCCCGCGACGTCACCGCTCGCGCGGGCGCGGTCCGCCCGCAGGCGCTCGGCCTCCGCGGCCAGGAAATGGCCGTCGAGGCGGGCGATCGCCTGGCCGACGGCGGTCGCCTGGCCCGCGAGGCGCTCGAGCGCCGTCACCGTGTCGCTCACCTTCGGCGCCATCATGCTGGCCCGCTCCGCCAGCGGCCCGGCGTGCATGCTCCCGCCGAGCTGGGAGAAGCTTTCCGCCGCCCGCTGCGCCCGCTCCAGCCAGCGGCCCTCCGGCGCGCGCCGCTCGACCGGCAGCCTGCGCGGCTCGCGCCGCTCCACCTGGGAGCGGCGGCGCTCCAGCCTGGCGACCGCTGTCCTGGTCAGCCACACGGCGGCGCCGACGCCGGCACCGGCGAGCACCGGAACGCCCACCGCCCAGGCCGCCGCGCCGGCGGTCGCTCCGAGCAGCAGGCCCCAAGGGTCGGCAAGCTCATCCTTGAATGCCATCTTGGGCTGCGCCAGCCCTCGCGGGCCGCACGGCAGCGCCTCCTCTCAGAAGTTGGAGATCACCGCGGTGAAGACCTGGTTGATGCTGGTCGGGTTGGAGGAGTTGTAGGCGGCGCCGCTGGTGGTCTCGGCGATCCGCTTGAGCGTGCCCTGGTCGGCGTCGTCGCCATAGGCGATGGTGAACAGCCGCACCGACTGGTCACCCTGCTCGGTGCGGAGCTGGTCGAGCAGAGCCTGCAGCGTAATGCCCTCGTCCTCGTTCTTGCCATCGGTCAGCAGCACCACCGCGTTGATGCTCTCCGGGTTCTGGTGCGCCCGCACGAACTGGTACGACGCCAGGCTGGTGTCGTACAGACCGGTGCCGCCCTGCGGCGGCAGGCCCTCGATGCGCTCCCGCAGCACGGCGCGGCGCTGGCCGCCGTCGATCTGCTGGCTCATCGGCCCGATGGGGACCAGCTCGCGGTAGTCGCGGTCACCGACCAGCTTGGTCGAGAACATCCACAGGCCCACCCGGTCGTTGCCGTCGAACTGCGCCAGCGAGTTCACCGCGGCCTGCTTGGCCAGCTCCAGCTTGCTCTTGCCGGTGCCGGACACCTCCTCGCCCATCGACCCGGAGGTGTCCATCACGATCAGCACGTTGGCCCGCTTGCGCAGGTCCCCCCAGCTCCGCAGCAACTGGTCCAGCACGGCCGGCGCCGGCGGCGACAGCAGGGTGGCCGGCTCCCTCGGCGACAGGCCGTTGGCCTCAGAGATCAGCGGGCCGGAGCGGTTGCCATAGTCCCGGAAGGCGAACTGCTGGAAGCGTGCCTGCGCCTTTGCGCCCTGCAGGTAGGCGAGGAAACCCGCGGCGGCCTTGCGCTTGGCGTCGTCCGCCCATGGCGCGGTCAGCGCCACGTACGGGTGGTCGCTGAGCAGCGTGCCCTCCTTGGGGTAGATGGCCACCAGCGGGATCTTCGGCTTGGCGTGCCTGCCCAGCGTGGCCGGGTCGCCGGTGGGGTTGCCCTGGTTGTAGTCCCAGACGGATTTCTCCTCGACCGTGACCGCGGAGATGTAGGCGAGGCCGGCGCCCTGGTCGTCGGCCCGCTGCAGGTTGGTGAGGAAGGTGAGGGTGGTGTCGCCGTAGTGCACCACCGAGTGCTCCACCCCGGTCACGAACGCACGGGTCTTGGGGTTGGCGACGTCCCGAGCGGTCAGGTCGTTGGCCAGGCCGGTGGCCGCGAAGTAGGCACCGATGGTCGCGTTCAGGCCTGAGGTGGAGAAGTTCGGGTTGGTCTTGCCGAGCCGGAAGGCGCCCCACTCGGGGTGGCCGAACTTGCCCCAGCCCGCGCCTGAGCGGGCCAGGTCGAGCAGGTCGGCCCAGCCGAGCTTCTTCCTGGGCCAGCCGAGCGCCTCGGCCATCGGCCTGGGCATGGCGATGACCAGCGGTGACGCCGCGATCTTCGGCACCTCCCTTGGCACCAGCCTGGGCCGGTCCGAGGCGGCGGTGCGCTGCTCCAGCAGGGTCACCCAGCCTGAGGAGGCCGGCGTCCAGACGTCCGGCCTGGGGCCGTCGACGGACTCCTGCCAGCCGGTGGGCCGGGCCAGGGCGGACATGGCCTCGCCGGACGCCTTGCTGGTCACCTGGACCTGGACGCAGCGGCCGTCCACCTGGGGCCGTCCGGCCAGGTAGTCGCCGGCGAGCTGCTTCATGAGCTGAGCTTTCTCCGACGACGCCGTGACCGCGACGGTGATCCCGCCGGCACCGCACGATACCGCCGCCTTGTCCGCGCCCGGACCGGACGGCGAGCCCGAGTCGCGGCTGGTCAGCAGGCGCAGCCCGACGATGAGCGCGACGGCGACGGCGATGGCGATAAGAAAGGCGCGCGAGCTGCGCCGCGGCTGCTGGACCACGCTTCCTCCCACACGAGCAAAGATGAGCCTTGAATCTAGAGTGCGCGCATGGCGCGAACAAGGGAGGGTGCCCGATGACCATTGGCGAGGAGAGCTTGGACGGCTTCGGCGCACAGGCGCTGGCGCATCTGGCGCTGGTCGAGGCGCGCAACGCGAACGTGCTCGACGCGGTCGCCGATCGCATGCTGGAGGTGGTCACGGCGGGCGGGGTGCTGCACACCGCCGGCACGGGCCACTCGGTCGCGATGGTGCTGGAGACCTTCTACCGGGCCGGCGGGCTGGCCTGCGTCAGGCCGGTGTTCCACCCGGGCCTGCTGCCCCTGAGCGGCGGCTTCGCCTCCAGCCTGCTGGAGCGCAGCAGCGGGCTCGCGGCGCTGCTGGCCGGGCACGCCGCCGCCGAGCCGGGGGAGCTGGGATTCGTGTTCTCGAGCTCGGGCGCCAACCCGGTGCCGGTCGAGCTGGCCCAGTGCCTGCGCCGGGCGGGCGCGGTGGTGGTCGCCGTCACCTCGCTGCCGCACCTGCGGCAGGCCCCCGCGCGCGCCGGGGTCAAGCTGGACGAGGTCGCGGACTACCTGGTCGACATCCTGGTCCCCCCAGGCGACGCCTGCTACCGGCGCGGCGCCGTGGCCACGGCGCCGCTGTCGTCGCTCGCCTCCGTGTACGTCTGGAACCTGCTGCTCGCCCGCCTGCTCGACCGCGCCGTCACGGCAGGCGTCGAGCTGCCGCTGTGGCGCAGCGCCAACGTCCCGGGCGGCGAGGCCCACAACGCCGCCCTGGCCGACCGCTTCCGCACGCGGGTGCCGATGCTGTGACCTTCACAGCGTCAGAGGTACGTCCCGCCCGGGACCTGCTCATCGCCTGGACGGGGGCTGGGCAGGCCGCGGCCACGCATCTCCGCGAGCTGGTTGCGGGCGGCCATCTGCTGCGCGAACAGGGTGGCCTGGATGCCGTGGAACAGCCCTTCGAGCCAGCCCACGAGCTGTGCCTGGACGATCCGCAGCTCCGCCTCGCTCGGCGTCTCCGCCACCAGCGGCATGGTGATGCGGTCGAGCTCCGCCGCCAGGTCGGGGGAGAGGCCGCTCGCCAGCTCCTGGACCGAGATGTCGTAGATCTCCCGCAGGCGAGCCCTGCCCGCCTCGTCCAGGGGAGCCTGGCGGACCTCCTCGAGGAGCTGGCGGACCATGGAGCCGATGCGCATGACCTTGGCGGGGCTCGAGACGGTCTCGGTCGGTTCCGGGGTCGCGGACCTTTCCTCGCCAGGCGTGCGGCGGGGGACCGTGATGATCTCCGGCGGGGACGGCCGGGATTGGTCTTCGGACATGAGGCCCATCTTGCCACACGCTCGAGGCCTGTGCGTCGATACACGTTGGGCACGGGATTGACGATCGGTATGTCCACTGCCTAACGTTGAGCTGGAATCTCGGGCGAGCCGGAGGGCTGATGGCGGAAGCCGGCGGGCGGCCCGACGAGCACGAGATCTGGCGCCGCGCCATCTGGCGCGAGGTGCGCGACGGGAGCCGGCCGGGAAGCCGCGCGTACTGGTCGCCCAGCCTGGAGCGGGCCTCGCGGGACGACCTTCGCGAGATCCAGAGCCGGAAGCTCCGCGCGGCGGTGCGCTTCGCGGACGCCCGCATCCCCTTTTACCGCCGCCGCTTCGAGTCGATCGGCCTGGAGCCCGGCGACGTGCGCTCGCTCGAGGACCTGGCGCGCATCCCGCTCACCACCAGGCAGGACATGGCCGCCGACCTGGCCGGGCATCCGCCGTGGGGGACCTACACCGCGGTCGACGACCAGACCTGGCGTGAGCGTGGCTGGCAGACGTTCATGTCCTCCGGCACCACCGGGCAGCCGCGGGTGTTCCGCTACACCAGCTTCGACCGGACCATGTGGTCGTGGATCAACGCCCGCGCGATGTGGGCGATGGGTTTCCGGCCCGGCTGGGCGGGAGCGGGCGACAGCGCCATGCTGGCGTTCGGCTACGGCCCGCACGTGTGGCTGTGGGGCGTCCACTACGCCATGAACCTGATGGGCATCCCCATCGTCACCGCCGGTGGGCTCGACACGCGGGTGCGCGCCCGCCAGATCGACGACCTGCGCCCGACCGTGCTCGCCTGCACCCCCTCCTATGCCCTGTACCTGGCCGCGGTCATGGAGGAGTCGGGCCTGGACCCGAGCTCCAGCTCGGTCCGCTACCTGTTCTGCGCGGGCGAGCCGGGCATCAGCGTGGCATCCACCCGAGCGCGTCTCGAGGCGGCCTGGGGCGCCGAGCTGCACGAGTTCTACGGCTGCACCGAGGCGGCCCCGACCGCCGGCGCGCACACCTGCGCCGAGGTGGTGGCGGTCAAGGACGAGCCGCCGAGCCTGCACGTGCTCGACGACACCCACATCTGGGAGGTCGTCGACCCGGTGACCCTGGAGCCGGTACCGGACGGGCGGGCAGGGCTGTCGGTGGTGACCAACCTCTGCTCGGAGGCGTCGCCGCAGCTCCGTTTCCTGGTCGGCGACATGACCACGCTCACGCGCGAGCGGTGCCGCTGCGGCCGCACCTCGACCCGTGCGGTCGGTGGCTTCCTCGGCCGTGCCGACGACATGCTCAACGTGCGCGGGGTCACGCTGTTCCCGAGCGCGATCGAGGACGCGGTGCGCCGCGTGCCCGAGATCGGCGAAGAGTTCGAGATCGTGGTCTCCCACGAGCGCGAGCTGGACGTCCTCACCGTGCGGGTGGAGTCGCTGCGAGCTGCGGCCGGTGATCGAGGTGCTCGAACGCGGGGTGCTGCCGCGCACCAAGCAGAAGGCACACCGCGTGCGGGACCTGCGGCGGCGACCAGGGTCGAGCCCACCGTGACCCCAGGCCCCGCGCCGGTCGCCACGGGGCTGCGTCGGTCATGGCCACGGGCCCGCCGGGGTCCTACAATCGGAACAGTTGTCCCGCTTCACTGTACGGGACGACCGTCCCGGTCGTCCGCGAATCCATGGAGGCAGATCCCGGCGATGGCGAGGAAGCCGACCGTGCCCATGATGGGCCACCCCACCGCCGACGCGCCCCCCGCCGCTGGCAGGGCCCTCCGCGCCGACGCCCAGCGCAACCGGTCGCGGGTGCTGGAGGTGGCCATCGCGGCCTTCGCCACCGACGGGCTCTCGGTGCCAGTCCATGAGATCGCCCGACGCGCCGGCGTGGGCACCGGCACCGTCAGCCGGCACTTCCCGACCAAGGAGGCGCTGTTCGAGGCGATCGTCTTCAGCTTCGCCGAACGACTCGTGGACCAGGCACGTCACCTCGCCGCCAGCGAGGGTCCCGGCGCCGCGTTCTTCGCGTTCTTCTCCGTCATGGTGGCGGAGGGCGCGGCCAACCGCGGACTCGCCGACGCGCTCGCCGGCGCCGGGTTCGACGTGGAGGCTGCCGCGTCACGCGCCGAGCACGACGTCGTGGGTGCCATGCGCGACCTGCTCACCCGCGCCCAGCAGGCAGGGGCTGTGCGGGACGACATCGACGCCGCCGACGTGAAGGCCCTCATCGTGGGCTGCTGTGCCCGGGAGCGTCCCGCCACCGACGCCCGCGCCAGGGAGCGGATGATCGCCATCGTCCGCGAAGGACTCCGCGCCAGCCATCCATGAGCGCGGATCCGCACCTCCACCGCTGCTCAGGTCTTGGGGTGCTCGTCCAGGATGACCGTGGTGAGGGTACTGTGGACGCCGGGGACGCGGCGCAGGCGGTCCAGGATCACGTCGCGAAGGCTCTCCACGCTGGGCGCGCGGACCAGCACCACGAAGTCGGAGCCGCCGGTGGTCAGTGCCACGTACTCGACCTCCTCGATGGCCAGCAGGTGGTCGCGGACCACGTGCCAGCTCTGCTGCTCGATGCGCAGGTTCACGAAGGCCGCGACGGTGAGGCCGAGCCGCCGCGGATCGATCCTGGCGGTGAAGCCCGCCACGATCCCGTCGCGGCGCAGTCGCTCGAAGCGGCTGTAGGCGTTGCCGCGTGAGATGCCGAGCTTGTTTGCCAGCTCCAGCATGGAGATACGCCCGTCGGAGCGCAGTGTCTGGAGCATGGCCCGGTCGACGGCGTCCAGCGGGCGAGCAGACTGTCCGGCCACGGGCTCCTCCCTCGGCCGACCCTGATCATCATGTTCAATTATCCCGCCAGAGGCTGGAAATGTGTCTCGCGGATCGCCGACGTTGTGGACAACGGACCCGGAGATCGCGGACACTTCGGACATGCGGTCCAGCGACGGGCCGTGTCGAGGAGGAGGTCGTCCCCGTGGGTGTCTTCGAGCGGATGGCCGAGCACGGCCACGAGCAGGTCATCTTCTGTTACGACCGGACCAGCGGCCTCAAGGCGATCATCGCCATCCACGACACCGCGCTGGGACCAGCCCGCGGCGGGACCCGCTACAAGCAGTACCAGAGCGAGGACGAGGCGCTGGACGACGTGCTGCGGCTGGCCAAGGGCATGAGCTACAAGTTCGCCTTCACCGACATGCCCCGCGGCGGCGGCAAGGCGGTGATCCTGCGCGACGACAGCCACGAGCACACCGACAAGCGCCTGCTGCTGCGCGTCTACGGCCGCTTCGTGCAGCTCCTGGCGGGCCGCTTCGGCACCGGCCCGGACCTTGGGACCAGCTCCCGCGACATGGTCGCGATCGCTGAGCAGACCGACTACGTGTGGGCGGTGGACACCGCGGTCGGCGGCACCGGGGACTCCACCCCGCTCACCGCCAAGGGAGTGCTGGCCGGCCTCCAGGCCGCCCTGGAGGAGACCGACGGCAGCCCCGCGGTCGAGGGCAGGCGGGTGGCGGTCCAGGGTCTCGGCGGGGTCGGCGGGCACCTGGCCGAGCTGCTGGTCGCCGCCGGCGCCAGCGTCATCGGCGCGGACCTCGACCCGGGGCGGGCCAAGGAGCTGGCTGACCGGCTGGGCCTGGAGCTGGTCGGCCCAGAGCAGATCTACGAGGTCGACTGCGACGTGTTCAGTCCCAATGCGGTGGGCGGGGTGCTCAACCAGCACACGATCCCGGTGCTGCGCTGCCGGATCGTGGCGGGTGGGGCCAACAACCAGCTCGCCACGCCCGAGGATGGCGTGCGGCTGTGGCAGCGGGGCATCGTGTACGCGCCGGACTACGTGGTCAACTCGGCGGCGCCGTACGCGGTGATCGGGGCGGGGGAGCTGCGGTACCCGCCCGAGCGGTTGCTGTCCAGCGTGCAGGGGGTGGCGGCGGCGGTGCGGGTGGTGCTGCGCCGCGCCCGGGCCGAGGGGCGCCCGACCGCCGAGGTCGCGGACGCGATCGCCGAGGAGCGGATCGCGATCGCCGCGCGGCTGCGCGCCATGAGCCCGGGAACCGGCGCCGTGCCGCGCCACAACGACCTCTGAACCGCGGTGGCGCTCAGGGGCGCCTGCCGCGGACGTAGAAGCCGACGTTCTGGCCGCTGAAGTTGAGGTGGAAGAGCCGCGGGTCGAGCCCGAGGCCGGCGGCTCGCTGGACGAGCCACGTGAACCAGTTCTGATCGCGGGGCGGCACCGACGGCTCCTCGATCACGCAGCACGGCAGGACCACACAGCTCGAGCCCGCTCGCGCGGCGGTGTCGAGCACCGCCAGGTTGGTCCCGTGGGCGTGCAGCGCCACCAGCAGGTCGAAGGGCTCGCCCAGCCGGGCCTGGTAGGGGGCGGTGATCCGCGGCACGCTGGCTTCGGCCGGGATCCTGACGCGCTGGCCGCCGTCGATGTCCCTGTACCTGTCGGGGAGTGGCTGCTCGACCGGGTCGATCACGACAGCGTCGTAGCCGTCCCCGCGCAGCAGGTAGGTGAGCAGGCCCTTGCCGCCGCCGACGTCCGCCACCCTGCAGGGTGGGAAGGTCTCCCTGACCCATCGCGCCAGCAGCTGGAAGCGGAACCGCTTCAGCCTCGGCAGCTCGTCACCGGAGCGGCGGTGCGGCGTCGACCGCTCCTCCTCCGGCGGGACGAGGCCGAGCTCGACCAGGGAGGGAGGCTGCGGATACCGGTGCCGGCGCATGGGTGACCGAGTGTACGCTCGCCCGATGCAAGCTCCGCGGGACGAGGCCGGCGCGGCGCTCGCCACGCTCGTGCTGCACCTGCGCGCCTCGAGGCGCAAGGCGCGTGCCGCCGCGACCGCGGAGGCGCTCGGCCTGCTCGAGGACCTCGATCCCGCGGCGCCGAGCGGTGGTCCCCTCTCCGAGCTGGGCGGCACCGCCTGGGTCACGGTGCCGCGGCGCCACCTGAAGCTGGCGCTGGTGCGGCTCGGACGCCTCGGCTACACCGCGGCCGTCGACCTGGTCGAGCCGTCAGAGCGCCGCTCGGTCGGCGGCGCGCATGAGGGCGGCGCGGACCCGCCCGCGATCCGCTGGCGCCGGCGGTGGTGGCAGGCGGTCCGCGTCCACCAGGCCGACGAGGCGATGCTGCGCGAGCGCGCCCCCGACCGGCGCCCCTTCCTGCTCGAGTGCGGCGACGGGCAGGTCCGCGAGGTCAGGGGCTACCGCGGCAGCGGCGCGGCCGGGGCGCGGCGCGCGCTGCCGGTCCCGGACGCCCGCATGCTGGTCAACCTGGCCGGCCCGCCGTGCGGGGTGCTGCTCGACCCCTTCGCCGGGGCGGGCGGCATCGCGCTGGAGGCGGCCGCGGCCGGCTGGACGGCGGTGACCGCCGACGTCGACCCGGTGCTGCGCTTCGGGCTCGCGGCGCTGGCCCGGCTCCACCTCGTGGCCGACGCCCGGCGCCTGCCGCTGCGGACCGGCTCGGTCGACGCCGTGGCGACCGAGCCGCCATACCACCCGGAAGCGGGCGCGCTGCTGCTGGAGGCGCTGCCGGAGCTGGCGCGCACGCTGCGCCCGGGCGGCCGGCTGGCGCTGCTCGTCACCCCTGGCCTGGCCGCGCTCGCGCGCCAGGCGTCGGCCGCGGCCGGGCTCGCGCCCGCGCTGGACACCCCGGTCGACCGCAAGGGCTTGGACGTGGTCGCCCTCACCTGGAGCCGTGAGGGTCGCGGTCGGGGACCATCGCGCGCAGCCCCCGCGGCACCTGGCTCTTGAGCGCGCCGCCGGCGACCCTGCCCCAGCCGAGCGGCCAGTCGCCCATGGCGACCAGGGTCCAGCCTGCCGGCTCGTCGCACGGCAGCGTCTCGCCGCGCAGGAAGTCGCGCGCCCGCCGGGGGTCGAGCCGGAGGTGGCGCCGCACGGCCGCGGGGCGCAGCGCCAGCGCCAGGGCGTGGGCCGGCTCGAAACGGCCGGGACGGCTCCGCCCGAGCGGCAGGCCGGGCCGGAACCAGCGCAGGTCCGCGGCTGCGAGCCGCTCGTCGGGCACGAGAAAGGCTCGCTCGCGCGCGAGCATCGGCGCCGCCAGCGGCTCGCGCATCGTGTCCGCGGCGAACGCCTCCCAGGCGGCCAGCGTCTCACCCGCGCCGTGCCGCCGGTCCCGTGCCCGCCGCGGCGCCGCGGCGGGCCGGCCCGCGGCCTGGACGCTCGGGCCCGAGGGCCCGGCGGGCGGGCCCTCGCCGCGGCGGCCGAGCCTGGCGACGAAGTGCCCGTCGCCGCGCAGGCGGTGTGGCCACAGCCGCACCGTCCGCTCCAGCTCGGGCGGGCCCTCTTGGCACCAGTCGGGCCGGCCCGGCGCGAACCCCTCCCGCCAGGGGATCTCGAGAAGCTCCCAGCCCTCCTGCTCGGCGAGGAACGTGGCCACCTGCTGCTCGTTCTCCTCCGGCGCGAAGGTGCAGGTGCTGTAGACGAGCACCCCGCCCGGCCGCACCAGGCTGGCGGCGTGCCGCAGCAGGTGCCGCTGCCGCTCGGCGCTGCCGCGCACGTGGCCCGGCCGCCACTGCGCCCGAGCCGCCGGGCCGCGGCGGAACAGCCCCTCGCCAGAGCAGGGCGCGTCCAGCAGCACGCGGTCGAACCAGCTCCCCGCCAGCCGCTCCGCGAGCCGCTCGACCGGCTCGTTGCACACCGCGACCCGCCACGAGCCCCAGCGGTCGAGGTTGCCGGCCAGTGCCTGGAGGCGGCCGCGCTCGACCTCGTTGGCGACCACCACCCCCGCGGCACCGAGCCTGCCGGCGATCTGGGTGGTCTTGCCACCGGGAGCCGCGGCCAGGTCCAGCACCCGCTGCCCGGGCCGGACCTCGAGCGCCTCCACCGGCAGCAGCGCGGACGGCTCCTGGAGGTAGAGCAGCCCGGCGGCGTGCGCCGGCGTGGTCCCGGCACGGACGCCTGCCGGCAGGAAGAACGCCCCCGCCGACCACGGCACCGGCTCGAGGTCCACGCCCAGCACCGCCGCCAGCTCGCCGGGATCGAGCTTGAGCGGGTTGGCGCGCACGGCCCGCTCCGCCGGGCGGGCCAGGCTCTCCAGGAACGGCTCGGCCTCGCTCCCGAGCAGCTCGCGCATCCGTCCCACGAACGGGCCCGGCAGCCCGACGTCCCGCATCCTGGCCCCGCCTCGCCTGAGCAACGTGTGAAGGCGGCCACGGTATACGCTCGCGTGGCTGTCGGCTCGCCGATGGGGAACACTGCGTCTGGTATGCAGTCACGAGCGCAAGGGACGGACGAGATGGATGACAGGGAGATCGTGGCCCGCATCAACGGGCTGGTCGACGAGGAGCATCGTCTGGAGGAGGCTCACGTCGGCAAGGGCCTCTCGTCGCTGGAGAGCGAGCGGCTGCGCGCCCTCGAGGTGCAGCTCGACCAGTGCTGGGACCTGCTGCGCCAGCGCCGTGCACGGCGCGACGCAGGCCAGGACCCCGATCAGGCCGAGGTGCGCGATCCCTCGATCGTGGAGCGCTACCAGCAGTGAACCGCGTGGGGCCACGGGAATCGGGTGGAGGGGCTGAAGGTTGGCCACATATGAGCAAGACCACCAGCCACACCCACGCATGTTGAGGTGATCAGCAATGCGAATCAGCCCCAGAGCCCTGCTGCCCGCCGCGACCCTGCTGGCAGCCATCGGACTGGTCCTGGCCGGCTGCCAGTCCTCGGGCTCCAGCGGCAGCCAGAGCGGCGGCACCGGCTCCAGCGCCGACAAGACCGTGGCGTTCGCCACCCCCGCCGCCGGCGCCCAGGTCACCAGCCCCGTCAAGGTCAGCCTCGACGTGTCGGGCACCGAGGTCGGCAAGCCGGAGACCGGCAAGATGCACCTGCACCTGTACATCGACGGCTCCAGCGAGTACAAGATCCTGTACGCCACCGAGGGCACGGTGGACGTGCCGGCGGGCATGCACACCCTCAAGGCGGTACTGGCCCAGCCCAATCACAGTGAGACCAGCCTGACCGCCACCCAGCAGGTCCAGGTGGCCGGTGGCGGGCAGGCCCCGGACACGACCACCTCCTACGGCGGCGGCTACGGCAACCCCTGATGAGATGAGTGACCGCCGGCACGCTCCCGACCACGCCGCCCGCGCGCGCCTGCCGCGCAACGGGCGGCGGGCCCGCTGGCTGCATGCCCTCGTCTACCTGACCACGGTGTTCCTGGCCTACTCGGGCATCGCGGTCCTGGAGGAGGGGCATCCGGGGTTGGCGAGCGTGCTGGGCGGGCACGTGCCCGCCGCGACCTCGCACCGCTGGGTCGGCTATGGCCTGCTGGTGGTCGCCTTCCTGGTGGTCGTGATGTGGTGGCACGCGGCAGGCCGGTTTCTGAACGACTCAGTCCACTTCCGCCGCTCGGACGTGAGCTGGTTCGCCGGCTATCCGCGGATGGCGCTGGCGCGGCGCCGCCCCGCGCCGGCGCCCCACCACTACGGGCATTTCGATCCCGGCCAGCGCATCTTCAATATCCTGCTGCTGCTCGCCCTCGTCGTGCTCGGCGCGACGGGGGTGGTGTTGGGGATGCCCGAGCGCTTCGTGCCGGCGGTGTTCGGCTGGAGCCTGCGCATCCACAAGCTGACCACCTGGGTGCTCCTTGGGCTGCTGGCCGGGCACCTGCTGCTGGCCAGCGGCATGCTCCCCGGCTACCGCGGGGTGTGGCGCGCGATGCACCGCGACGGGCGCGTGCCCGCGGCGACCGCCGGTCGCCTGTGGCCCCACTGGGCCGGCGAGCCGCGGGGCCGGCGAGCGCGTCGGCGCCGACCGGCCGTAGCTCTGCTACCTTGCGTCCGGAGGCGAGCGGGCTCCTCGGTGGCAGCGATGACCAACGACGACAGGGTGGTGGCACCCGGCCCTACCGGTGCCGATGCCGGTGGCGGAGCCGGCCGGGCGGCGACCCCTGACCCGTGGCGTGACCTTGCCGAGCAGTCGGTCGTGGTGGGTGGGCGCGAGCTGCGCCTTGTCCACCCCCGCGACAGCGAGGCGCTGCTGGACGAGGAGGCATTCGAGCGCGAGGAGTTCCTGCCGTACTGGGCGCAGCTGTGGCCCAGCGGGGTCGCGCTGGCCCGCGCGGTCGCCGCCCTGGTGCCGGCGGGCAGGCAGGTGCTCGAGCTGGGCTGCGGCCTCGGCCTGCCGAGCATCGCCGCCGCCCTGGCCGGCGCCAAGGTGCTGGCCACCGACTGGTCGGCGGACGCGGTGGCGTTCACCGCCGCCAACGCCAGCCGCAACGGCGCCTCGCTGCGGACTGCCGCATGCTCCTGGACCGAGCCCGCTCCGATGCTGGCGCAGGCGCCGTGGGATCTGGTGCTGGCCGCGGACGTGCTCTACGAGGCGAGGAACGGCCCCCAGCTTCTCGAGCTGCTGCCGCGGCTGGTGGACGAGGCGGGGGAGGTCTGGATCGCCGACCCCGGACGGCGGCCGGCGGAGCGCTTCCTCACCGCCACCGCCACGCCCGTCTCCGGCTGGCTGCGTCGCTCCACCCAGGACCGGTGGTTCCCCCAGATCACCCTCCACCGCCTCCGCCGCCGGCCCGGACCTGCGCGCTGAGCTGTCGGCTGGGCGACCGCCCCTGCCCCCCCTTTTGCCGTATGGTCGCAGGCAATCCGGGGCAATCCGGGCCGGAGCAGGCAGGAGCGTGGGAGAGGAGGCTGACCCATGCGGCTGGTCGAGGGAGCGGGGGAGTTCACTTCCCCGCAGGCGGCTCCCAACCACTATGTCGAGCAATTGCGTGTCGCCGACCTGAGCGTCGGCACCTACTCGATCCCCGCGGGCAACCGTGACGACCAGACGCCGCACAGCGAGGACGAGATCTACGTTGTGCATTCCGGCCGTGCCCGGCTGGTGTCGGATGACGGCAGCGTCCACGTGGGCCCCGGCTCGGTCGTCTACGTGCCGGCAGGGAAGGCGCACCGCTTCACCGACGTCACCGAGGACCTCGCGGTCGTGGTCCTGTTCGCTCCGCCGTACCGCTCCAGGGCCGCGCCGCCCTCAGGGCATCGGCCGGCGGCCGTCGAGTGAGCGCAGCGAGGGCAGCACCGCCTCGAGCACGACCGGGAACCAGGCGGTGAAGGCGGGCCCGGGCTCCATGCGGGCCAGCTCGTCGACCGGGACCGCGGCGCACTCCTCCACCTCGCTCGGGTCGGGCGAGGGGTCGTGCAGCACGCGTCCCACGAAGAGGTGGTTCCACTCGCGCTCGACGAGCCCGGAGACCGGGTCGGTCACGCGGTAGGCGACGGTGCCGACCTCGGCCAGGTCGACTGGCTCGATGCCGAGCTCCTCCCTGACACGCCTGGCCGCCGCGGCGATCGGCGCCTCGCCGGGAGCCGGATGGCTGCAGCAGGTGTTGCTCCACAGCCCGCCCGAGTGGTACTTGGAGCTGGCGCGCCGCTGCAGCAGCAGCCGCCCGCCCGCGTCGAGCAGGAAGATCGAGACCGCGCGATGGAGGTGACCCGGCGGCTGGTGCGCCGCCAGCTTTGGAACCAGGTCCAAGGTCCTGCCGTGGTCGTCGACGACCTCGACCAGAGGCTCGCCGGGGCCGCCGTCGCCGTTGCGGCCTGAAGCCGCGGAGACGTTCATGGCGCTCCTTTGTAGCACAACGCCGCAGGCTCCCGACTTGGCGCCGGGTGGCGCCGGGTGGCGCCGCGTCACCGCGCCCGATCGGCGTGCCCGGCCCTTGGCGCCGATATCTGGGAAAATGAGGTTGGCGCCAGGGTGTAGGTTCGTGCTCCGGTGGCGCCATCCACCGCTCGACCGCCCGCACCCGGAGGAACCCGTGCCCCGCAGCCAGAGCCCTGACAAGCCATCCGACGAGACCGCCGGCAGGCGTTCTGGCAAGCCGGCCGCGGGCAAGCCGGCCGCCGCCAGAGGGGCCGCGGCCAAGGGGACGCCGGCGAGGGGCGCCCGGGCGCCCGGCCAGGGCCGGCCAGCGCCGCAGCGACGCCATCGCCTCTCGGCGGCGGAGCGGGCGGCTCTCAAGCGCCGCAAGCGCACGCGGCTCCTCGTCGTCACGCTCGTGAGCGTGCTGGTGGTGGGGTCCGTCGTCGGGTTCGTGCTGCAGCGCAACGCGTCCCACGACTCGGCGCTGCGCTCGCTGAAGGTCCAGACCCTGGCGGACCAGGGGCGCACCCACCTCAGCCCTGGCGGCAAGTTCGCCAAGTACAACTCGACGCCGCCGACCTCGGGGCCGCACGACCCGAACCCGGCTCCCTGCGGGGTCTCGACCAACCCGATCCCCAACGAGGTGCAGGTCCACGACCTGGAGCACGGGGTGATCATGGTGCAGTACCGGCCGGGCCTCGACCGGGCACAGGTGCGGTCGCTGGAGGCGCTGGGCCGCTCCTACACCTCGCACGTGCTGGTGGCGCCCTATCCCGGGCTCAACACGCCGGTGGCGGTGACCGGGTGGACCAAGCTCATGACCCTGGACCGCGCCGACACCGGCAAGATCCGCACCTTCGTCGACCTCTACCGCCAGCACGGCCCCGAGGGTGCGGTCCCCTGCCCGATCGGCTAGGAGGCCGCGGGCGGGTCGGGCGATCACCGGATCTATGGCATCCGGCTGCCTCGTCCGCTCTGGTGACTGTATCGACCGTTTTATCAGAGTATGCTTAAATACTACCTCTGAGATGTCCACGAGCCTCGAGGTGCGGCTTCGGCGGCTCGCTGGTCGGTACGGACGCCACGGCACGAGGAGGCGCGGATGGCCACCGTGGGCAGCGACTTCGCCTTCGGCATCGAGGAGGAGCATCAGATCCTCGACCCACACAGCGGCGAGCTGCGCTCGGAGATCGAGCGGCTCCTGCCGCTGGCGCGGGCCACCCTCGGCGACCACGCCCAGCCAGAGCTGTACCAGGCGCAGGTCGAGGTGGCCACCACCATCTGCCACACGCTGGACCAGGCGCGCGCCGAGCTGGTACGGCTCCGGTGCCTGCTGCTGCAGGCCGGAGAGCGCATCGGCGTGCAGTTCGGCAGCGCCGGCACCCATCCCTTCTCGGACTGGCGCTGCCAGCGGGTCACCCCGACCAGGCGCTACCGGCGCCTGCTCTCCGACTACCAGCAGGTCGCACGTGAGCAGGTGCTGTTCGGCTGCCACGTCCACGTCGGCATCCCCGACCCGGAGGCGGTGATCCAGACGATGAACCGGTCGCGAGCCTGGCTGCCGACGATCCTGGCGCTCACCGCCAACTCGCCGTACTGGCTCGGCAGCGACACCGGCTACGCCAGCTGGCGGGCGCAGGTCTGGCGCCGTTGGCCGACGGCGGGCATGCCGCCGGTGCTCTCCGGCCGCGCCGAGTACGACAGGCTGGTGGAGACGCTGGTCGACATCGGCAGCATCAGGGACGCCACCAAGCTCTACTGGGACGTGCGGCCCTCCGCTCGCTACCCGACGCTGGAGCTCCGCATCACCGACGCCTGCATCTCGGTGGACGACGCCCTGCTGGTGGCGGGGCTGTGGCGGGCGCTGGCGCACACCTGCCTCGAGGAGGCGCTGCGGGACGAGCCGCCGCTGCTCCCGGCGACGATGGTGCTGCGCGCATCGAAATGGCAGGCTGCCCGCTTCGGCCTGGAGGCGCAGCTGATCGACGGTCACAACGGGGAGGTCGTGCCGGCCGCGGAGATGGCGCGGCGCCTGCTCGCCCACCTACGGCCCGCCCTGGAGTACCAGGGCGAGTGGGAGCAGGTCTGCGGGCTGGTCGAGCGCACCCTGGTCGACGGCAACGGCGCCATGCGCCAGCGCCGGGCCCTCCACTCCAGCGGCGGCTTCGCCAGCGTCGTCGACGCCATCGTCACCCGGGCGAGCTGAGCGAGCTCTGTCCGTCCCTTCGCCGCCGGGCGGCCTTGCCGCCGGGACCCAATCGGATGACCGCGCGTGGGAGCGCTCTCAGGCACCCTGGCGACGGGCCCGGAAGGCGGCAACGCGGGCGCGGTTGGCGCAGGCGGCCGAGCAGTAGCGGCGCGGGTGGTTGCGCGGGCCGCCGGCGAACGCCAGGTTGCAGCCCGGGGCGGCGCAGCGGCCGATCCGGGCGGTGCCGTCCTCGGCGATCAGCCGCGCGAGCCCGAGCCCGGTGACGGCCGCCAGCCAGTCTGCCCACGAGGCCTGGTCGCCGGTGACGTGCAAGTGCCACGGCGTGCCGTCGTGGTCGGACAGGCGCGGCGGCGTCTGCGCGCGGTCCAGCAGATGGTTGACGAGGGCGGCCGCGGCGTCGACGCCGGCCGCGCCGAACACCTCGCCGAGCTGGCCGCGGACCTCGACCAGCCCAGCCACGTCGTGCGCGTCGAGGTCGATCGGCGCGGCCTCGCCATGGTCGATCAGGAAGCGCGCCAGGCCGGCGCCGTCCAGCCGGTCGGCGGGCAGGTTCACCACCGCGACGGCGAGGCGGACCAGACGGTCAGCCCGTTCTTCCTGATCCATGATAGTAATGCCTCCCATGAGAGGACACGTTACCATCAGCGGATGGGTCCCCGAGTCCCTTTCTCAGCGGGCGCGCCGGAGCGGGCGAGCTCCATCTGGGCGCTCCCCGGCTATGCCGCCTTTTACCTGAGCGCCACGCTCGGCCGGCTGGCCGGCGAGATGCTCGCGGTCGCGGCCGTGCTGCTGGTGCTGGACCGCACCGGCAGCCCGGCACTGGCCAGCGCCACCGTCGCCGCGGCGAGCCTGCCGAGCGTGCTGACCGGCCCGCTGCTCGGCGCCTGGCTCGACCGGACCCGGCACCGCCGCGCGGCGCTCGCGGCCAACCAGGCGCTCCTGGGCGCCAGCCTGGCCGGTATGCTGCTGGCGGCCGGCAGCGCCCCCGCGTGGGTGCTGCTGGCGCTGGCGGTCATCGGAGGCGCCACCGCGCCGATGCTGACGGGCGGGGTGACCAGCGTGATCCCCCTGCTCGTCCCGCCGGTGCTGCTGCCCCGGGCCAACGCCATGGAGGCGGCGAGCTTCAACAGCGCCGCGGTGCTCGGCCCGGCCCTGGCCGGCGCGGTGGCGGCGCGGTTCGGCCCGGCGAGCAGCGTCGGCCTGCAGGCCGCCATCGCGGTCGGCGCGCTGGCAGCGGTCGCCCGCATGCCGGCGGTCGCTCCCGCCGAGCCGGCCTCCGCGGGGAGCCTGTCGCTCGGTCTGACCCTGCGCGCCGGTCTGGCGCATCTCACGCGCACCCCGGTCCTGCGCGCGGTGACCGTCACCTCGAGCCTCGCCTACGGTGCTCAGGGTCTGCTGCCGCTGGCGCTGCCGCTGCTCTCCGAGCAGCTCGGCGCCGGCCGCGGTGGCGCCGGCTACCTGTACGCGGCGCTGGAGACCGGCGGCATCGCCGGGGTCTTCCTGGCCGTCCGCGTGGTGGCGTCCTGGCCATCCGAGCGGGTGGTAATGGGCGGAACCGCCCTGCTGGCGGTGGGGATCGCGAGCTGGGCGTCGGCGCCCTCGTTCGCGGTCGCGCTGGTGCTTGCCGCGGCCGCCGGGCTGGCCGCCGGGCCGGCCTTCGCCGCCTTGTTCAGCGTCCGGCAGCAATGGTCCCCCGCCGGCCTGCGTGGCCAGATCTTCACCACCGCCGCCAGCCTGAAGGTCGGCGCCTTCGCCCTCGGCGCGGCCCTTGCCGGTCCGGTCGTCACCGACCTCGGCCCACGTGGGGCGATCCTCGTCACCGCCGCCATCGGTCTCCTCGCCGTCGCCGCCGGCCTGGTCAGCGCCGCACGCCCGGCCCCATCCCGCGCCTGAGCCCACCCCAATACCCCAACAGCATCCGCGTCAGGTGACCCTGGCGCGGGTCGGGTCGACGGTCTCGTGGACGCCGTCGCTGACCACCGTCCGCAGCCGGTCCATGGCGTCCCAGACGTCGGTGAACCTGGTCACGATCGGCGCCGGGCCCAGCCGGATGCGGTCGGGCGCCCGGAAGTCGGGGATGACGCCGGCCCTCTCGATGAGCGCCCGGCAGATGCGGAAGGCGTCGGGGTGGCCGATGGCGACGTGTGAGCCGCGGGCCTCGGGATCCCGGGGGCTGGCGAGGGTGAGCCCCAGCGGCGCCAGCCAGGCGTCGTAGAGCGCGATGAGCAGTTCGGTGAGCGCGATGCCCTTGGCGCGCAGCCGTCCGATGCCGGCCTCGGCCAGCAGGGCGGCACCCTCCTCGACAAGCGCGGCGCCGAGGACGTGCGGCGTGCCCACCAGGAACCGGGAGACGTCCGGCGCCGGGTCGTAGCCCTGGGCCATGGCGAACTGGTCCCGCTGCCCGAACCAGCCCCAGATCGGCTGGCGCAGGCCCTTGACGTGCTCGCGCCGCACGTACAGGAACGCCGGTGCGCCCGGGCCCGCGTTCAGGTACTTGTAGGTGCAGCCGACCGCCAGGTCGGCACCGCTCCGGTCGAGCTCGATGGGCACGGCGCCGGCCGAGTGGCACAGGTCCCACAGGGTCAGCGCCCCGGCGTCGTGGGCCGCCGCGTTGATGGCCGCCATGTCGGCCAGCGCTCCCGAGCGGTAGTCGACGTGCGAGAGGCTGACCAGCGCGGTGCGCTGGTCGAGCAGCCGCGCCAGCGCGGCGACCGTCGGTCCGCTCAGCTCGTCGAGCTCGACCAGTTCGAGCCGGAGACCCCGCGCAGTGGCCAGGCCCTCGAGCACGTAGCGGTCGCTCGGGAAATTGCCCCGGTCCGAGATGATCACCGTGCGGCCGGGGCGCGCCTCGAGCGCCGCGCTCGCCAGCTTGTACAGGTTCACGCTGGTCGAGTCGGACACCACCACCTGGCCGGGCGCCGCGCCGAGCAGGTGCTGGCCGATCAGGTCGCCCGCGTGCGCCGGCAGGTCCATCCAGCGCTCGTTCCATGAGCGGATCAGTCGCCGTCCCCACTCCTGCTCCACGACCGTGCGCAGTCGCTCGAGCGACCGCCGCGGCAGGCGCCCGAGCGAGTTGCCGTCGAGGTAGAGAAGCTCGGGGTCGTCGATGACGAACCGATCCCGAAAGTGGGCGAGCGGATCGTCGCTGTCCAGCCGCTCCGCCTCTGCGCGGTCGGTGACGCTCATCGCCCTCTCCTCGTGCGCCGGGCCGGGTGGCACGCAGTGTAGTGGGCCGGTCGATCAGCTGAGCCAGCAGACCAGCTCGGTGGTGGTGCCGTGCAGGCGCCGCTCCAGGCGCGGTGCCAGTGCGCGGATGAACCCGAGCGCGCCACGGTTCTCGCTGAGCACCTCGCCGGTGAGCGCGACGATCCCGGCCCGGCTGGCCGCCTCGGCAAGGCAGCGCGCCAGGACGCCGCCGATTCCGCGGCCTTGCCAGGCATCCTCCAGCACGATGGCGGAGTCGGCGTGGCCGTTGCCGCCGTGCAGCCGGTGGTACTGGGCGAAGCCCGCCAGCTCCCAGCGGCCGTCGAGCTCGACCTCGGCCAGCAGGGTCTCCTGGTCCTGGTGGTCCGCCCCGAGCAGGGAACGGAGCTGCAAGGGGGTGAGCTGCGCCACGGGCGAGTGGAAGCGCAGCCAGCGGGTGCGCAGCGACATGCGCTGGAGCAGCGCCTGCAGCCCGGGCCCGTCGCCGTGGTGCACCGGCCGCACCCGGACCCTCCCGGCCTCGAGCCGCACGACCAGGGGAAGCCGCCTGCGCCCACCCGCGGCCTCCGCCAGCGCCTGGGCCGAGGCGGGAGGCAGGGGCGCGGCGCGACGTCCTGAGCGCCCGGCTGCACAAGCTGGTCGCCAGCGGCGTGCTGGAACGCCGGCAGTACCAGGAGCGCCCGGCCCGCTTCGAGTACCGCCTCACCCAGCCAGGACGCGAGCTGCTGCCGGTGCTGCTCACCCTGATGCAGTGGGGCGACCGCCACCTCGCCGACGGCGACCCGCCGCTCACCTACCGGCACCGCTGCGGCGCGGACCTGGAGCCCGTGCTCGTCTGCGGCTCGTGCGGCGACCACGTCGCGCGGCACGATCTCACGCCCGTTCCGGCCAGGTAGACGCCCCGCGCGCCAGGGCGAGCCCCTGGCGCGCGGCTTGACCGCGCCAGTGGGCGGGTACTACCGTTGCCCGTGCTGTAGACCCCGGGCGGGAGAGTCTCCACGCCGCCAGCGTGGGGCGCCGAAGGGGCAAATCTCCCCGGAACCTCTCAGGCACAGGCGACCGCTCGGAAGAGGCAACTCTGGAAAGCAGGCGCCCGCCGATGGCGGGTGGCCTCACCGACGGTGCAAGCCCCGGTCCGTGGGACCGCGGTGAAGCTCTCAGGTCGACAGACAGAGGGGGAGGCCAGTCCAAGCGCGCCCAGGCGCGGACCCAAGGAGCCTCCGCCATGACTGATCGGTTGTCGCTGGTGCAGTTGGAGCCCACTGCGCCGTTCGTGCAGCGCCACATCGGACCCTCCACCGACGAGCAGGCCAAGATGTTGGCGGTGGTCGGCTACGGCTCGCTCGGCGAGATGGTCGCCGATGCCGTCCCTGAGGCTATCCAGGCGTTCCAGCCGCTGGACCTGCCCGAGGCCGTCGGAGAGGCCGAGATGCATGCCGAGCTGAAGGAGCTGGCGGAGCGCAACCGCCTGCTCGTCTCCATGATCGGCCTGGGATACTCCGACACGGTCACGCCGCCGGTGATCCGCCGCCAGGTGGTCGAGAACCCGGCCTGGTACACCTCGTACACGCCCTACCAGCCCGAGATCTCGCAGGGCCGGCTCGAGGCGCTGCTCAACTTCCAGACGATGGTCACCGACCTCACCGGGCTCGACATCGCCAACGCCTCGCTGCTCGACGAGTCCACCGCGGCCGCCGAGGCGATGGCCCTGTGCCACCGGGCGGCTCGCGTCGAGGGGGCGTTCGTGGTGGACGTGGACTGCCATCCGCAGACGATCGCGGTGGTCCGCACCCGCGCGGAGCCGCTCGGGCTCGAGGTCGTGGTCGCCGACCTGGAGCAGGGCCTGCCCGACGTGCCGCTGTTCGGCGTGCTGGTCCAGTTCCCGGGCTCCAGCGGCGTAGTGCGCGACCACGCCCGCCTGGTCGAGGAGGCCCACCAGCGCGGCGCGCTGGTTGCGGTCGCCGCGGACCTGCTCGCGCTCACCCTGCTGCGCCCGCCGGGCGAGATCGGCGCCGACGTGGCGGTCGGCTCGGCGCAGCGCTTCGGGGTGCCGCTCTGGTTCGGCGGACCTCACGCCGGCTTCATCGCGGTCCGCAAGGGCCTCGAGCGCCAGCTCCCGGGGCGGCTGGTGGGCGTCTCCATCGACGCGGACTCCAAGCCCGCCTACCGGCTCTCCCTGCAGCCGCGCGAGCAGCACATCCGCCGCGAGAAGGCGACCAGCAACATCTGCACGGCGCAGTCGCTGCCGGCCGTCGTGGCCAGCATGTACGCGATCTACCACGGCCCGGAGGGGCTGGCGACGATCGCCCGCCGGGCGCACCGGTACGCCGTGATCCTGGCCGCCGGGCTGCGTGCCGGCGGGGTGGAGGTCGTGCACCAGCGCTTCTTCGACACGGTGCTGGCCCGGGTGCCCGGCCGCGCCGAGGCCGTGGTCGCCGCGGCCGAGCTGCGCGGGGTGAACCTGCGGCGCTTCGACGCCGACCACGTCGGCATCTCCAGCGACGAGGTCACTCGCCGCGATCACCTCGAGCGGGTCTGGGCGGCGTTCGGGGTGGCCGCCGAGGTCGACGCGCTTGACCGCGGCACGCCGGACGCGCTCGGAGAGGCGCTCGCGCGCGGCAGCGCCTTCCTCACCCACCAGGTCTTCCACCGCTACCGCTCCGAGACGGCGATGCTGCGCTACATGCGCCAGCTCTCCGACCGCGACATCGCCCTCGACCGGGCGATGATCCCGCTCGGCTCCTGCACCATGAAGCTCAACGCGGCCGCCGAGATGGAGCCGATCACCTGGGCCGAGCTGGCCTCGATCCACCCGTTCGCCCCCCTCCACCAGGTCGAGGGCTATCGTGACCTGATCGCCCAGCTCGAGCGCTGGCTGGAGGAGATCACCGGCTACGACCGCGTGTCGCTGCAGCCCAACGCCGGGTCGCAGGGTGAGCTGGCCGGGCTGCTCGCGATCCGCGCCTACCACCGCAGCAGGGGATCGGACCGCGACGTGTGCCTGATCCCCTCCTCGGCGCACGGCACCAACGCGGCGAGCGCGGCCATGGCCGGCCTGCGCGTGGTGGTGGTCGCCTGCGACGACCAGGGCAACGTCGACCTCGAGGACCTGCATGCCAAGCTCGGGGCGCACCGCGACCGGCTGGCCGTGATCATGGTCACCTACCCCTCCACCCACGGGGTGTTCGAGCCCAGGATCACCCAGGTGTTCGACGCCGTGCACCAGGCCGGCGGCCAGGTCTACGTCGACGGGGCGAACCTGAACGCGCTGGTGGGCCTGGCCAGGCCGGGAGCGTTCGGCGCGGACGTCTCGCACCTGAACCTGCACAAGACCTTCTGCATCCCGCACGGCGGCGGCGGCCCGGGTGTCGGGCCGGTGGGGGTCCGGGAGCACCTCGCGCCGTTCCTGCCCAGCCACCCGCTGCGGCCGGAGGCCGGCCCGTCGACGGGGGTCGGCCCGATCTCTGAGGCGGCGTGGGGGTCGGCGGGCATCCTGCCGATCTCGTGGGCCTATGTGCGCATGATGGGGGCGGACGGCCTGCGCCGGGCCACCGAGGTGGCGATCCTGGGCGCCAACTACGTCGCCCGCCGGCTCGCGCCCCACTACCCGGTGCTCTACACCGGGCGCAAGAACCTGGTCGCCCACGAGTGCATCCTCGACCTGCGCAGGATCACCAAGGAGACCGGCGTGACCGCCGAGGACGTGGCGAAGCGGCTGATCGACTACGGCTTCCACGCGCCGACCATGTCGTTCCCGGTGACTGGCACGCTGATGGTCGAGCCGACCGAGTCGGAGAACCAGGCCGAGCTGGACCGCTTCTGCGAGGCGATGATCGCGATCCGTCACGAGATCGCCAAGGTCGCCGCAGGCGAGCTGGACCGGGAGGACAACCCGCTGCGCAACGCGCCGCACACCGCCGAGATGATCGCCGGCGACTGGCCGCACCCCTACAGCCGAGCGCTGGCCGCGTTTCCGGTTGGCTCGCTTCGCCAGGCCAAGTACTGGCCGCCGGTGCGGCGCATCCAGAGCGCCTACGGGGACCGCAACCTGGTCTGCACCTGCCCGCCCGTCAGCGCCTGGGACGGCTGAGCGCCCGCCTCGCGTCTGTCCCGTTCGGCGGATCAGCGGTTCTTTATCCTAAATAGCTGATCGTAGAATACGTTACGATCACGGTTCGCGGGCGGACCTGCCCAGTTTCTCGAGGGTGGGCTGCCAGGGCCTGGGCCTGGGGGGTGCAGGCATGGCAAGAGGTCACGAGCGCCGGCTCGGCAGGGCGGACGCGTTCCAGGTGGCGGTGGAGAGCTTCTACCGCCGGGTGCTGCGGGACGCGAAGCTGCGCCCGTACTTCGAAGGGATCGACGTCGAGCGGCTGAAGCGGCACCAGCACGCGTTCCTGGCGATGGCGATCGGTGGCGTCCACGGCTATCTGGGCCGCACCATGGCGGCCGCGCACGCCCGGATGGACATCAGCGACGAGGCCTTCGACCGGATCATGGACCACCTGGTCGCCACGCTGGAGGACCTCGGCATGGACCTGGAGACGATCCGGGACATCGGCAGCGGGCTGCTGCCGCTGCGCCACGACATCTGCGAGCGCGCAGCCCCAGGGGTCGCGGCCTCCAACGGCGAGGCGGCGAGGCGCTGAGGCGCTGAGCACGGAAGGACGGCCTGGGAGCCGCCGCCGGTGGGCGGTCCTCAGGTGCGGGAGCGATGTCTCCGTGGTGCCGCCGGGTGCCCGTCGAGGACCAGGTTGGCGGTGGCCGCCTTGTAGCGGTCGAGGACCTCGCGGTAGGTCGGCGCGAACGACTGGGGCGGGACCTTCTTCGCGCGGCTTTGGACGGCGTCCCGGATCAGCAGCGCCGTCACGAAGATCGCGCGCCTGACCTCCCGCCCGCCGGGGCTCTGGAAGTCCGCGTCGCATGCCTGGAAGGTGACTCTGCGCCGGCCCATGCGCCGCGCCACCTCGTCCGCGCCGCCCGCGCCCATGCGCACCCGCCCGCCGCCGGCGCTCTCCTCGGCGCGCTGCAGCAGCACCACGTGGGGCGGGTAGGAGTAAGGCGGATAGGCATGGTAGCTGGCCGCCCGGGTGACCACCGTGGAGGCCTGGGAGGGGAAGCCGGCGTCGGGCCGGGACCTTCGCCTCTCGGTCACGAGCAGCATGCCGAAGTCCTGGACCCAGGAGTCGATCACCTCATCGAACGCGGACCGCAGCGGCACGCCCCTCCCGGCGCGCTCGGCGACCTCGCCGTCCAGCAGCTTGGTGGTGAGCAGGGAGGCGTCGCGCAGTGGCCGGTAGAGGTAGCTGTCGAGCCGGTCGAGGCCGCCGGCCGCGGGAGCGAGCACGACCCCGAAGGTGCGGCAGGCACGCTTGAAGCGCTCCGCGGCCGCCTCCCGGCTGCCGGGCGGAACCTGGTGGTCGCGGGCGAGGCGCTCGATCTCCTCGTTTGCCAGGCGCACCACCTGCGGGTGCCCCAGGCTCGCCTCGCCGGCGAGATGCCGGCCCGCGCCAGCGCCGCCCTGGCCGCTGTCCCTGCCGATCCATCGCAGCCGTGCCATGGTCTGGCTCCCCCCGTCAGAAGTCGATCTGGCGGAGCTTATCTGATTCGAGGGTTAGCGGAGGAAAGCATACAGCCCGGGTCGGCGACGAGGACCCGGGCTGCATGCGAGGGGCGGGAAGAACCCTGACTGGAACCAGACGGTCAGCGCCTAAGGCTGGCCGCCTCCGTGGCCGGCGTCGCTGGCGCCACCAGCGTCACCGGGCTGCTGGTCCTGCCCCTGCCCCTGAGCGTGATCGCCGACGTTGCTGCTGCCGGCGGACTGCTGGTCCGGCTGGACCTGCCCGCTCTCGCCGTGCGAGGCGGTGACGTCCTTGCAGAACTCGGCCACCTTGTCGGCGCCGCCAGCGGCCCGCTCCAGCGCCTCGAAGGCGACCGCGTCGTACTTACCGCCGTTGGTGCCGCCATTGCCGGCGAGGTAGGCGGTGCACAGGCCGGTCTTGTCGATCTTGGTGAGGTCCGGTCCTGTGGGCGTGCCCTGCGAGCCTGACTTCGCGTGGTCGGCGCCAGAGCCCTTCGAGTCGGTGCCGGTGGAGCTGGTCGTGTCACCAGCGTCCTTGCCATCGGTCTGGGCGGCCGGGGCACCGACCATGTGCGCCACGCGCTGGGCGGGATCGGGCAGCGAGCCGGTCGCCGCCGCGGCAACGCCACCGATCAGCAGCGCACCCGTGAAGGCGGCGGCCACCGCCTTCACGGTGAGGAGCCTGACGAGCATGTGTGGCCTCCTGGGGGACACGGGGCGCGCTCTCTGCGCGGCCCGGAAGGCATCCAGTACGGATTCCACGCCGTCCAGCTCGTCGGGCCTCGCCGGCGCGGTCGCCGCCGCCATCACGGCGGCGGCCTCCGCGTACCCCGGTGGGGCGTCAGCGGGATCCATCCGACCGGCCAGGAGCCGGTCGGCACTGTCGTCGTCCAGGACCAGGGAGTCGTCCCGGAGCCTGTTGAGCAGTCGGCGCATCTCGGCCGGAGAACCGTCGCCCGGGCTCACCGCGTTACACCCCCTCGCAGCCGCTGCTCCGTGCCGAAGCGCTCGGACAGCCGCCGCAGCCCCCGGTGCGCGAGCACTCGGACCGCGCCCGGCTGCTTGCCGACGATCTCGGCGACCCGCGCGACGTCCAGACCGGCCAGCGCCCGCAGCGCCACCACCTCAGCCTGGTCCGGCGGCAGCTCGGCGATCAGCGCGAGCGCGGCCTCGGTGGAGATCGCCTCCATCGCGTCGGCGGCCGGGTCGTCAGGCGCGGACTGCTGAGGCAGCAGCTCGGCCGGGAACGGGATGGACGGCTGGCGCGCCGTCCGCCGGCGCCAGTCGGTCACCCGGTGGCGGGCGACCGTGAAGATCCATGCCCGGAAGCCATACTCGGTGCCCTCGAAACGGGCAAGCCCACGGACCACGTCGAGCCACGTCTCGGAGGCGAGATCCTCCGCCGCGGCGGGCGCCACCACCCTGAGGTAGCGCAGCACTCCGGGCTGCAGGTCATGCCAGAGCACCGCGAACGCCCGCTCGTCACCGCCAGCGGCAGCTTCGAGCACCCCATTGAAGGCGTCGCCGATCATCGCCGCATCGCACCGACCCCTCCGGTCACATCACACTCAGACGCCAAACCCTCTCCAAGCGACCGCCGTGCTGTCAAAACGACAGGTCAGCGGGGCGGCCGTTCGGGCCGGAAGGGCGGGGTGACCAGGTTGGGTGGTTGCTCGCCTGTCAGGAGCGCGCGCACGCCCTCGGCGGCCAGGCGGGCCATGCGCGTGCGGGTCTGCCGCGATCCGCTGCCGACATGCGGCAGCAGGACGGCTCGCGGCGCCGCCAGCAGCCGCGGGTGCACCCGCGGCTCCTCCTCGAACACGTCCAGGCCGGCGGCGAAGATCTGCCCCGACTCAAGCGCCTCCGCCAGCGCCTGCTCGTCCACGACCGGCCCCCTCGAGGTGTTGACCAGCACCCCGGTCGACTTCATCAGCGCCAGCTCGCGACGGCCGATCAGGTGCCTGGTGGCCGGCGCCAGCGGCACGTGCAGGCTCACCACGTCCGCCTCGGCCAGCAGCTCGTCCAGGGAGGCGACAAAGCCCGGCTCACCGGTGTCATTGCGGGCATGGTGCAGGACGCGCATCCCGAAGCCCGCCGCGCGGCGGGCCATGGCGTGGCCGATGCGGCCGTAGCCGACCACACCCAGGGTAGCGCCGTGCACGTCGCGGCCCAGGTACTGGGTGATCGCCCAGCTCTGCCAGCGGCCGGCACGCAGGTCACGCTCGGCCTCGCCGAACAGCCGCGAGGCCGCGATCATCAGGCCGAAGGCCACGTCGGCGGTGGTCTCGTCCAGCACACCGGGGGTGTTGCAGACCGCCACGCCGGCGCGGGCGGCCGCCTCGACGTCGACGTTGTCATAGCCGACCGCCACGTTGCCGACCACCCGCAGCCGCGGGGCGGCGGCGAGCACCTCGGCGTCGATCCGGTCGGTGAGCACGCAGACGATCGCGTCCACGTCGGCGACCGCGGCCAGCAGGTCCTGGCGGCTGTAGGGGACGTCGTGCTCGCGCTGGACGAGCTGGTGCGCCTGCAACGGGTCGAGCCCGCCCGCGGGCAGGTGACGGGTGATGAGGATCTTGCCCATGGCAGCGCTGCGGCTCCTCGAGTCGTCGGCTGTGCATGGCATGCTACCCAGCATGAGCAATTGCGGCGTGCGCCGCGACGGCGTGCTAACGTGGCGCGCGCAGAGGTTCAACGTTTCGTCTCGCGTTTGACGCGGCCGAGCTTGTCTCTTGCCGCCGGTATGGGATTCCGCCGGCGTTGGTCGATGCCTCCGAGCAAATGGGAGGGGCAAGGTTCATGGCCGTTGGAACCGTTAAATGGTTCAACCCTGACAAGGGCTACGGCTTCATCGCCAGTGATGGCGGCGAGGACGTGTTCGTGCACTTCACCGCGATCCAGGCGACCGGCTACCGCTCGCTGAGCGAGGGGCAGGTCGTCGAGTTCGACGTGGAGCAGGGACGCAAGGGCCCCCAGGCCGTCAACGTGCGCGTGCGGGACGACCAGCAGCAGCCGTAGGCCCGTGCACGCGCCAGGACCTCCGGATCCAGACGGGCCACAGCCCTGGTACAGCCCGCTGGGCCCGCTGTGGTTGGCGACGACGACGTCGGCCACGACCGCCGGCAGCTCGTAGCCGGTGAGGAACAGCTCCGGAAGGACCAGCAGACCGGCACCCTGGTCGGCGGCGCGGCGGACCAGCCCGGGCAGCGACGGCGACGTGGAGGCAGTCCGGCAGGGTGACCCTTCGAGGAGGCGACCGTGTCGACAGCAACCCGGGCTCCTGCTCGAGGCCTACAGGATCCCGATGCGATGGAGCGCACGATCATGGCTCGACGGGTGCCGTTCACCGGCAATGAGAAGCAAAGCCTGCACGTCAGCCTCGACCGGCACCGCGACGCGGTGCTGTGGAAGCTCGAGGGCCTCGACGACGCCGACCTACGACGGGTCATGACACCGTCAGGCACCAACCTGCTGGGCCTGGTGAAGCATCTGGCGAGCGTCGAGTATGGCTGGTTCTGCGAGACGTTCGGGCGGCCGAACCACGCGATCCCGTTCGATCCCGCTGACCCAGAGGCGGACATGCGCGCGGCGCCGGACGAGACCACCGCGGACATCCTGGCGTTCTACGGCCGAGCCCGCGCCGCGGCCGACCAGGTCATCGACGAGCTCGATCTCGACCAGACCGCCACCGCGTGGTTCGGTGAGGCAGTGTCGCTGCGCTGGGTGCTGATTCACATGATCGAGGAAACGGCGCGACACGCCGGCCATGTCGACATCGTGCGCGAGCTCATCGACGGAATGACCGGCGATCATCGGCGCTGCGACACACCGGCCGCGACCCCGACCCGGCCGCTTGCCATCCTCAGCCTGGCATACCGATGAACGGACATCACACCACTTTGACGGAGCCCTGCGTTCGGACTAGGCTCGGCGACGCTACCGGAAACTGGGAGCGCCAGCCATGAAGGCGTTCATATGGGAGAAGTACGGGCCGCCGGAGACGCTTCGGATGGCGGAGGTCGAGAAGCCTGCGCCGGACGCCGATGAAGTCCTGGTGAAGGTGCTGGCAATATCCGTCAATCCGGCGGACTGGCATTCCATGCGCGGCAAGCCCCTTTTTTCGCGCGCCACCCTGGGCTTGCTGCGGCCGAAACATAGGATCCTCGGCGTCGACATTGCCGGGCAGGTGGAGGCGGTCGGCAGCGGCGTTACCCAGTTCAAGCCCGGCGACGAGGTCTATGCCAATCTCTTGGACCACGGTTACGGCGGCTTTGCAGAATACGTTTCGGTGCCGGTTGACGTAATGTCG
>WNGE01001205.1_pt1 | contig 49101 bp, 37 predicted proteins | sample 5400651 | NCBI WGS metagenome assembly WNGE01 (sample SAMN13153370, study PRJNA577476) | soil metagenome | isolation source: 60 cm soil or saprolite under grassland replicate 2 | place: USA:California | collected 2016-06-15 | reverse complement strand
CGGATCGAGGCCGCCCGCCAGTACGCGGAGACGACCCGCTGCCGGCGCGCCGAGCTGCTCGGCTACTTCGGCGAGCACTACGAGCCGCCGTGCGCGGCCTGCGACAACGACACCTCCCCGGCGCCCGCACACCGGACGGTGGAGACCTCGTTGCCCGAGGGCGTAGCCGTGCGGCATCGGCTCTGGGGCCGCGGCGTGCTGCTCTCGCGGGACGAGCACGAGCTGGTCGTCGCGTTCGACTCGGTTGGCTACCGGCACCTGACCGCGGCGGCGCTGACGAACGGGTTGCTCACGATGGCGTGACCGGCTCCGCGCGGCGCGGTAGCTTCCACCCCGGGCGTACGAAATGGCAGGTGCCCTCGGCCACCTCTCCACCTTGCAGCGCGATTACGAACAGGCCGCCGAGCTGCTGGAAGAGGCGCTGGCCCGGCAACGGGAACTCGGCAACGACGTGGCCGTCTCCCTGGCCTACAACTTTTGGGCAGATCCCGCTCAGCCAGGGCGATCCCGACCGCGCGGCGCGGCTGTTCACCGAGGGTCTGAACGCGGCCCGACCGGCGCGGCCGACCGCATCGCGCGCTGCTCGTCTCGCTCTACGACCTGGCCATCAGCAGCCAGCCCGAGGCGACCCGACCGGCGCGGCACAGCTGCTGAGGGAAGGACTGTCGGTGTCGGCCGAGGCCGGAGACGACGCAAGCGTCGCCTACTACCTGCAGCGGCTGGCGGCTCTGCAGGAGCGTCCGGACCGCGCCGTACGAATGTATGCAGCCGCTGCCGCCCTCCTGCATGACGCCGGCACCGGCTGGCTGCACGCCGACGTGCCCTGCGCTCCAGCCGATGACACGATCTTGGCCACGTTGCGCTCCCGGATCGGGGAGGCACCGTACGAGGCGGCCCGAGCCGAGGGCGCGGCCATGGAAACCGGCGTGCGGTGGAGTACGCGCTCGAAGCGTGTTCGCCAGTCCGGGCTCAGTCCCAGGACAGCAGGGCGCCGCGGGCGTCGAAGGTGGCCCTGGGTCCCCAGGTGATCTCCCAGCGGTTGCCCTCCGGATCGGCGATGAACGCCGAACGCCCGCCCCACGGCCGGTCGGTCGCCTCAGCCACCGGAGTCGCGCCGGCCGCGACGGCCGCGACGAAGGCCGCGTCGACCTCGTCCCGGGTGTCGACTGTGCAGGCCAGGGTGACCCCCGACCATCCGGTCGGGTCGGCGCTGCCGGGCGCGGCCTCGGCGGTCAGGTCGCGCACCGGAAAGAGCGCGAGCAGGACGCCACCAAGCAGAAACCCGGTCCAGGTGTCATCGCCGCTGGTCAGCTCCGGCCAGCCCAGCGCGCGATAGAACGAGCGGAGAACGCCCATGTCCCGCACGCCCAGCGTGACGATGGACAGGCGGGCGGGAATCTCGGTCATGGTCGGATCCTGCCAGAGCCGCGCGTCGGCCAAACCCGCGAAGGTACGGGACGACCACCCGGCAGCCCTCCGCTGCCAGCAACGGCGCAACATCGACATAGCTGTGGATGTCGTACGGCCAGCCGGACCAGGCGCCAGTGGTGGCGCCGATCAACGCAGTGACCGGAACGCGGCAGGCACCTCCGTCGTGAAGAGGTTCGGCTCCTGCCAGGCCGCGAAGTGGTTGCCCTTGCCGACTTCGTTGAAGTAGATGAGGTTGGGGTAGGCCTGTTCGGTCCAACTCCGCGGCGCCTGATAGAGCTCTCGAGGGAAGACGCTCACGGCAGCCGGAACCGAGACGGCCTTGACGTCGAAGAAGCCGAGCTTGTTCTCATCAAGCTCATCTCCAGGGCTCCACGCTGCACGACAGTTGCCATAACGGATGAAGCGTCGCCGTTCGCTCTAACGCTCGACCCCATCGATCCGAGGAAAGCAATGCGCCAGGGGTGCGTCGCTGGCGCCGACGAAGGCGGGAAGAGAAGCGGCGGAGTGGTGGCCGACGTCGCCAAGCTCTCGGTGGGTCGGGAGGAGTGCTACACCCGCGACCTGGCCACTGACCACGAGTAGTATCTGCCCGGCCACAGTGAGTCCGGGGCCGGCGGTGTCCCCGGTGCCGTCCCGGTTCTGGTCGCAGTAGAACAGCAGCCGGCCGCCCTGCTCGACGCCGAACGCGAGCGATAGGACGCTCGGAGCGCTCGGGTCGGGCAGCGTCGTGAGCGTCGAGATCGCGGTGCCGATCACGTCGTCGAAGTCGTCGAAGATATCGCCGATGTCGACCTCGTCCTCGATGGCCGACTGGACGCGGTCGTTGACCCACTTCGTGATGTCGGCGATCGCCTGCTCCCGCACCTGCGGGTCGGAGCTGTTCAGGTCGAGGAGATGAGCTGCCACGGCAGCCTGCAGCTCAGCGGAGAAGGCCCGGAAGCCAGCGGTCACGGCGTCCTTCGGCGTCTCGTCGTGCTCCCAGAGCGCGACGACGAGGATCAGGGGGCCACACCCCGGAGGTGTCACACGCCCGGCGCGCACCCCGTCCTCAGGGTGAGAGCCACACCGAAGGGACCGGAGTCATGAGAGTACTGCTCGCCGGCGCCTCCGGCGCCGTGGGGACGCCGCTCACCCGCCAGCTCATCGCCGCCGGCCACGAGGTTGTCGGGATCACCCGCAGCCAGGCCAACGGCGAGCGGCTGGCGAACGCCGGCGCCGAGGCGGTCATCGCCGACGTGATGGACCGCGAAAGCCTGATGGCCGCCGTGCGCGACGTCCGGGCCGACGCGGTCATGCACCAGCTGACCAACCTCGGTACGACCAAGATGCGCGAAGCCGTGAACGGCACCACCGAGCTGCGCACCACCGGGACGGAGCACCTGCTCGCGGCGGCCCGCGAGGTCGGCGCGCACCGATTCATAACCCAGTCGATCATTTACGGGTACGGGTACGGGGACCACGGACCGAAGGTGATCATGGAAGACGACCCGTTCGGCGAGCCGGTCCCCGGCTCGCTGGGCTCGGCCGTGGCGGGCATACGCTCGGCCGAGGAGCAGGTGTTCGCGGCGGACGAGATCGAGGGCATCGCGATGCGGTACGGCGCGTTCTACGGCCGGGACAGCTTCACCCGGATGATCACCAACCTGGTCCGCAAGCGCCGGTTGCCGGTGCCCTCCTCGGGCGGCGGGTACGCGAACTTCATCTACCTGGACGACGCCGCCGCGGCGACCGTGGCCGCCCTGGAGAAGGGTCGCCCCGGCCAGGCGTACAACATCGTTGACGACGAGCCGGTGCGCTGGGCCGATTTCCTGGACACGGTCGCGGCCGAGTTCGGCGCCCGCCGGCCCCGCCGGTTGCCGACCTGGGTGTTCCGGGCCATCCCGTACCTCTACGCGATTATGACCACCTCGATGCGGGTCTCCAGCGCCAAGGCCAAGCGCGAGCTGGGCTGGGCGCCGGCCGTCTCCACCTACCGCGACGGTATCCGGTTGATAGCCAACGCGAGCCGATGACCTAGTGGTGTCGGTGGACGCCAGCGGCTTTCCGCGTGCTGGAGTGCCTCGACCATGCCGCGCTGCGCCGGTGGTGCGCGAGCGGCTGGCGGCGCTGCGCCGGCGTCGTAGAGGTCCCGTCGTCGCCGTGCCAGATTTCAGGGGGGAGGCCCGCGCTTCCTGGCGGGTGGGTCTACATCGGGTGGGTCTACATATATAGAGGGCGTCGCGGCCCTGGGGCCGGTCGTGGGGGCCGAGGTGGCGCAGGGTCACCGCGAACCCCGTCCGCACGCCCAACGGCGTAGAGCCACGCCGGACGGTCAACCGGCCCCGCTCGACGCACAGGCAGCCAGACCCGCGCTAACCCGGACGCCCTATCGTGCCGCCGTCCGGCTACCGGCCGTGCCCGACGCGGCCTCCAGCCATCACCGAGCGCGCTGACGCCGCGCGGCATGTCCGGATGGGTCCAGTGATGCAGCGGACGGACCGTACCGGCTACCCAGTCATCCGATATTTGGTGCAGGTGGGTGGTGGTGGGGTCTTGGCGGACGTCAGGAGGTGGTGAGGATGACGAGTTGCTGGGTCGCTCGGGTCATCGCGACGTAGCGGTCGACCGCTCCTTCGATGCCTTTGCCGAAGGCGTCTGGGTCGATGAGGACGACCAGATCGAACTCGAGCCCCTTCGACAGTTCCGGGGTCAGCGACCGGATGCGGGAGGTCGCCTGGAACGTGGGGTCGCCGATGACGCAGGCGATCCCGTCGGCCTGCGCGGCGAGCCAGGTGTCGAGGATGGAGTCCAGATCTGAGGCGGATCCGCGTACGACGGGGATGTCGCTGCTGCGGATGGAGGTCGGCACGTTGGCGTCCGGGAGCACGGCCCGGATGACCGGCTCGGCTTCGGCCATGACCTGTTGCGGCGTCCGGTAGTTGATGCTCAGGGAGGCCAGGTTGATCCGGTCCAGCCCGATCCGCTCGAGCCGTTCCTGCCAGGACTCCGGGAACCCGTGCCTGGCCTGGGTACGGTCTCCGACGATGGTGAAGCTGCGGGACGGGCAGCGCAGCAGCAGCATCTGCCACTGTGCGTCGGTCAGTTCCTGGGCCTCGTCCACGACGATGTGCGCGAACGGGCCGGCGAGCAGGTCCAGGTCGGTACCGGGCAGCGCAGCCTCGTCGACCAGGGCGTCCTGCAGGTCCTGTCCGCGCAGCATCGACATCACCTGCATCTCGGAGTCGTCGGCCGCGATCAGGTCGTCGACGACCCTGGCCATCCGCTCGCGCTGGGCGGCGACGGCGGCGTCGTGCCGGTGCTTGCGCCGTGACGCCTGCGGGTCGCCGAGGCGCTGCCGCGCCGTGTCCAGCAGCGGCAGGTCGGACACCGTCCAGGCCCGGGCGTCCCCGCGCTGCAGCTTCCGGACGTCGTCGGGGCTGAGCCAGGGAGCGCACCCGCGCAGGTACGCGGGCACCGACCACAGGTCTGCGACCAGGTCGGCCGCCTCGATCAGCGGCCACGCCCTGTTGAAGGTCGTGAGCAGCCGCCTGTTCTGCTGCAGCGACCTGCGGAGCAGGTCGGGCGAGGCGTCGCCGTGGTGCTTGTCCGTCAGGATCGTGAGCAGCTCCTCCCAGACCTGGTCGCGCGCCTCGTTGTGCGGAGTACCGGGTTCTGGCGCTTCGAACGCCTCCGCCCACTCGTCGGCGCTCAGCCGGATGTCCGACCAGGGGGTCTCAACCGTCATCCCCTTGGCGGGCGGCTCCTCGTAGAACCTGACCGCCGCCTCGACCGCCTTCACCAGGTCCGCGGACGACTTCAGAAGAGCAACTCTCGGGTCGGCCTCGCTCCCCGCCGCGGCTCCCTCGGCGAGGAGGTCGCGCAGGGTGCAGGTCTGCACGCCCTCCTCCCCGAGGCTCGGCAGGATGTCGGTGACGTAGGCCAGGTAGGGCCGGCTCGGGCCGACGAACAGCACGCCGCCCCGGCGGTGACCCAGGCGAGGGTCGGCGTAGAGCAGGTAGGCGGCGCGGTGCAGCGCCACGACGGTCTTGCCCGTGCCCGGGCCGCCGTCGACAACAAGGGCGCCGCCGGATCCCGCGCGGATGATGGCGTCCTGGTCGGCCTGGATGGTGGCGAGCACGTCCCGCATCCGGGCCGACCGGCTGCCGCCCAGGCTGGCGAGGAAGGCGGACTGGTCGTCAAGCGCGGCGTGCCCGACAAGCCTGTCCGAGGTGAACACCTCGTCCCAGTAGTCGCCGACCCGGCCGCGGGTCCAGCGATACCTGCGGCGGCTCGCCAGACCCATCGGGTTGGCGTGGGTCGCTGCGAAGAACGGCTCAGCCGCCGGGGAGCGCCAGTCGACCAGCAGCCGACGACCCACGTTGTCCGTAAGGCCAACTCGTCCGACGTACACCGGCTCCGGGTCGTCCGCGCCGAGGATGCGTCCCAGGCACAGGTCCAAACCGAACCGACGCAGCACCCGCAGGCGAGCGGCCAGCCGGTGGATCTGCATGTCCCGGTCCATCGCCTGCTGGCCCGTGCGGCCGGGCGCCTTGCGCTCGGCCTCGAGGCGGTCGGACAGGTCGGCGATCGACCGCTCGAGGCTCTCGGCGATGGCCGCGAAGTGCCGCTCGTCGCCGGCGATAAGCCTCGGGTCGGCCTTGGCGGTGAGGTGGCCGGGAAGGTCAAACGCGCTGGTAGTCAGGGCGTTCACGTCATCAGCTCCGATCTGAGGTCGCCTGCAACCGCTGCGCGCAGCAAGACGTCTACAGCGGCGTGACCAACCCGGTGGCCAGGACGAGCAACCTCCGCCTGACCTGCTCAGCGAACTCCGCGTGGCTCACTACACGGGGCCTGCCGCGCTGGCGGCGCAGCCCGGCGTCGGGCACTTTCCCCTGGCTCGAGGACCCCGCGTGGTCCACCCGGACACTGGCGGCCTTACTCGGCTGACCGCATCGAGCAGCAGCGTCGCGGCCACCGTCGCCCCGTCGGTGCGGATCGTGCCGGCCACGGCGGCCGCTCGCGCGCGGGTCCCGGCGGTCAGGGTGGTCCGAACAGCCCGTTTACGTTCTGGGCGGCCAGGTCCCACAGCACCCGGTTGTCGGTCGCGTCCGGTGGGAACGGCCGGGGCGGCCCGCGGCGACGGCGGGTGGTGCGGCGACGGCAGGAAGATCGGACAGTAGCTCGCGTACACGGAGCGGATGCCCAGTTCCTCGGCCACCGACCGCGCGCCGGCCGCGGCCGGCATCAAGCCGGTCGCCACCAGCGCATCACATCCCTCGGCGGCCGGGGCGACCGTGTCGAACTGCGCGGCGACCAACTCGGCCACGCGCCGGGGCACGTCTACCGCCGACGGCGGCGTCGCCCCGGCCACCGGCGGGCCGGCCGGCACCAGCGGCACGCCGACCTCGGCCAGCCGCTGCGCAGTCCGGCGGCGCGCACACCCGCATCTCCGCGCCGAGCTCCCGCAACCGCACCGCGAGTCCCACCAGCGGTTCGACGCCCCCGCGCGACCCATACGTCGACAACAACACACGCACTCCGCGACTCCCACTTCCGCAGGTCCTGGCCTCGGCCCGCGATTCTGCGGCACGACCCGGGTCTTGCCGCAAGCCCCCCGGTGCGCTATACGTTGAAAGTGGCAAGGAGTGGGTACTCTCCTTCCCCTATATCGTCCGCTGTGGACGGACCACCCCCTCGCGAAGCGGCGGCGCGCCGCGTACGGCGGTACCGTAGGCCCAGGAGGATCTCCGATGGGCTGACCACGGAGTTCTCGGTCGCGGTCGACGGGATCCGACCACGTGCCGGCCGGCACGACCAGGCATGTGTTGGTGGATCTGGCGATGATGCTGGCCGACCGGGCGAGGCGATCCGGACATCGTCGTGCTGGTTGACCAACTGGCCAGCACGGGCCGATGGCCTCGCCGGGACGGCGTGGCGGTGCCGGACGGCGTCGACGCTGGGCGGTTGGACGGCTGCGGTTGGCTCGGCCGGCGCGGCTCGGGTCCGCTGGTAGACCGCCCTGTAGGGAGGTCACCGGGCAGACTCGGCTACCGAACGTGTCCAACTCCGCCACTCAGACGACGGGGCAGACGCCGAGCGGGTCGCGGCTTCTGTCGGATGTTTGATCACCGACGTTCCGCCGCTCGATCAACCGCGTCCACCGGACAGCGATGACCGCCTTGCCGATCGACCGGACCCAGTAGACCACGCCTACCTGAAGGTTTCCTGAGAACTCGGAATGCCGGTCTCAGCGTCCGCACAGGAACGTTCTCGTAGCCTCGGGGCGCAGTTGATCCGCACGACCGCACACTGCGAGGTGTCACAGACGTGACCAGGTTTGCCGAGGCATTGCTGCGACACCGCCGGCTGGTGAGTGCACTGTGGATTGTGCTGTTCCTCGCCGGCGCGGCGGCTGCGGGCCGGTTGGCCGACCGGCTGACCCTCGACTTCTCGCTGCCCGGTCAGCCTGGCTACCAGGCCGAGCAGCAGATCGTCGACACCTATGGACAGTCGGCGAGCAGCCCGCTGGTCGCAGTCGTCACTGTACCCGATGGGCAGACCGTCGAGGGTGCCAGGAAGGCGGTCGGCGCGGTCTTCGACGCGGTCCGCCGGCAGGTGCCGGGGGTGCGGGTCGTCGACTATGCGGGCACCGGCGACCGGCGGTTCCTCACCGACGATGGGCGGTCGACGTTCGGGCTGGTCTTCACCCCACCGCCGGAGGGGTTCGGTCCGGGACTGGACCGGCAGGTGACTCCGGTGCTGCAAAGCGCGGCGGCAGCGCGGGGCATGACCTCCGGGCTTACCGGCTACGACCTGCTGTCCCAGGGCGATGGCGGAGGCGAGGGCGATGGGCCGAGCGTGCTGACCGAGACATTGCTCGGCGGCCTTGGCGCGCTTGCGGTTCTGGCGTTCGTGTTCGCGTCCTTCCTCGCCCTCATACCGCTGGTCGTCGCCGCTGTCTCGATCCTCACCACGTTCCTGATCGTGCTCGGCCTGACCACCATCACCGACGTGAGCTTCGTGGTGGAGTTCCTGATAGCCCTGGTCGGCCTCGGTGTCGCGATCGACTACTCGTTGCTGCTGGTCACCCGCTGGCGGGAGGAGCGCGCGCACGGCGCGGACAATCGTGCCGCCATAGTGACCGCGATGCGGACGGCCGGGCGCGCCGTGATCGCCTCCGGGGTTACCGTCGCGATCAGCCTGGTCGCCCTGATCATCGTCCCGGTACCGCTGCTGCGCAGCATGGGCATCGGCGGCATGCTCATCCCGTTGGTGAGCATCGCGGTGGTGCTCACCCTGCTGCCGGTGCTGCTGTCGGCGATCGGTCCGCGGGTGGACTGGCCGAGGATCCGCAAGGAGGCTGCCGCGGCCCGCGGCTGGTCGGCCTGGGCACGCACCGTCGTCCGCCACCGGTGGACCGCCACCGGCGCTGCCCTGGCCGTGCTCGGCCTGCTGATCGCACCCGTGTTCGGCATCGCGATCGGGCAGAGCAACTCCGCCTCACTGGCGCGGTCCGGGCCGGCCTACCAGGCGCTGCACACGCTGCAGGGGAGTGGCGTCGGCACCGGCGTGCTCACCCCGGTCGAGGTGGTGGTGCGGGGCGATGGGAAAGCCGCGGCGGAGGCCGCCGCGGACACCGCTGGGGTGCGGACCGCGGTCGTCGGCCCCACCCGGGACGGTCTGACCATCGTGGACGTGATCCCGGAAGCGGAGACCATCGACAGCGCCAGCAACGCCGTCGTCGACCGGGTGCAGGCCGCGGTGCGTGGCACGCCCGGTTTCGTCGGCGTCGCCGGCGCCGGCGCCACCGTCAACGACTACTTCAACGCTGTCTACCGCAACTTTCCCTACGTCCTCGCGGTGATCGCGCTGATCACCTACGTCCTGCTGGTACGAACGTTCCGGTCCGTGCTGCTGCCGCTCAAGGCGGTGCTGCTCAACCTGATCTCCGTCGCCGCCGTCTTCGGCGCCACCGTCTTCTTCTGGCAGGACGGCCACGGCTCGAACGCCGTATTCGGCATCTCGGCCACCGGCGCGATCGCGTTCTGGCTGCCGGTGCTGATCTTCGCATTCCTGTTCGGACTGTCGATGGACTACGAGGTCTTCATCCTGGCGCGGATGCGGGAGGAATACGATAGGACCGGATCGACGTCGCTCGCGGTGGTCACCGGCCTCGGCCGCACCGGGCGGCTGGTGACCTCAGCGGCGCTGATCCTCTTCTTCGCCTTCATCGCGCTCGCCGCCACCCCAGGCACCGACGTCAAGCTTTTCGCGACCGCGCTCGGGGTCGGTATCCTGATCGACGCCACCATCGTGCGGGCGCTCCTCGTGCCCGCACTGGTTGGCCTGCTCGGTCGATGGAACTGGTGGCTGCCAACCTGGCCGGCCCGGCTGCTACGGGTCGAACCGTCACCGCTGGCCCCCAAACACCCAGCCCGATCCGCCCAACCGGAGCCGGCAAGGGTTCGCGTGTCGATCCACTAGCAGGCCGCTGTCCGGGACCGGGCCGCAACCGCCTCGGACGCTCGCGCGCCGCCGCCGAAGCCGCAACTGCGGCATGGTGAAAGGCGGTTGTCACTATTCGGACGCGTTCCGTCCGAAAATCATCCTACCCTTCCTCTACAACGGCACGCGCAGTCTGTTCGAGAAGGCTGGCTTCAGTTTCGAGCGCACAAAGGGAACCAAGAACTGCGTGATGCGCAGGACGGTCTCACCCAGCTGGGCACGGCGCTACGGAGCTGAGATGCACGCACATCGGCATTTCCGGATGGGTCCCGTCGTGCAACGACCGCCAGGCTGGTGACGCAGGGTAGCGACCGCGATCGTCAGCATCTAGTCGTTCACGTCGCGTAACTGGTCAGATCCTGGCGAGTACGGCAAACTGGTCAGCAACACTCCCATCTGACCATGCCGGCTCGCCCCGGCGGCGCAGCATGGCATGCTCTGCGCATATGGGGTACGCGTTCGACGACGCGACGTCGGTGACCCGCGTCGGTGAGGACCGGTACGAAGCCAGGCTCGACGAGCAGTGGCACATCGGGGGCAAGCTGCACGGCGGCTACCTGCTCGGGGTGGTCGGTCGCGCGGCGCTGGCCGACGATCCGCACCCGGACCTGCTCGCCATATCGTCCAATTTCGTTCACACCCCGACGGCCGGATCTGCGCAGATGCTGATCGAGCGCGGGCGCACGGGCCGGCGGATCGGGTACGTCCGGGTCGTGCTGCGTCAGCAGGACCAACACATCCTGGACGCGGTCGTGACGACGGGGACGCTCACCACGGACCAGCCGGTGTGGAGCGAGCACTCCATGGTCGAGCTGCCGGATCCGGACGACTGCCCCACGATCCCCGACCGCGGGCCGGGCGGCTTCGTCGTGGGAATCGCCGCGGTGCAGGAGGCGAGGCTCGATCCGCGGATGCCGTGGCTGTCCGGACGCGTCGACGGGCCCCCCGAGATGCGGGCGTGGGTGCGGTTTCGAGACGGGCGTGAGGCGGACTCCCGCTCTCTAGCGTTTTTCGCCGACTCGCTGCCGCCGGTCACCTTCGGCCAAGGCCGCTTCGGGTGGGCGCCGACCATTCACATGTCGGTGCTCATCCGAGCCAGGCCAGCGCCGGGATGGTGCCAGGTGCAGATGAAGGGCGGGCTTGAGGCGGGCGGCTTCTTCGACGAAGAGGTGCAGATCTGGGACTCGACCGGCCGGCTGGTTGCCCACGGCCACCAACTCGCCGCCAGCCCCCGCACCTAGTGTCACCGGCGCCGGTGACCGAAGGTGTCTTCGCCTCCTTCCGTTCTGAATGGCGTTCAGAACGGACCGACCTCCTTGCCCGGAAGCGGCCTGTCGACGACGCGTGAAGACCCGTGTCGACGCGGCGACGTGCTCGGCCGATGAGCACCCGCCGGCAATGGGCTGGTCGGACCCACGAAGCTGCCCCCGCTCGCAGGACCTTCCAAAGTCGCCAGCAACAGCCGCACCCGTGTTGGTGTGGCAGGTCCGGCTGTGCCCACACCGTGTACCGCGCCAGAACCCTGTACAGCGCCGGCGACCTGGGAGTTCGCCGGACGGACCGGACGGCATGATCACGGGCTTCGGCTGTGCGGATGCTGCATCTGGGCTTGGTGCGGGTTCTCGGCTGGCTGGCGTTGCTGACCCGGACCGACGGCGCGAACAAACGCCCAGACCCCGGCGCTGCGACTGGTGCTGCGGCAGGAGGTAGCCGTGCTCGGCCGGCAGGCCGCAGCTGTCGTGGCCGGATCGGCCATGCGGCGCGTGCTCACGGTCCGTGCGGAGGTGAGGGCGCCGCCGATCAGCCCGGCTCCGACGACAACGACGTGACCGCGGCTCTGGGCCGGGCGACGGCGGCGGGCTGGGTGGTCTGCTGCGTGCCGTGAATCCGGGCGACACACTCGCGGATCGTCCCGGCGAGCAGGTCCCGCAGCAGGTCGTCCGGCTCCGGGATGCACGCCTGTGCGATTCCCTCGACCGCGGAGCGGACGGTGCACGGCGCCGCGTGCCGGCGAAACGCCTTCGGCGAGACGCCAATGTCAACGTCGTTGATGAACTTCCGGGCCCACCGGGCTGCTTGGGGAGCGTGGCTGAGCGCCTGGCGGCTTCGCTCCTCGAGGGTGCTCGACGGCCGCCCGTCGAGGTCTGCGAGCACTCGGTCGCAGGTCAGGACCGCGACCGCCATGACCCGCTGCCGCTCGGCGGCCACCACCGGCAGCGCCATACTGGCGCAGCGGAGCGCGATCAGCGCGTCGAGGTGCGGGTCGTCGCTGGTCAGCCCGATCACCGACGGGATCAGCTCGGCCAGCCGCTGGCGGTTGGCCTCGGACGTGCGGTCGTTGACGTGGCGGGCGAGTGCTGCCAGCAGCGGGTGCGTGCAGCCGGGATGGTCAGTCCAGCGCTCGCCGGCGAGGAACGACGCCAGTTCCATGAAGCAGGCGCCCTTGCGGGGGTCCCGGTGCTTGCCGCGGGAGAGGATGGGGAGAAGTTGGGGCAGGCGGATGTCGTCATCGGACATGAGGTGGCCTCTCACCAATCGACCGGGCTCTGCGCATCCAGTGTGCCCATCGGGCCGCCGAATGCACGCCCTCGCGGAGCGCGATTAGCCTCCTGCCTTGTAGCCCGCTCGGCACCCTGCTGCTGGTCACCGTCGGCGACGGCGAACTGGTCGATGTCGAACGCTCCACCAGGCAGACCCGGATCGACCGGCTCGCCGCCCTCGCTGGGGGTGCGGTGGCTGGCCCCACCCCGCGCCATCCCCTTCACCGTCGTCCACGCCGTCACACTCGACCAGCCCGACCAGGCCGCACACCTCATCGTCCGCGCCGCCGCCAGAGTGATCCGCCACCGCTGGCGATGGTCCGGTGGGGGGGTCTGGGGTCAGCGGACCCGCGCCACGCCGGCCAGGGCGTGGAACGGCTCGACGTCGTCGTGACCGAACCGCTGAGTCGGATCGGGACGCCAGTCCGGGGGCCGGACGAGGCCTGGCGGGATCACGTCGGCCGGGGCGAACAGCCGCTCGATCTGCCGGCGCGGGCGCGGTGTCAGCGGCATGCCGGCCCGCCGGTACAGCTCGCCGACCTGCCGCAAGCCGCGGCACCCACCGTTCAGGCTCAGGGTGTCGTTCAGGTTCAGCGTGTAATGCGAGAGGACCAGATGGCTGCCGGCGGCGAGCGGGGCGGCCAGCCGGGCCACCAGGTCGGCCGGGTCCTCGCCGTCGCCGACAAAGTCCAGCACGGCGACCAGTAGGACGGCCACCGGCCGGTCGAGGTCGAGCATCCGCCGGACGGTCGGGTGGGCGAGGATCAGCTCCGGCTGCCGGACGTCCGCCTGGATCGCGGCGGCTGCCGGATTGCCGGCGAGCATCCACTCCGCCAGCGCCAGGTTGACGCCGTCCGGGTCGGCGTAGACCACCCGGGCCTCGGGGTCGATCCGCTGGGCTACCTCGTGCACGCTGCTGAGGGTCGGGATGCCGCAGCCGATGTCGAGGAACTGGCGCACGCCGACGCCGAGACTGTACTGCACCGCCCGGATCAGGAACGCCCGGTTCGCCTGAGTGCTGCAGGTAATGCCGGGGAGCGCCGCGGTGGCCCGGCTAGCCAGCTCCCGGTCGGCGGCGAAGTTGTGAAAGCCGCCCAGCCAGTAGTCGCGCATCCGAGCCAGGTTCGGTCGGTCCAGCTGGAGGGTCGCCCGGCTAGCCACGCTCTCCTGATCCTGCACATGGGTTAGCATCCCACCGCACCCTGCAAGTGCAAGCCCAGATGCACGTGCGATCAGGCGTGCGGACGGCCCGGCCTGCCAGGGCGGGGTGCCGGGTCGCACCGGGACGTCAGAGACCCAGATGCGCCAGGCGTACAACGGCATGCCCGCCAGCCGGCTGCGGGTCCGCTGGCACAAGAGCGCCCGCAGCAGCCCGAGCGGCAACTGCGTGGAGCTCGCCGGCCTGCCCGACGGGCAGATCGCCGTGCGCAACTCCCGGCACCCCGACGGCCCAGCCCTGATCTACACCCGGGAGGAGATCGCCGCGTTCCCGCTCGGCGCCAGGGAGGGCGACTTCGACCACCTGATCCGCTGACCGGAGCCGTGTCCGCGTCACCGCATCTCGGCCAGTATCCGGTTCAGCGTCTTGGCGGTCCGGGTCGGCGGGTCGGCCTGAATGGAGAGCCGTTCCATCACCTGCAGGTACGCGTCGACGTCCTCGCGCTTGTCCAGGTATAGCGCGCTGGTCAGTTGCTCGACGTAGACCACGTCCGGCAGGCTCTGATCCGGGAACCGCAGAATACTGAACGCCCCGCCGGTCGCCGCGTGGCCCCCGAACCGGAACGGGATCACCTGCAGCGTCACGTTCGGCTGCTTCGCGACCGCGATCAGCTGCTCCAGCTGGGACCGCATGACATTGGGGCCGCCGATCGGCCGGCGCAGCGCCGCCTCGTCCACGACGGCCCACAGCCGCGGACCACCCGGCCGGGCGAGCGACTGCTGGCGGGTCATCCGCAGGTCGACCCGCCGCGTGACCTCCTCGGCCGACGCCGAGCCGTGGCCCAGCTCGATGACCGCGCGGGCGTAGTCCTCCGCCTGCAGCAGCCCGGGGACGTACTGCACCTCGTACGTCCGGATCAACGAGGCCGCGGCCTCCAGACCGACGTACGCCTCGAACCAGCCGGGCAGGACGTCGCCATACTGGTGCCACCACCCCGGGTTGTTGGCCTCCCGAGCCAGCCCCAGCAGCGCGGCCCGCTCCTCCTCGTCGTCGACGCCGTACAGGGTGAGCAGGTCGGCCACGTCGCGTTCCTTGAAGCCGACCCGGCCGAGCTCCATTCGGCTGATCTTGGACCCGGATGCCCTGATGGTGTAGCCGGCAGCCTCCCGGGTGACCCCCTTGATCTCCCGGAGCCGGCGCAGCTGCGAGCCGAGCAGGATCCGCCGCACGGTCGGACCGGTCGTGCCGGCCGGAGCGTGCGCGAGCACCTGTCCCCCCGCGACAGCCGCGCTCCTGTGTGCGACCACCCGCACAGTCTGTCATCGGCCGAGCCGCTCGCGCACCTATTCACGGCGCCGCCCGCACTAATTCGGGGCGTCCGCGCACTAATCCAGGGCACCATGTGGCCCGGGCGGCCCAGGGTCTGCCCCGTGGATCTTCGGCGGCGCCCGCGACGCCCCGCCGCCGCGTGCATCCACCAAGATCCACGGGCCAGGCCCCAGCCGATCACCCGGCCGTCCGGTGCCAGTCACCCTCGGTGCTGGCGAGGGCGGCCGGCGAGGTCAGGGCGCCTACGGCTTCCGGCCCACCCCGGCATGCGCCGACACCTCGGCGGAGGACGGTGGCTGGCCCGGGTCGGGTCGCCACCAATGCGGTTGCACGAGGCCTGGCTCGACCAGGTCCAGGCCGGCGAAGAAGCGCCCGACCTCGGCCTGCGTGCGGCGGGTCATCCGGGTGGCCACCCGCGCGTTGTAGCGTGCCGTCGCCGCGGCCACCGTATCGGCCTTGATGTCCGCGGCCGGATGGGAGACGGCGAGATAGCTACCCGGCGGCACCGCCGCCAGCAGCCGGGCCACGATCCCGTACGGGTCGTCGGAGTCCGGGATGAACTGCAGGATCGCCAGCAGCATGATCACCACCGGCCGGTCGAGATCGAGCAGCTCCGCGACGGCGTGCAGGATCTTCTCGGTGTCCCGCAGGTCGGCCTCCACGTAGCTGGTGCCGCCCTCCGGGGTGCTGGTCAGCAGGGCCCGAGCATGCACCAGCACGATCGGGTCGTTGTCGACGTAGACGATCCGGGACTCCGGCGCGACCGACTGGGCCACCTCGTGCGTGTTGTCCGCGGCCGGCAGCCCGGTCCCGATGTCCAGGAACTGCCGGATCCCCGCCTCGCCGGCCAGGTAGCGAACGGCCCGACCCAGGAACGCGCGGTTGGCCCGGACGTCGGGCAGGATGCTGGGATTGGCGGCGATCACCTCCTCGGCGGCCTTTCGGTCCGCGGCGAAGTTGTCCCGGCCGCCGAGCCAGTAGTCGTAGACCCGGGCCGGGTGGGCGACGCTGATGTCGACCCCGGGCGGCGCCGCGCGACCGGTGTCGCCGAGCTCGTCGTCGGACCAGTTCAGTGTCACGGATGCGCCTTTCCTGACCGCCCCCGCCCTCTCCCCGACGCAGCCTAACCCGTTCCGGACCGATTTCGGCCAGTCGGTGGCCGAGCCACCGGGCCGCAAGCCCGGCATGTCAGCACCCTTGACACCGGCACCGGATGTCAACGGAGCCTGCCCCACGACAAGCTCGCCTGACAGTCGTAACGGAGCCGGTCGCCGCGAGTGGTGGGCCGGCGTGGATCACGGTCGTGCTGCTGGCAATGCTGCAGGCGGGCGTCCTGACCGGGCACGGCGGCGAGGCCGCGGCGAACGCCGGGATCCTGGCGGCGCTGGCACCGCGAGCTGGTCCACCGCCGGTGGACCTACCCCAAGACCGGATCCAGCCGCGGGCTGGACCCGGCGGTCGTCGAACTCGTCGTCCGGCTGGCCGAAGAGAACAGCCGCTGGGGATACCAGCGCATCGCCGGGGAATGCCGCAAGCTGGGCGTGCGCCTGTCGGCCAGCTCAGTACGCAACATCCTGGGCCGCCGCTTCCGGTTCCTCATCCGCGACTGGGAAAGTAAGTTCGGCGCCGACTTCGACGCGGTGTTCGCCGCCGAGGGCACCGACGTGATCATCACGCCGATCCGAACACCAGTGGCGAACGCCTACGCCGAGCCGTGGGTGCGTACCGTCCGACAAGAGTGTCTGGACTGGACGCTCATCCTCAACGGTCGGCACCTCCAGCACGTGCGGGGAGGTCTACACCGATCACTACAACACGGCCCGGCCGCACCGCGGGATCGGCCTCGAGGTTCCCCGGCGGGTCGCTGCGTCCGTCGATTCGAGCGCCCCGAGCGCGGCTTGGCAAATGTCCAGCGGGGCGCTATCGGGATCACGGACGGCTGGCATTCGTCGACCAGGCTGCGTGGGTCCGGCTCGACAAGCCTCGCGGGCGGCGGCTGGCCGGGCTGATTGGCTCAGCCGAGCCGCCGGCGGTGGCGGCGGCTGCCGCGCAGCCCGCGCCACCAGCTCAGCGGCGCCTCGCCCTCCTCGGGGGTGCGGACGCTGACGTCGCCGAGCAGTCCGTAGGCGTGCACCCGGATCAGCGGCGTCCCGGGCCGGCGGGGCACCGGCGCCAGCCGAAGCTCGCGGCTGCCCAGCACGTCGAAGCCGGTCAGCTCGACCTCGATCCCGGCCGGCACCATGATGTCCACGCTGCCCAGCAGCGTGACCGCGCGGATGTCGACGACGTCGCCGGCCACCATCACGACCGTGCGCAGGTCAAGGTGCACATCGCCGAGCAGGCCGACCGCACGCAACGTCGGCGGCAGCCGCCAGCGCCCGGCCCGCGATTGATCGCCCAACACCGAGACCACCGACGAGACCGTCTTCGTCGAGCCGACCGGCGGTGCCTCCGCCAGCCCGGAGGTGGCCGCCGTCAGCTGCTGGTGGCTGGTCGCGGCCCACACCGCGCCCACCCTGTCGCTGAACTGCTCCAACGTCAGCCGGCCGTCTCCGGCTGCCCGCTGCAACAACTCCGCCGCGGCGGCCCGGTCCGCGTCGGTGACCGGCGCGGGCGGCTGCCCGGGTGGCGGCTCGATCTCCACATCCGGCACGCTACCGGGTCTGCACCGGTCGGAACCCCCGGAAGTTGGCCGATACCTCGTTCACGTCTGCCGGCACTGATCGGGCGAGTGCACCCAGTGGACCCTCAGGACGGCGCTGGCCTACGGCGTTACCGGTCTGTCAAGGCGGTAGCGCCGGTTCAGATTCCGGCACGGCTTTCTCGGCTCACACTGCAGAAGGCGTCCCTGCCGGGCGTCCGGCTCGGCGGGCGCGGGCGGCGCTGTAACAGCCGCCGGCGGGTGGACAACTCCTCGACAGGGACGTCACGTGGCGGGTGGAGGTGCGGTGAAGGAGGCCAGCGACGAGGAGCTGTTGACCGCTATCGCGGCGGGGCCCGGCGCGCTGGCCGACTTCTACCTGCGGCATGTGGCCAAGGTGACCGGGATGGGGGTTCGGCGGTTCGACAACGCCGAGGACGTGGCCGACTTCGTGGCGTCGGTGTTCGTCGAGGTCCTCGGTTCGGCGGGGCGGTTCGACCCGCGGCGCGGCGGTGCGGTGGCCTGGCTGTACGGGCTGGCGAGCAACGTCGCCGCGGGGATGTACCAGCAGCGGGCGCGAGCGGCGCGGGCGGAGCGGCAGCTGGCCGGCCGGGCGTTGCTGGACGCCGAGGACGTGACGCGGGTCGAGGAGCGCATCGACGCCGCCGCCGAGCTGCGCCGCACGTACCGGGCGATGGCCGATCTGCCGGACCGGGACCGGCGGCTGCTCGAGCTGGTCGCGGTGGACGGTCTGGGCACGACCGAGGCGGCGCGGGCGCTGTCGATCAGTCCGGTCGCGGCGCGGGTCCGGCTGACCCGCGCCCGGGCCCGGCTGCGCGCCGCGCTGGCGGCCGGCGGGCGCCCGACGGCGACCGCGATGCAGAAGGTGACGGAGGAATCGGCATGACGAACCTGAACGGCTTCGAGGCCCGTCTGCTGCGGGCGCTGACCGACCTCGACGCGAGCCGGCCGGCCACGCGGCCGGCCCGGGCCGGACAACCGCGGCCGCGGCGTGCCCGCCGGCGCCTGACGCTAGTGGCGGCGGCCGCCGCGCTGATCTGCGGTACGACCGCCGCGGCCGCCGCCTCGGGGCTGCTGCCGGCCGCCCCGGCCGGGATCAAGCGCATCTTCGCCGCGCTGGACGGCTCCAGCGGCCACCGGGTCCAGGCAGGTCAGGCCGTCAGGATCGGCGTGATCGACGAGCATGCCGCGTACGCCGCGCCGACCGCGGACGGCGGTTTCTGCCTCTACTTCGCGCCGAACCCCCGCAGCGGCCCGACCGGCAGCTACTGCATCCCCCGCGGCGCCGGACCGGACGAGGTGGTCTTCAGCCTCCTCCCCGGCACCGACGCAGGGTTGATCTTCGGCCGGGTCGGCGCCGGCCAGGCCGCGTCGGTCGCGGTCACCTTCCCGGCCGGCACCGGCACCGTGCGAACGCCCGTCGCCGACGCCGGCTTCTTCGTGGTGAAGATCCCCGACCCAGCCATGCGCACCCTGATGATCGAGACACCGCCGGGGCCGAAGGACCCGCCCACCAAGGACGGCGGGCCGATCCGGGGCCTCGACCTGAACCGGGTCACCGCGATCTCGGTGACCGCGACCGACCCGAGCAGAAACCCGGTCGCGCACGGCGTGACCTCACCGGACTGGGTGCGCTGACCACGCCAACCGAAGGGCCAACCGAAGGGTCGCCCGAAGCCGGCCGCCCCAACCGGCCCGCAGGTCGTGGTGGCCGCCGACGAGCGAGTCCGGGCGGCGGCAGACCCGCCGCCGGGCACTGTCCTCGGCGTCAGGAGCAGGTCGTGTCACGGCCTCAGTCCCGGCAGCGAACACGCGCGAATCCAGCTCGTCCGCCTTGCGCGTGGCCTGGTCCGGGTCCTGATCGTGGCCCGGACGAGCACCGGGCGGACGGTGGTGCACACGCGCTGCTGTCGAACGTGCGCGCGCTGACCATCGAGCGCTGAGCACTGTCACAGACGGCGCCTCTATCTCGTCTCAGCTCAGAGGGCGATGAGGCCAAAGGAGCAGTCATGAAGGTCTTCGTGGCCGGCGCCACGGGCGTTCTCGGCAGGGCGCTGGTCCCGCAGCTGGTGGCGCGAGGCCACGAGGTGGTCGGGATGACCAGGAGCGCGTCGAAGCAGGACCTGGTGCGCAGCCTGGCAGCGCGCCCGGTCGTGGTCGACGCCCTGGATCCCGACGCGGTCGCCCAGGCGGTGGCGTCCGCCGAGCCCGAGGTGATCGTGCATCAGCTCACGGCGTTGTCCGGGCCGATGAGCATGCGTGACGCGCGGCGCCCCGACCGGTCCGTCGCGGCGATCATGACCAACCGGCTGCGCACCGAGGCCACGGATCATCTCCTGGCGGCCGGCCGCGCCGTGGGGGCACGGCGCTTCGTGGCGCAGAGCTTTGGGGCGTTCCGATTCGCCCGCGCAGGCGGGCCGGTGCAGACCGAGGCCGATCCCCTCGATCCCAACGACCCGCCGGCGGCGCTGCGGACGGTGCAGGCGGGGTACCTCTACCTGGAGCAGGCGGTCACGACGATCGAGTGGGGCGAGGGTCTCGCGTTGCGCTATGGCGGTTTCTACGGTCCGGGGACCTCGATCAGCCTGGCTCCCGATGCGGTGATGGCGGCGCTGATACGGAAGCGTCGGTTCCCGATCGTCGGCGACGGTGGTGGCGTCTTTTCGCATATCCACGTCGAGGACGCCGCGGCGGCGACCGCGGTTGCGGTCGAGCGCGGCCGGCCGGGTGTCTACAACGTCGTCGACGACGACCCCGCGCCGGTGCGGGAGTGGCTGCCGGTGCTGGCGAGCGCGCTGGATGCCAAGCCACCAAGGCGCGTCCCACGCTGGCTCGGTCGGCTCCTGGCCGGTGAGACGGCGACTGTCATGATGACCGAGGCGAGGGGTGCCTCGAACGAGAAGGCCAAGCGCGAGCTCGGCTGGAAGCCGCGCTATGCGAGCTGGCGGCAGGGCTTCGCGCAGGGACTCGGCTAAAGCGATGATCGAGCAGGAGTTCGACGAGCTCCGCGCGTCGGCGTTCGCGATCGCCTACCGGATGCTGGGCAGCGTGAGCGAGGCGGAGGACGTGGTGCAGGAGGGGTTCCTCCGCCTGCACCGGGCGCGCGCGGGCGGCGAACGGATCGAGTCGCCGCGCGCCTACCTGTCGACGGTGGTCTCCCGGCTCTCACTCGACCACCTCCGCTCGGCGCGGGTGCGGCGCGAGACCTACGTGGGCGAGTGGCTGCCGGAGCCGCTCGTGGCGAGCGCCAGCGACGATCCCGCCCGCAAGGCCGAGATGGCGGACTCGCTGTCGCTCGCCTTCCTCGTCCTGCTCGAGAGCCTGTCGCCCGAGCAGCGCGCCGCCTTCCTGCTGCGCGAGGTGTTCGACGAGCCCTACGACCGGATCGCGGAGATCGTCGGCACGAGCGAGCAGAACGCCCGCCAGCTCGCCACACGCGCCCGCCGCCCACGTGGAGGAGCGGCGCCCCCGGTTCGAGGCCTCGCGCGAGCAGCGTGAGCAGCTCGCGAGCCGCTTCTTCGCGGCCGCCGAGGAGGGCGATCTCCAAGGGCTGGAGGAGCTGCTGGCCCACGACGTCGTCTTCCGCGGCGACGGCGGCGGCAAGGCACCCGCCGCCGCACGTGCGGTCCACGGCCGCGCCAGGGTCGCGCGCTTGCTGATCGCGGGGCTGCGCGCCCTCGCCCGCTTCGGCTTCACCTCGCGCCGCGAGGAGGTGAACGGGCACCCGGGTGCGCTGTTCTTCGACCGCGAGGGCAGGCTGAACAGCGTGGCGATCCTCGACATCGCGGAGGGCCAGATCCAGGGCGTGAGCGCGATCGTCAACCCGGACAAGCTGCGGCACCTGGGGCCGGTGGGCGACCTGCGCGCGCTGCTGCGCGAGCGCAGCTAGTGCCCTGACCACTTACGTTCGCCGGGTTGGTCAGGCGGCCCGGGTACGGGTTTGTCCCCAGCGGCGTCGCCGTTCGCTGCGGATCTTGGCTCGTTCGCCGCGTTGGGCGGCGAGGACGTCGGGGTGGCGGGCGTTGGCGTTGCGCCAGCGCAGGTGGGCATGCAGGTCCCGGGGCGAGGACGGTGTGGTGGGGTAGTTGGAGTTGGCCATGGTGAAGGTCCGCAGCGGCCCGAACTGCGCTTCGATTAACCGGCCCTCGGCGGCGGGTCAAGCTTGTGGGTCGGGTTCGGCGTGTCGGGCGAGCCGGCCGAGGTGGGCTTGGAGGCTGGCGATGACGCGGGCGTGCCGGGCGACACGAATACTCGCAGGTCGCGTAGCGTGACCGAGTTCTGGGCACCCAGGCGCAATGCGGCCGCTTGATGGGCGCCCTTGTTGCAGCGTTCCTTGCGACGGTGGGCAGTGGGACGGGGCCGGCTGAGGTGCACCCCGGCAATGCCGTTGAGGGCCTCGGTGGACTCGACGTGGTGGGTTTACTCGAGAGGTTGTCGGGCGATGGCGGGCGGTTCTCGTCCGGCCAGCAGCCAGCCGGCGACGCTGGCGGTCGCCGGGAGGCCGACGAGGATGCCGGTCAGGTTGGTGATGGGCACGTAGCTTAGCCAATGCAGGTTGTGGTGGTACCAGGCGATGAGGGCAAGGTAGGCGCCAGTGGTCCCGATCAGGGCGCCGAGCGCGGCGAGTGCGCCAGCGGTGGCGCCGGTGAGGGTACGGCGGGTGGTGCCGCTGGCCCCGGTGGCGGTAAGGGTGCGCAGGTCGCGGGCGGTTTCGCTGCGGATCAGTCCAACGGTCATGGCCAGCACGCCGAGGGCCACGGCCACGCCAGCCGCGGTGGCGGCGGTGCGTAGCTGGGAAAGGGCGGCCTGGGTGGGCCTGGTCTCGATGCTGAGGCCGGCGGCGATCGCCACCTGCTGGGCTTTGTCGATCTGGGTGGCGGTCAGCGGTTGGGGGGTCTGGATGAGCCAGCCGACCGGCACGGATGTCAACCTCAGTGCGGTGAGAGCATGAGTGGTGATCAGCGTGGCGGGGTTGGAGGTGTAGGCGGGCAGCGGGACGGTCTGCACCTTCGGCTGCCAAACGGAGCGGCTGCCATCGCCGAAGAGCTGGTAGCCGGCGAGGCTGGACCGTGAGGTGAGGATGTCGGTGGTGGGGCTGATGTCGCTGGGTTGGATCCCGTAGTGCTGCAGGATCGCGGGTGTGGCGACGAAGAGCGGGACGGATTCGTTGCCGCGAAACTCGGTGCCGCTCTTGCCATTCACAACGACGTGGTGCGGTATGCCCAGCGCGACGACCGGTTTGCCACCTGTGCTGTTAGCGGGGCCGCCGCCCTGCATGTTCGGGGCAGCCGGATTCAGGGCCGCGTCCAGAGGGAGGACGGACTGGGCGTGGAGTGCGGTGGCGACCGCATCCACGCGGGTCTGCGCGTTGTGCAGTTGCGTGGAACTGAGTTGCGGGACCGCGCCGCCGACCGCGCTCGGTGAGAGCCAGACGATGAGCTGGTTGGTGGGGAGGTTGCCCCCGGTCGGGACAGCGGCGGCGGCCTGGGCGGCGGCGGCGTAGATGGCGATGGCCGCGGCGATGCCCACCGCGAGGCCGACCGCGGCCAGCGCCACGCTTGACCGGGACTGGTAGCGGGCCAGGTCGCGCAGCGCGAGCCGCGCCGCGATGGGGGAATGTCGTGCGAGAGCGGCGAGTCCCGCGATGCCCACGGGAGCCAGCAGCAGCATCCCGAGGGCGGCGGCCACGATACCGGTGATGATCAGCGGCGGCTTGGTCTGGCGGGATTCGACGATCAGACCGAGACCGGCCAGCAGCAGGAGGGCGCCGAGGACGGCGAAGCGGTGCGCCGGTCTCGGGTGTGCCGGCCGCTCGGACAGGGCGGCCACGATCGGGATCCGAGCTGCGCTGCGCGCGGGCCACCAGGCGGCCGTGACCGCGGTGGCGACCGCGAGCAGCATCGCGACCCCGACCGCCCACCAGGGCAGGTGGAACCGGTCGATGCGGTGCTCGGCGATGGTCTCCAGCTGCGGGCTGAACGCGAACCATCCAGCCAGGCCCACCGTCGCACCGGTGAAGGCGGCGACCGCGCCGACCACGCCACCGTTGGCGAGCAGGACGAGCCGGATGTGCCGGTCGCCCGCGCCGATCGCGCCCAGCATGCCCAGGGCACGTAGGCGACGCTGGGCCATCACGGTGAAACCGGCCACGGCCAGTAGGCCGACAAACAGCAGCCCAACGGTGGCGAGCACGAGCACGGCGATGGCGGCGCTGGCCGTCTCGGCGGGGGGCCGGATCTCGACCTGCGCACCGTCGGGAAGGGTGGCTGCGGCGAACTGCTGTGCGGTGGCTTGGATCAGGATGGTGACATGGTCGGGGGGGTTGGCCTGTCCCGGGGCGACGAGGGCGAACCTGTCCAGCAGATTCAACGGGTTCTCGACCAGGCCGACGACCTGCCAGTCATGGCCGCCCTGGTGCCAGGTGCCGCCGATGTGCAGGTTGAAGATCTTCGCCACCGCGGCGGTCGCCGCGATCTCGTTCGCGCCGTCCGGATACCGCCCGGCGTCCAGGCGCAGCATCGGACGGCTGTAGATCCCGTGCAAGGCCTGCGCGCGCAGGTCGATCCCGGTGGCCGAGCCGGGAACCGTGACCTTCTGGTGGTCGATCACCTCGACGGTGCCGAAGGCCGTTTGCACCGCCGCGATGTCGGCGGCGAGGTTCGGGTCGGTGCCGGACAGCGTGAGCAGATGGTCGGCCGTGCCGAACGACGACGCAAGCGACGGTGAGGTGTTGGCGGCGACGTCAAGGCCCGCCGTCGTCGCGCCGACCGCGACGGTCAGCAGCGCCAAGACCAGCAGCTGCTGGCGCCACTCGCGGCGGAACAGCCGCCACGCCCAGCGGATCACGGCGCGGCGGGCGGGACCGCCGCCGTTGCCGGCGCCCAGCCCGACCGGCCGTTGCCGCAGCGCCGGGCTCATCGGCTCGGTCGGGGCGCCAGCAGCGATTCGGGTCCCGGCGGTGGTGCGGTCTGGTCGACCACGCGTCCGTCGCGCAGGAACACCACCCGGTCGGCCCAGGAGGCCAGCTGCGCGTCGTGGGTGACCACGACAGCGGCCACGCCCCGCTTGCACGCGCCGTGCACCAGGCGCATCACCGCCTCCCCGTTCACCGAATCGAGGGCGCCCGAGGGCTCGTCGGCCAGCAGCAGGTGACGCTCCCCCACCACCGCGCGGGCGATCGCCACCCGCTGGCGCTCACCGCCGGACAACTCGTCGGGAAACCGCGACGCCCGGTCGGCCAGGCCGAGCTGTTCGAGGGCCGCCATGCCGGCGACGCGGGCCTTCCTGGCGGCGACACCGTCGAGCTCGAGCGGCAGCGCGACGTTCTCCGCCGCGGTCAGCCCGCGCAGCAGGTTGAAGTCCTGGAACACGTAGCCGATCGAGCGGCGCCGAAGCCGCGCCTTGTCGTTGCGCGACATTCCCGCCAAGGCGGCGCCGCCGACCAGTACCTCGCCGCTCGTCGGGTCCTCCAGGCTCCCGGCGATGGTCAGCAGGGTGCTCTTGCCCGAGCCGCTCGGTCCCATCACCGCTACCATCGCGCCGGCATCGACGGACAGGTCGACGTCGCGCAGCGCCTGCACCTCGGTCGGCCCCTGGCCGTAGATCTTCGACACCCGCCACAGCTCGAGCATGTTCATCGCCACACTCCGATCCTGCGCCGCAGCCGCGGCAACGAGGACGGAGCCGGTCCGGGAGGGTCGACAGCGGCCCGCTTGAGGCGCCCGTCGGTGGCGTCCAGCCACCGGACTACCGAGTCCAGCCGAAACAGCTCGGCGTCGACCACCAACGCCAGATCGGCCTACACCATTCCCAAGATCGCGGTTGCGCGCGAAACCACAGGTCAAAGGGCTGATTGGCGGTGGACCTAACGTGCGACAATACGAACCGCCTCGTCCCGGTCGAAGGCCCCGAGATCACCATCCGCCCAGTGGCGAAACGGCACCTATGTAGGCTGGGCGAGCCGGAGTTCGGACAAACCAGGCGAATCGTGAGGAGTGACGAACCATAAGACGTGGGCTGTACCTGGCGCCGTTCGACCAGTTAGCTGATCCGCGGCTCCTGGTGGAACTCGCTAGCCTCGCCGAGTCCAGGGGCTGGGATGGCCTGTTCCTGTGGGATCGGATCACCTACCCGCCGCGGGACCGCGCCGTGGCCGACCCGTGGGTGGCGCTCAGCGCCATCGCCGTGGCGACCGAGACGCTCCGGCTCGGGCCGATGATCACTCCACTGTCCCGCAGGCGCGTGCAGAAGGTGGCGCGGGAGACGATCACGCTGGACCATCTCAGCAACGGGCGGCTCACGCTGGGGGTCGGGCTCGGCAACGCCGACGACCTCGAGCCGTTCGGAGAGGTCATCGACCCGCGCGAGCGGGCGCGCCTGCTGGATGAGGGCCTCGCCCGGCTAACCGGGTTCTGGAGCGGGGGATTCACCCCGCTTCCGGTGCAGCGGCCGCGGATTCCGGTCTGGGTCGCGGCGAACTGGCCGAATCGGAAACCGATCCGACGCGCGATCCGATGGGACGGCCTGTTCCCGATCGAACTCCCCGGACCCGAACAGCTCGCCGAGCTCGCGGCGGAGACCAGGCAGGCATGTGCCGGGAGCGAGCATCCCTTCGATCTGGTCGTGGAGGTGCCTCCTGGAGCCGAGGTTCGCTCGTGGCAGACCGCTGGAGCGACGTGGGTGCTGACCAGCGTCGAGCCGCAGCCCTCGGAGCGCGAGATACGGGCGGTCATCGAAGCCGGCCCCTGACCTGAAGGGACTGCGGTGCCAGACGGCGGCTACGACGCCGAACTGCGGCTGTACACGGACGTGCTGACCCGGGCCTGTGGCGTCCAGCCCCACGACCACGTCCTCGACATTGGATGCGGGGCCGGGCAGACCACTCGTGCGGCCGTGCGGATGGCAACGGCGGGCAGCGCGCTCGGGGTGGACATCTCCGGACCGGCCATCGAGCGGGCCCGCGAGCTCGCCCGGGCGGAGGGGCTCGGCAACGTCACCTTCGAGCGCGCCGACGCGCAGGTCCACCGCTTCCCGCAGGCGCGTTTCGACCTGGCAATCAGCAGGTTCGGCACGATGTTCTTCGCCGACCCGGTCGCCGCGTTCGCCAACGTCGGGCGGGCGCTGCGCCCGGCCGGACGCCTGGTGATGATGGTCTGGCAGGCCCACGAACGCAACGAGTGGGACGTCGCCATCCACCGAGCTCTCGGAGAACCCGCGGGATCGGAACCGTTCTCGCTCGCCGATCCGCCGACCGTGCAGGGGATCCTGGCGGCTGCCGGGTTCGCCGACGTCGCCCTCACCGACGTCCGCAAGCCCATCTACTACGGTTCGGACGTGGCCGCCGCCCTCGACTGGGTCCGCGGCTTCGCGTGCACCAACGACGTACTGAAGCGGCTGGATCCCGCCGCCGCGGCGCGCGCGCTCGGCCGGCTGCGCGAGGCGCTGGCCGCGCAGCTGAGCAGCGACGGTGTCTGGTTCGACTCCCGCGCCTGGATCATCACCGCCCGTCGCCACTGACCCGGCGGGCGTCGGAGACCGCCCAGGGTCCCCGGCGCCCTGCCGGCGCCCGGTGCCGGTGCTACGGCAGGCAGGACGCCTGCTCGAAGTGACCCGGTGTGGTCGGGAACGCGGTCCCGTCCCGTGCGCGTTGTTGTCCTCCTGGTACACCAGCGCCAGCTCGACGAACGCGGACGTCCCGGCCGTCACGACGCCGATGAGCGTCTGGCCGGCGCCCACCCCGCAGGCCCAGTGCTGCAGGAAGGTCTGCAGGTCGGGGCTGAACTGGCGGACGTCGTCGAAGCCGCCGTACGCCGCATTGCAGTGGGTGTAGATGTCGTACGAACCGCTCCAGTCCAGCAGCCAGTCACCGGAGTTCGGGCCGTTGTCGGCTGGGGTGTGTGCATGCCGGTGTCCCGGCTGGCGGGCCGGTGGCCGGGGGTTCCACGTGCCCTGGGAGTTCCTTCCTGCGCCGTTGGGATAGCTGCCGGCGGTCGTCAGGGCGCCTGCGGGAGGGCGCTGGTGCGGTCCCAGGCGGCGTCCTCGGCGCGGCGCTGCCGTGGCTTGCCGGCCGGGTCGATGGCGATCTGCCAGCCGTTGCCGGGAACCTAGGCGATCGCGGCGCGCTCCCGGTCTCCCAGGTCCCAGCCCACCGAGTAGACCAGCTGGTGGTCGCGCCGGCCGGCGAGTTCGTCCAGGCGGGTGATCAGCCCGTGACTGGCCCCGGCGCCGTCGACGGTGACCATCAGCCGCCACTGGGCCGGCGAACCGCTGACCTCGGCCGCTGCCAGCCGCCCGGCCCACATTCGCCCGCCTTCGGGTGGTACGGGCGGATCGAACGCCCCCGCCGAACCGGCCCCGGAGGAGCAGGCGGCCCCCGCAACGCTCCCGACGCGCGGACGTGACCATGAGTTCTCAGCGTTGCAGCCGCTGCGGGCTGGGCGCTGCCCGTTGGGCACCTTCCACGGATTTCCGGTGCGGTGAATCCAAAGCTGGCTTTAGCCAGTAGTACCTACTGGCACGTCCAGATCCAACCGGCGCGTAATGGACGAATCGGGTCAGGACGTCGCGACCATCGCCGTCGACGAGGGGGCATGGGATGAACGGGAACCGGCTTCGCACCCGCACCGCCGTGTTGGCGGCGTCCCTTTCGGTGTCGCTGTCGACGTTGATCGTCGCGGCACCGGACGGCACCGGGGTTGCCCAGGTCGAGGGGCCGACGATGCTGCATCCGGGGCTGGCGGTCCGAACCGTCGTGGAGGGTCTGGTCACACCGACGAGCCTGGCGTTCCTCGGCGCCGACGACATCCTGGTGCTGGAGAAGAACACCGGGCGGATGCGGCGGGTGGTCGGCGGACAGATCCAGTCCACGGTGCTAGACCTGCCGGTGAACTTCGCCTCGGAGCGGGGGCTGCTGGGGATCACCCTGCACCCGAACTTCCCCCAGAACCCCAGCGTCTACCTGCACTGGACGGAAAGCAGCACCGGCGAGGACACCGGCGTGCTCGCCGAGACCCCGCTGCTGGGCAACCGGGTCGACCGATACGTCTGGGACGGCTCGACGCTGAGCTTCGCGCAGAACCTGATCAGACTCCGCGCCCTGCAACAGGACGCCAACCAGCCCGAACGCGGCAACCACGACGGCGGAGTGATCACGTTCGGACCCGACCAGAAGCTCTACATCCTGGCCGGCGACGCAGGCCGCCGCGGCCAGCTGCAGAACCTTCCCGACGGCCCGTTCGGACCCGGTCAGCCCGACGACCAGTTCGGCGGCCCGCAGCCCGACAACGCCCACCTCACCGGGGTGATCCTGCGGCTGAACGACGACGGCAGCACGCCGCAGGACAACCCGTTCTTCCAACTCGGCGCGAGGATCGGCGGGGAGGTCGGCGCGAACATCCAGAAGATCTACGCCTACGGGCTGCGGAACAGCTTCGGGATGGCGTTCGACCCGGTCTCCGCCGACCTGTGGGAGGAGGAGAACGGGGACGACTCCTTCACCGAGCTGAACCGGGTCGAGCCGGGCTTCAACTCCGGCTGGGTCCAGATCCAGGGGCCGCCGGAGCGGATCGCCCAGTACAAGGCGATCGAGACCAGCACCGCCGTCGACCCGGTCACCGGCACCGCCTACTTCGGGCTGCAGCAGGTCCGGTGGCCGCCGACGAACATCGCCGACTCCCCCGAGCAGGCCCTGTCCCGGCTGTTCACGCTGCCCGGCGCCCGCTACAGCGCGCCGGAGTTCAGCTGGAGGTTCGAGGTCGCCCCGGGCGCCATCGGCTTCGTCGCCGGCCGCGGGCTGGGACCCCAGTTCGACGGGGACCTGTTCGTCGGCGCCGCCCGCACCTTCCTCGCCGGCGGGAACCTGTTCCACTTCAACCTGACCGGGAACCGCCGGCAGATCGGCGTCGACGACCCGCGGCTGGCCGACCGGGTCGCCGACAACAACCACAAGTTCGACCTCACCGAGAGCGAAAGCCTGCTCATCGGCACGCACTTCGGGATCGTCACCGACATCGAGACCGCGCCGAACGGCAACCTGTTCCTCGTCTCGCTGGACCAAGGCGCGATCCACGAGATCTCCCGCAGGTAGGCCGACCCAGTAGTCTGCACACCTCGTGGGTCGAGCCGGATGGATGGAGGGGAAGTATGCGCAGGATAGTGCTCGTTCCCGTCTTCGTGTTGGCGCTGCTCGGGATGGCGCCATCCGCCGCGGCCGGCGACAACTTCGTCGCGAATCTCTCCGGCGGTCAGGAGGTTCCGGCGCGGGACACCCAGGCCGTGGGTGTGGCGACGTTCAAGCTCCGCGCGGATGGCGCGGCGCTGCTGTTCAAGGTCAACGTTGCCAACATCGACAACCCGGTCGCGGCGCACATCCACTGCGGTGCCGTCGGGGTCAACGGCCCGGTCGGCGTCACCCTGTTCGTGGCGCCGCCCGCCGGCGGCGCGGTGACCGGGACGCTGGCCGAGGGAACCATCACCGCCCCGGACGCCGGCAACGCCTGCGGGTGGACCGACCTGGCGGCGGTACTGGCCGCGATGCAGACCGGCGACACCTACGTCAACGTGCACACCAACGACGGGACACCGCCGACCGACACCGGGCCCGGCGACTTCCCCGGCGGGGAGATCCGCGGCCAAATCCGGTAGGGCGGTTTCCAGAGGGCTGCACAGGAGAAGCACTATGCAGCAGACCTCGCGCGGGCAAGCAGCGAACGCCGCGGTCAACCCAGCCCATGCCTCGTCAGCGCCGGAACCTCGTGGAACGAGGTCTCGCACTTCACCGGCCCGGTGGACGAGAACGGCGATCCCATCTTCGATCTCGTCAAGGTTGCATTCGACAGGTTCCGCTGCCGCTGACACCCGCGGCTGCCCCGATCAGCCGAAGGTCGTGCGTAGTTGGGCGGTTCCGGCTTCGGCTCGGGCGCCATGGCCCCGGTCCGGCGCGACGGGCGGCATTCAGCTGCCCACGACTTTCGTCCAGCCGTTTGAATCCGGCCGGCGAGTAGCGTCGTACAACAATTGGTCACAGCGCGTCCGTCATCCGGGGGTCATCATGCGCGCAGCAGTCCGTTCATCGCGCCGGCTCACCGCAGTAGCCGCCGCGGCGCTGGCCGCCGTCATCGTGTCGCTGGCCGGCCCGCCGGCTGCGCTGGCCCACCCGCCGGGAACCACCGAGTTGGCCAGCCTGAGCAGCACGGGCGTGGCCGGTGACGCCGATTCCACGCTGGCGGCGGTCAGCGCCGACGGCCGGTTCGTCGCGTTCTGGTCCTTCGCGTCGACGCTGGTGCCGGGCGACACCAATGGGGCCGCCGACGTGTTCGTGCACGACCGGGTCACTGGCGCCACCGAGCGGGTTAGTGTGGACAGCCGCGGGCGGCAGGCCACCGGCGCGGGACTGGACACCAACTTCGGCCGGCCGGCGATCAGCGCCGACGGCCGGTTCGTAGCGTTCGCCTCGTCGGCCACCAACCTCGTCAAGGGCGACCGCAACCAGGCGGCGGACATCTTCGTGCGCGACCGGGCGGCCGGCACCACCGAGCGGGTAACCGTAGTCGGGCGCAAGACCGAGGCAAACGGGGGGAGCTCGAACCCCTCGATCAGTCCCGACGGCCGGTTCATCGCCTACTCGTCGGGCGCCGACAACCTGGTGGCCGGCGACACGAACTTCACCAGCGATGTGTTCCTGCTCGACCGCGCCACCGGCGTACTGCAACGGGTGAGCGTGAGCAGCGCAGGCACCGAGGGGGACAACGCCAGCGGCTCACCCGCGGTGAGCGCGGACGGCCGGTTCGTCGCGTTCGCCTCCGACGCGTCCAACCTGGTACCCGGCGAGCCCAACGACTCCGCCTCCGACGTGTACCTGCGCGATGTGCAGACCGGCACGACGGAGGGCATCAGCACGGCGTCCACCGGCATCCTGCGGCACAGCGCCGCGCCGGCGATCAGCCCCGACGGCCGCTTCGTGGCCTACCACTCCTGGGACAGCGGCCTAGTACCCGGCGACACCAACGACCGCTACGACGTGTTCGTGCTAGACCGGATGAGCGGCGTGCTGGAGCGGGTCAGCGTGAACAGCGCCGGCGTCGAGGGCAACAACGACAGCACAAGCCCGTCGATCAGCTCCGACGGCCGGTACGTCGCGTTCACCTCGGACGCGGACAACCTGGTGACCGGCGACGGCAACTTCGACATCGACGTCTTCGTACGCGACCGACTCCTGGACACCACAGTCCGGGCAAGCGTGCGCACCGACGGCACCGAGACCGGCTTCGAGCTGGGCAGCCTGAACGCGTCGGTGAGCGCGGACGGCCAGGTGATCGCGTTCGAGTCCGAGGGCGCGCTGGTGCCGTCCGACAGCGGCTTCCCGGTCGACGTGTTCGTCCACGACGAGCAGCCGTAGCGTCGCGCCGCCCTCGACCGCATCCACTACGACCCCCGTGCGCACTAACTTGGGCCGAGTCGGGTCAAGGTTGCATTCGACAGGTTCCGCTGCCGCTGACACCCGCGGCTGCCCCGATCAGCCGAAGGTCGTGCGTAGTTGGGCGGTTCCGGCTTCGGCTCGAGCGCCATGGCCCCGGTCCGGCGCGACGGGCGGCATTCAGCTGCCCACGATTGCCGCGCGGTGCGCTGTCATCGCGCCTGTGGTGGTCGACCTCGACTCACGACGCTGCGGTCTGACCGTGCCGTGCGACCGGGGATCCCTGCCCGGCGGTGAGTGCTGGCCCGCCTCAATATGTCATGGTTGCGGCGGCCGGCGCTGGCCGCGGCCGTGCTGGTCGTCTGCGCGGCGGTGGCTGCGGCGGTCGTGCTGACCCGGCCGGGGCAGGGCCCGGCCGGGCGGCAGCCTGCCGTGGTGGCCGGGCTGGTGCAGGCCTATCGGCACGGCCAGCCGGCTGGCGACCTGCACCGCCGCCGCTCCGCCCGCGGTGCAGGCGGCCGGGTTCGTCTGGACCCAGGCTCGGCGCATCACGCTGGCCGGGCAGCCGATGAGAGCCTCAGCGAGCTGTCCGGGCGAGTCAGACATTGACCAACGCAGGTTCGTCGGGAATGTGCTCGCTGACGCCGATCCGGTTGTGGATCCGCCGCAGCGGTGCTGGTGCGTACCAACTCCGCTCGCCGAACGCGCGCATGAAGGCGGGGACGAGGACGCCGCGTACCAGGGTGGCGTCGATGAGGATCGCCAGTCCGGTACCGAGCCCGAAGAGTTGGATGAAGCTGACGTGGCTGGTGCCGAAGGCGAAGAAGCCGACGGCCAGCAGCGCGGCAAGGGTGGACACGATGCGTCCGGTGCGAGCCAGCCCGCCGGTGACGGCGTCGGCGTTGGCGACGCCGGCATCGTGTCGTTCTTCCAGCCCGCCGGTGACGGCGTCGGCGTTGGCGACGCCGGCATCGTGTCGTTCTTTGATCCGGCTGATGACGAACAGTTCGTAGTCCATCGAGAGCCCGAAGGCGATGCAGAACAGCAGGACCGGCATCGCGGTATCGGTCGGTCTCGGGGTGAAGCTGAGGAAGGACGCGAAGTGACCGTCCTGGAAGATCCACACCATCACGCCGAGGGTCGCGCCGAGGGTCAGCGCGTTGCCGAGCAGGGCCCGGATCGGTTGCAGGATGCTGCCGGTGAACAGGAACAGCAGGATGAAGGTGGTCACCACGATCAGCGCCCCGGCTAGTAGCAGGTGGGAGCTGATCGCGTGCTTCGCGTCGATGAGAGTCGCGGTGGCACCGCCGACGAGCACCGTTGTTCCCGCTGGTTCGGGCACCGCACGTACCTGCCTGAGGAGGTCTTGCGCTGCGCCCGAGGCGGCGTCTAGTCCGGTGCTCAGGCTCACCCGCTGGGTGGTTGGCTGACCGGCACTGGCGCTGCCGACGCTGATGTCGGCTCGTTGCACCCCGCTCAGGTGACTGAGCTGTTGGGTGTAGCTCTGCAGCTCGGGCTGGGTAACGGCGGGGGTGATCAGCACGTCGATGACGTCGGGGGTGGTCGCGAAGTCGTCGCGCAGGGCGTCACCGACCTGGTGACTCGCCGCGCTGGTGGGCAGGACGCGCTCGTCCGGGGTGCCGAAGGTGACCGAGAGCAGCGGTGTCGCCAGGAACAGCAGCGCCGCGATGACCGGCAGCGCAGCCACGACGGGGCGGCGCATAACGCCGGCGGCCAGCCGCCCCCAGAACGGCGCTTCGACGCTGCGCAGCGGGCGGATCCCGCGGATCCGTCCGGAATTCACCCGCCCACCGAGGACGGCGAGCAAGGCCGGCAGCACGAGCAGTGCGCTGGCTGCAGAGAAGATCGTGACGCCCACTCCGGCGTAGGCGAACGACTTCAGGAAGTAGACCGGGAAGACCAGCATCGCGGACAACGCGGCCGCGACGGCGAGCGCCGAGAACGCGATCGTGCGCCCTGCGGTGGCCATCGTGCGGGCTACCGCATCGCCGACATCGACACCCTTGACCAATTCTTCGCGGAACCGGCTGACCATGAGCAGCGCATAGTCCATGCCCAAGCCCAGTCCCAGGCCGGTCGCGAGGTTGATCGCAAAGACGCTGACGCTCGTGACGTGCGTGAGTAGATCCAGCCCGGCGAAGGTGGCGAAGATCGCGAGGACCCCGATCGCCAGCGGCAGCAGGGCCGCGACCAGGCTGCCGAACACGATGATCATCAGGATCATGGTGATCGGGACGGCGATTGACTCGGCCACCGCGAGATCCTTGCCGACTTGGGTGGCTACATCGGTGCCCTGGGCACCGCCGATGCGCACCATCGCGGCCGGGCTGTCCAGGTGGGCGTAATCGGTCAGCAGGGCCTTGGCGTTCGTATCAGCGGTTTGTTCGTTGCCGATCACGTTGGCCAGGATCAGTGCGTCGGTGCCATCGCGCGAGCGCAGTCCGGCCGAGTGTGTGGTCCAGTACGACGTGACACCACGCAATCTGGTATCGGCGCTCAACCGGCGCGCCAGCGCCTGGCCCGTGGCGGTCACGGCGGCGCCGTCGACCGTCCCGGTCCGGGCGTGCACCAGGAAGATCATGTCCGGCTCACCGCCGAACTTCTGGTCAAGCAGCACCTTCGCCTGACTCGAGGCCGACGCCGGATCGTCGAACCCACCGCTGAGCAGCGGGGCGAACGCACCGACCCCGAGGACAGCCGAGATCACGAGCGCAGCAACACTCACCGCGAGGACCAGCCGGGCGCGGGTGACGATCTTCAGACCCAGTCGATAGAACACGGCGAGCTCCCTCACGGCGCTAGATGTTGACAGCGTGAACTTGCCACACGAAGTTCACGGTGTCAACATTGCGTATCGTGACCGGACCCGACCCGGGTAGGCGCCCGCCCTACCACCACGGCGACCTGTACCGCGCCCTGGTGCAAGCGGGCACCGAACTCGCCCGCGAAGGCGGTCCGTCGGCAATCGTGTTGCGCGAGGCGGCGCGACGCGTCGGCGTCTCGCCGAATGCGGCGTACCGGCACTTCAGCGCGCTGCCGGATCTGGTCGAGGCCGTGGCATTCGACGCCCTGTCCGCATTGGCGCGTTCGATGGAGGCCGAGCTGGCCAAATGTCGGGCGAGCGGCGACGCAGGCCGCGACGCCATCGCCCGCCTGGACGCGGTCGGGCGCGGCTACGTGCACTTCGCCCTCAGCGAGCCAGGACTGTTCGCCACCGCGTTCGCGCCCCGCAAGACGACGGCTCACGCCGGGGACGCGCCGGTTCGTCCCGGCGACCATGCCGCTCACTCCGGGGACAAATCACGCGGCGCTGGCGACTCCGGCCTGAGGCCGGGCGAACTGCTCGAGCAGGCGCTCGACGGCATGCTCGACGCGGGAGTCCTCGATGCGGCAGACCGCAACATCGCCGCCACGAACGCGTGGGCCGCCGTGCACGGATTGTCCGGACTACTCCTCGGCCCCATGGCCGGCCAGGCACCCTCAGCACGAGAAACGCTCATCGACGCGTTCCTGGACCTGGTCGGCCGAGGTCTGATCACACGCAGGACCATCTAGACCGGCCGGACGTATCGAGCAGATACGCGTCGGCTCCGCCTAGACGTCCTGAGCTGCGGCTTGCCCTGGGCCGGGCAGTGGTACCTGCGCCAAGACACCGTGCGGGCGGCGAACACCCGGCTCGTGAATGCCCACCACGCCCACCCGGTCACCGCGCAGTGGGGCGGCGGGACGCTCTCGTCCTCCGACGGCCAGCGGTTCCCGCAGCGCGGCCGCAGCCTGACCGCTTCATCCGGCGCTGCCTCGACACGCGATCACCGCAACAACAAAGCACCACCTGAGCGACACCATCCGCATCAACCGCTCACGAGCCAGCGACACCGCCGGCCGTGATCACCACCGAACAGGAGTCCGCAAGTCGATCCGCTTACGGGCACCGTGACGATCACGCCGCGCACGAGACGAGCCGATCGAGCGCGCCCGCCACCTGCGGGCACAACGGGCTGTCCGCACTGCAACTTCATGCATTGCCGGCCGCCGCGGACTCGTCCGGATCTGCCGCTTATCGGGCGCCGGGCTGCTGTCTCCAGCGTAGGTAGATGTCGGCACTGTCGGTGATCGCCGCCGCGGGACGTAGCGCGGGACGTATGTCGGCCTCCGCTGGCACCCCGCGTTGCGGAACGCCCCCTTTTGCCGGTGCCTCGCTGCCGTCGTCCGGGCCGGGGGGTCGTGGCGGAGCGGGCGGTGCTGCGGCGCCTGGTCACTAGTCCCCGCTGCGCGAGGCGCTGCCCGGCGCGGCGACCGGGCGTCGGGCGGGCCGATCGGTACCGTCGCGGGTCGTGGGCAGCAGAGACGACGGGTCGGACATACTGGCCGGGGACTGGCGCCGCCGCCGGGTCGTGCCGGAGCTGCCGGCCGAGCCGGACCTGGTGGTGGAGGAGGGCGGGTCGGGTTTCTGCGGCGCCGTGGTGAGCTGCGGCAAGGACGCGGTCACCCTGGAGGACCGGCACGGCCGGCGCCGGGCGTTTCCGCTGCTGCCCGCCGCGTTCCTGCTCGACGGCCAGCCGGTGACACTGGTCCGGCCGGCGACCGCGGCCACGTCGGCGCGGGCGCGGCGGACCGCGTCCGGCTCCGTTGCGGCGCCAGACGCCCCCGCCCGAGTCGCCCGGGCCAGCCGGCTATGGGTCGAGGGCCTGCACGACGCGGCATTGGTGGAGCGGGTCTGGGGTGACGACCTGCGCGTCGAGGGCGTGGTGGTGGAGCCGGTGGACGGCGTGGACGCGTTGCCGGAACTGGTCCGCGCGTTCGGTCCCGGGCCGGCCCGCCGGCTCGGCGTGCTCGTCGACCACCTGGTCCCCGGCTCCAAGGAGAGCCGGGTGGCCGCAGCGGTCGGCGGCCGGCACGTGCTCGTCGTCGGCCATCCCTACGTCGACGTGTGGCAAGCGGTGAAGCCGTCCTCGCTGGGCATCCAGGCTTGGCCGCGGGTGCCGCGCGGCGTGCCTTGGAAGGACGGGGTCGCGCGGGCGCTCGGCGCCCCGGACGCCGCTGGCCTGTGGCGGCGGGTGCTGGCCGCGGTCGACTCATACGCCGACCTCGAGGTGCCGATGCTGCGCGCGGTCGAGCAGCTGATCGACTTCGTTACCACCGCATGACTCACCGATGTCCATACTTCGGACGGCTAGACCCAGGTCGCTGCAAGACGCAGTCTCGTGCCGCCCGGCGCTCGGAGTCTGGCGGTCGTCGGGCTGGTGGCGTTGAGCACTGTCGGTAGCTGCGGTGCCCGGCCCGCGGGCGCCGGTGGGGCGTCTCGTGGCGATCGTGTTGGCGGCGGTCGGGCTGGCCGCCGCGCCGGGCGTGGAGCCGAACAAGATCACAGGTCCGGATCACGCGGACGTCGCCGATCCTGCTCGAGCAGCTGGGCGTCGGCCACGGCCCACTTGGAGGGCGGCCGGGACCGCCGCGCGTAGTACGTGCTGGCCGGCGCGCCGAGGACCCGGCACAGCCGCTCGACCCCGAGGCGCCCCTGCAGCGTGTCGATCACCGGGTCACCTCGTCCGGGACGGTCAACGGCCTTGGCGAAAGCACGCTCACCTCCCGCAGGATCTAATTCGCGCCGCAGCTCGGCGTTCTCCGCCCGCAGCCACTTGAGCTCCTCCCGCTCAGCCGTACTGAGAGGGTTAGCGCGGCGACGGTGATGCTGGGCTTGCCCGGCTTCGTGCTGGTGGCGGTGTCGGAGTGGGACGGCGAGTTGGAGCAGGCGGTGGAGACCAGCGCGGTGGAGGAGGAGTTCTGCCGCGGCTGCGGTGTCCGCGCACGGCTGCATGCTCGGCGGCCGGTGTGGGTGCGGGACCTGCGGTGGCCCGCCGGTGACGCTGGTGTGGGTCAAGCGGGTGTGGCGCTGTGCCGAGCCGGCGTGTGGCGTGGGCACGTGGACGGAGACCAGCCAGGCGATCCGAGCGCGGGCGTCGCTGACCGAGCGGGCCCGCGCTGAGGCGTGCCGGCGGGTCGGTGAGGACGGGCGGACGTGGCCTGCGTCTCGGCCGAGTATGGGGTGGGCTGGCACACGGTGATGCGGGCGGTGCGCGGGCACGGCCAGCCGTTGGTGGAGGACCCGGTCCGGCTGGACGGGGTCCGCGCGGTGGGTGTGGACGAGACGGCGTTCCTGGCTGCCACCGGCGCCCGGCACACCGTGTTCGTCACCGGCATCGTGGACCTGACCGGCCGGCCTAGTCCTCCAGTTGTAGTTCGTGATCTTGCGGCGTGGCGGTCCGGGACGTGGCGTGGCCACCGCTTGATCATCCCGGGTTGTGTGGACTCTGAACGATCCGGCGGTGGCCGCAGGCCAGAGCGTAGACCTTGGCCGGTGGCAGGCGATGTTCGACGAGCTGATGGGTCGGGTGGCGGCTCGGTTCGCCCGCGCCGAGCCAGCAGTGATGGCGGGCGACGATTCAGTCACTGCGTAGCCGGTCGGTGAGCTGCTCGCACAGCCAGGACTTCCCTGCACCAGGGTCGCCGGACAACACGACGACGATGCCGCTCTGCGCCGACGCGCCCCCGCAGTGGCCAGTTGGTCGAGCACGGTAGGTCGGGTGATCTCCACGGTCGCGTCAACCGGGTGGCCTTCGTGCACGGCGCCGAAGTCGACCGCCAGGTCGAGCCAGGGCAGGAGTTCCCGTGCTGTCACCGACCGCCACGGATCCGTAGCCCGGAGCGCGGCCGCGTCGAACCGCAGACGCGTGCTGCTCAACCCCTGCAGCGCCGGCCCCGGGTCGGCGCTAGCGTCGAGCGGGACAAGCACGCGGATCAGGTCCGGGTCGTTCGGCTTCTGGTCACGCAGCACGAGCCTGAAGGACACGCCGGCATGGTCACGGAGGTCCTGGTCGATCGAGGCAATTACCTTGTCCAACCGCAGTCCTCGGCGATCACCCGTGAAACTGTCTAGGGTGAGCTCTCTCTCGTCGGCGGTGTGCTTGATCTGTAGACGCTCGCGACTCCCGGTCCGCCACGCGGACGTGAGATCGTCGAACAGATTCCCCTTGAACAGCTTCGTATCCACGACCACAGTCATCGCGCGCCCCAGCACGACATCGACCAGCCGGATCGCCGTCAGCAAGTCCTGGTAGCCGTAGCCAAGGTGAGTCGGCCGCAGCCCCATCACGAACCTCCCCCGCCTACCGCCCGTCCGGCCGCCTGTGTCCTGCAGAGCGCCCAGGGCATGTAGATCCCGGGCGCCGTGACCAGTTATAGACCTGTGCACCGATTGAAAGCCGCAGCGTGACGGGGGGCAGCAGACACCAGCGATGCCGACCGGTGATCAATCCCCTGCGCGGCCGGCCCGGCACGCTGGCTGAGGCAGCCGCGTAACTGACCGAGTTCGGGCGCAGGTCTGGTATATGGACACGGCCCGTACCGGCGATGACCGACACCTCGCCGGTAGGGACATGCGCACGATCGCGGCGAACGGCTGACCGTATCCGCTCTACCCGACGTACGGAACTCGCCCGGGATCGCTTGACCGCGCTCCCCCTGGCAACTTCTGCTATGTCGGCTTGTCGGGCAACCGATCGACAAGGTCGTGAATGAAAGCGAGCGAAGCCGTTCCGGCCCAACGGCCCGACCCGGCTCGATGTCGCCACGTCCCCCCGCGCAACCGGCGATGCCCAGCACACGTGCGAGCGAACCAGCCAGGCAGCGACGTCCGCCGCAGGATTGGTGCTGCAACCTGCCGGCGTCCACGCTGCTGATCGAACGGCGGAGTCGCGCCGAGGCCGTGGCTGAGCCAGCCACGGCCTCGGCGATGGGCATCAATAGCGGTATGGGATGCTATCGCCTGCCGCATAGGCTGTACCACACGAGGAGCATTTTATGAAATGGGAGATCCGTCTGTCCGGAGTGGAGCATGAAGGACATAATGCAACCTGACTACCGCACTGCTCACAGACCCCTGACGGGCCATTTCCCCCGGTGATGGTGACGCGGACCACTTTCCACACCAGTATCCCACTGAGGTCGGGTGGTATCCAGGGGCGGCCGAGGATCGCGTCGCGTAGGGCGTCCATCATGTTGTGGCCGTGTTTGGCGGCGGTGGAGAGGTAGCCGCGGATTCTGTAGCGGTCTTTGGTGCGTCGCTCGCTGGTGAGTCGCCCGGAGATCTTCTGCTGGATCTTGGCTGGTCGCAGGTCGCGTTCGGCCTGGTTCCAGTAGTACTGTGAGTAACATCTGCCTACGCCTGGTGACCTCGGGTCGGGGGAGGGGCGCGTGCGCGGTCGTCGGTTCGTGCTGGTCTCCGGGATCGTGGCCGGGGTCGTCGGCGGGCTGCTGGTGGTGCTGTCCGCCGACCGGGTCGACCAGCAGCTCAAGCAGGTGGTCAGCAACGCCGGGCTCGTGACCGGCGCGCTGGCCGCGACGGTGTGCTGCGGGCTGGCCGCCCGGACCGCCCGCGGACCGGGACGGCGGGCCTGGCTGTTGCTGACCGCGACGGCGTCGTGCTGGTCGGTGGGCAATCTGTGGTGGTGCTACTACCAGTTGTTGGCCGGCAGTGCGCCGTATCCGTCGCCGGCTGATGTTTTCTGGTTGGCCGCGCTGCTGCCGGCGGTCGCGGCGTTGCTGTCCATCACCCCGGGGGGCGATCGCGGCGGGCCGGCGCGGGCGGTGCTGGACGCGGCGATCGTGGCCGGGTCGGTGTTGTTCATCAGCGATGCCCTGGTGCTGCCGGGCATCTTCACCGCGGCCAGCGGTCCGGCGCTGGCGCGGGCGGTGTTCGCGGCCTACCCGATCGCTGACATCGGGCTGCTGACGTTGGCGATCCTGGCGCTGGCCCGCAGCCGGCGCCGGCCGCCGGTGCATCTGCTGCTGGTGGCCGTCGGGTTCGGCAGCTACGCGGTGGCCGACACCGCGTTCGCGGCGTTGTCGGCGAAGGGCGCGTTCGTCACCGGCACGGCCTACGACGTCGGCTGGATCGCCGGCTACCTGCTGCTCGCGCTGGCCGCGCTGTCGCCGGGTGCGACCGCGCCGGCACCCGGGCCGGCCGGGGAGGAGGCGGTGGGTCGGTCGTCGGTGCTCGGCTCGTTGATCGTCTACGCGCCGATGCTGGCCGCCGTGGTGGTAGCCGAGCGGGTCGGTGTGAAAGCGGATGTCGTGCTGGTCGGCGTCGGCGCCGGCGTGCTGGTGCTGTTCGGGGCACGGCAGGCGCTGCTGGCGGCCGACAACGTCGCCCTGCGGCGGGAGCTGGAGGACCGGGTCGCCGCCCGCACCGCGCAGCTGCGCCGGCTGGCCGGGCAGAGCCAGCAGATCCTCGACTCGGTCGCCGAAGGCATCTACGGGGTCGACCAGGACGGTCGGCTCACCTTCGTCAACCAGGCCGCGGCCCGGATGCTCGGCTACCCGGCCGAGGAGCTGCTCGGCCGGTCCGACCAAACCTTCCGGCCCGCCCAACCGGCCGGCCCGGCCGGCGCGGTCAGCCCGGTCGGCCTGACCCTGTCCACCGGCGCGCCGCAGCAGGGCGCCGACGAGGTCTACCTGCGCAGGGACGGCAGCGAGATCCCGGTCGACGTGACCACCGGCCCGATCGCGGACGGTCGCGGTGTGGTCGGCGCGGTGGTGGCCTTCCGGGACGTCACCCAGCGCCGGGAGGTGGACCGGATCAAGAACGAGTTCGTGTCGGTGGTCAGCCATGAGCTGCGCACCCCGCTGACGTCCGTGCGCGGGTCGCTGGGCCTGCTGGCCGCCGGCGCGGTCGGCGAGCTGCCCCCGGGGGCGGCCCGGATGATCGCGATCGCGGTGGACAACAGCGAACGGCTGATCCGGCTGATCAACGACATTCTTGACATCGACCGGCTGGAGTCCGGGCAGATGCCGATGGAGTTCGCCGCGCACGACGTCGCGACTGTGGTGGCCGGCACGGTCGAGTCGCTGCGGCCGATGGCCCAGACCGCGAGAGTGCGGCTGGCCGCCACCCAGGTCGGGGGCCGGGTGCACGCCGACGCCGACCGGCTCGGGCAGGTCCTGACGAACCTGATCAGCAACGCGATCAAGTTCTCCCGGCCCGGCGGCCGGGTCACCGTCACCGCCACCCCGGCCGGCCGGCAGGTCGCGTTCGCCGTCGCCGACCAGGGCCGCGGCATCCCCCCGGACCAGCTGGAGGCCATCTTCGGCCGCTTCCAGCAGGTCGACTCCTCCGACTCCCGGCAGAAGGGCGGCACCGGGCTGGGCCTGGCGATCAGCCGCGGCATCGTGGACCGGCACGGAGGGCGGATCTGGGCCGAGAACCGCCCCGGCGGCGCCTGCCTGCGGTTCACCATCCCCGCCGCCACCGCACCGCCGGTAGCCGACCAGGGGCGAGGTGCCGGTCCGACCGTGCTGCTTTGCGACGACGACCCGGACCTGACCGAGGTCCTCGGCGAACTGCTGACCCAACGCGGCTACCGTACCGTGCGGGTGACCGCCCGCGACGCCGTGCACCACGCCCGCCGGCAGCCCCCCGACGTGATCGTGCTGGACCTGCGGATGCCCGGGATGACCGGGTGGGAGGCCATCGAGGAGCTCAAGACGAACCCGCGGACCGCCGGCATCCCGATCGTCGTGATGTCCGGGCTCAGCCCGGTCGACGACCCGGAACTATCCGCGCACACCGACGGCTGGATCACCAAACCGATCGACGAAGGCGCGCTGTCCCACGCGGTCGGCCAGGCGATCCGCCGGCACGAGCGCCGGCCCACCGTGCTGCTGGTCGAGGACGACGACGACCTCGCCGGCGTCCTGGTCACCATGTTCGCCCGGCACGGCATCGACGCCCTGCACGCGGCCACCTGCCGGGCCGCCATCGCGCTCAGCGAGGACCTGCTCCCCGACGCCCTGGTGCTGGACCTGCACCTGCCCGACGGCGACGGCATCGACGTCGTCGAGACGCTGCGCCGGCACGGCCGGCTGCCCCGCCTACCGCTGATCATCTACAGCGCGGCCGAGGTCACCGGCGCCGCCCGGGAGAAGCTCCAACCCGGCAGCACCGTGTTCCTGACCAAGGGCCGGGTCTCGGCCGAAGACCTGGAAACCCGCGTGCTGGACCTCATCGGCCGACTGGCACCCACCGGGAGGAGCAGCACCGGTGTCCAAGCGACGCCTGCTGGTCGTCGATGACGACGACGCGATCCGGGAGATCGCCCAGATCAGCCTCCAGATGATCGGCGGCTGGGAGACGCTCACCGCCGCATCCGGGACCGAGGCCATCACCCGGGCCGCCCAGGAGCAGCCCGACGCGATCCTGCTCGACGTGATGATGCCCGGCCTGGACGGCCCGGCCACCCTCGCCCGCCTGCAGGACCAACCCGCCACCCGGGACATCACCGTCATCCTGCTCACCGCCAAGGTGCAGCCCGCCGAGCGGGCCCGGTTCACCGCCCTGCCCGGGGTCAGCGGCGTCATCGCCAAACCATTCGACCCGGAGCAGCTGCCCGGGCAGGTCGCGGACCTGGCCGGCTGGCCGCGATGACCGCCGCCCAGGCCGGCAGCCGCCCCGGCCCGGCCCAGACCACAGACCAGATACGGGCCGCGCTGCACGCCGCGTGGGAACACGCCCGGCCGGCCATCACCGCCAGGGTGCACCAGCTGCACCGCATGATCCTGGCGATGGCCGACACACCACTCGATACGACCCTCCGGGCGCAGGCCGAACGGGAGGCGCACAAGCTGGCCGGCTCCGCCGGCACCTTCGGCCTGCACCACGCCTCCGACCTCGCCCGCGAACTCGAACTGATCCTGGCCGGCCAACCCGCCGACCCGGCCACCACACACCGCGCCGGGCAGCTCGTCGCGTCCCTGCGGTCCGAGATCGACCGGCCCCGGGCCACAGCCGAACCGGTCCCCGCGCCGGCCACCGCACCACCCGGCCCACTCGTGCTCGTCGTGCACGCCGACCCCCGACGCGCCGCCGACTGGACCGCCGCGCTGCGCGCCCGCGGCCTGACCCCGGTCCCGGCCGGCGACCCGCGCAGCGGCCACGCCGCGGCCGCCCACACCCACCCGACCGCCGCCGTGATCGACGTCGACGGCGCCGGGGTCACCCACGACGTCGCCCAGCTGCTGGAACACCTCACCCGTGCCGTCCCCCCGGCCACCGTGCTGGTCACCGGCACCCACCTGGGCACCGCCGACCGGCTGGCCGCCGCACGCGCCGGCGCCCTCGGCTTCCTCGACGCCGGGCTACCACCCCCGCAGATCGCCGACGCTGTCGCCGCCCACCTCGACCACCCCCACCAGGACAAACCCACCATCCTGATCGTCGACGACGACCAGGCCGTGCTGCAGGCCGCAGCCGCGGTCCTCCGGCCACCCGGGTACGACGTGGTCACCCTCGAGGAACCCCGCCGGTTCTGGGAAGCCCTCGTCGAACACACCCCCGACCTGCTCGTCCTGGACATCGACCTGCCCCACATCGGCGGGTTCGAACTATGCCGACTGGTCCGCGGCGACTCCCGCTGGCGCGACCTACCCGTCCTCATCCTCAGCGCCAGCATCGACCCCGACACCGTGGCGCAGGTCTTCGCCGCCGGCGCCGACGACTTCGTCGCCAAACCCTTCGTCGGCGCCGAACTCGTCGGCCGGATCGGCAACCGCCTCGACCGCATCCGCCTACACCGCCGGCTCGCCGAAACCGACCCGCTCACCGGCCTGGCCAACCGCCGCAAACTCGAAGACCACCTGTCCCGGCTACTGCGCCTCGCCGCCCGCCGCCCCGACCCGCTGACCGTCGCCATCCTCGACGTCGACCACTTCAAACACGTCAACGACCAGCACGGGCACGCCACCGGAGACCTCGTCCTGCAACAACTCGCTGGCTGGCTGGCCCGATCCTTCCGCGGCGAGGAACTCGTCGCCCGCCTCGGCGGCGAGGAATTCGCCGTAGTCGGCCTCGGCATGACCCTCGACACCGCCGTCACCCGGCTCACCGACATCCTCACCACCTTCCGGCAAACCGGTGTCAGCATCGCCCCCGACACCACCATCACCGTCGGAGTCAGCGCCGGAATCGCCGCACACCCCGAACACGGCACCGACTTCGCCACCCTCTACCGCGCCGCCGACCACGCACTCAGCCGCGCCAAAACCACCGGCCGCGGCCGCGTCCTACCCGCCCGACCTCCCCACCCGAACTAACGCACAACGGCCGCTCCCGTTCACCAGGGCATGTGACCGGGCATCGACCGTCCGGACCGGGCGGACGACGCCGTCCTGCCCGCCACCACAGCCGAGCGGGACAGCGGTCCGCCGCCGCCGGAGTACTGCCGGGGCGGGGCGGCGCCAAGACGATCCCGACGTCTCCGCTCCCCCAGCCGCCACACCGCCGACCGCGAGCAACTCAGCGAGTCCGGCCCGCGTACGGCCCAGGCAGAGATCACCCTCCATACACGGCCCGAACCCGCATGGCGCACCCCGGACACCGGCTCGACCGCCTGCGGGTTCCCGACCAACCCCTCACGGGAATCCGCGAACCCGCCGGCTTCCGTCCCACTTCAACTCGGCACCGAACGTTTCCGGGCGGGCTGGTGTCGTCCTGGCCGTAGGCGGTGTATCCGTAGGTGGCGGTGGTGCCGCCGTTCTGGCCGGTGACGGCCTCCACGTCGGAGTGGTCGTTGTAGCTGTAGTACCCATTGGTGGTGGTGCTGTCGCTGTTGTAGCTGGTTTGCGACAGCCGCTCTCCGGTCAGCGAGTACTGGTAGGTCTTGGTGACGCTGCCGCCGGACCGCTCGTCGATCAGCTCGTTTGACAGCCCCAGGTAGTCGTAGCTGGTGATCTTGGCCGAGCCGGTGCCGGCGTTGGTGGTCTGGCTGGTGGTCCGCCCTAGTGGGTCGTAGCCGTAGCCGGTTGTCACGAAGCTGGTGCCGTTGTACTGGCGCACCGAGGTGATCTTGTCGAACCCGTCGTAGCTGTATTGCGCGCTGGTACTGCCTGCGGTGGTGATGGTGTCCAACCGGCCGAGCGGGTCGTAGTTGTACGCGGAGGTGACGCCGGCGGTGACCGCGGTCAGCAGTCGGTTGCGGTCGTAGTTGAAGCTGGTCGTCGGGGCGCCGTGCAGGGCCTGGGAGGTCACGTTGTCGTTGGCGTCGTGGGCATGGGACTCGGTGACCGTGCCGTCCTTGGTGATCTGGGTGATCCGGTCGCGCGGGTCGTAGCTGTAGGCCAGGGTGTGGGTCAGGTACGCCGAGTTGTCATCGGCGTTCATGAGTCTCTGCGCGTCCTGGGTCTTGTTCCCGTCGGGGTCGAAGCTGTAGCTGTGGCTGCCGACCAGCGTGCCGTCCGGCTTGTCCTCGGTCTGGGTCTGCGGCAACCCGTCGGCGAAATATGTGTCCGCGACGGTGTTGCGGTTGCCCTTCACCTCGCCGGCCACCTGGCCTCTGGGGGTATAGGTGTAGCTGGTCAGCTTCGGGGAAGGGTCGGTGGCCGACTCGGCATTGGTCACCGTGGCCAGCAGTCCCCGGCCGTCGTAGCTGTAGGTGGACGGGGCGCCGTCGTGCCCCTGGGTGAGCACTTCGCCGTCGGCGTCGTAGCCGAACGTGCTGATGTGCTTCGTCACCCCTGATGCCTGCTCCTGGACGTTGGTGAGCCGGTTGACCCCGTCATAGCTGACGGCGTAGTTGGCGATGGTGGCGTCCGGGCTGGAGTCGGCGATCGAGGTGAGGTTGGCGTTCGGGTCGTAGGAGTAGGCGAAGTGGTGGTGGGCGGTGTTGGTGTCGGCGGAGTTGTCCCGGATCGCCTTCACCGCGTCTGCGACGACGGTACCCCCGGTGTTCTGGGTGAGGGCGACCTTCTGCCCGGTGCCGCTCTGGGTGAAGGCCCACTTGCCGAGGCTGACCCAGGTGCCGGTGTTGGTGGTCTGGTTGACCGCTACCGTGGCGGTCCCGCCGCTGTAGGCGACCTTGTACGAGGCGGTGGTGGCTGCGCCGGACACCGCCGGGTACTTGACGTAGACGGTGTAGTTGCCGTCCTGAGGGATGTTGAGCTTCCAGGTGAATGCGTCGGTGCCGGCGCCGGCCGGGTGGGTCTGGTAGTTGTAGCCCTGGTACCCGGAGCCGGTGCTGGAGGTGGCCCAGGTGCCGGCGGCGGACCTGTTCTGGAAGTCGGAGTTGTCGACCAACTGGGCGGCCAGCCCGGTCGGCACCCCGTCGTCGGCGCGCGACGACAGCCTTCCGTCCGGATAGAATCCCCAGGTTATCGCGCGGGACGACGACCCGGGTGTAGCTCGTGACGTTGCGCACGCTCTGCCCGTTGGACGGCGGGGCGGATACGCTCGCCGTTCGCCCGGCCGGGTCATAGGTGTAATCGGTCTTGGTCGGGGTGTTGTACACCGAGTCGGCCGGGTCGTAAGCCGACAACCGTGCCGTGACCCGGTTCAGCGCGTCGTACTGCGTCACCCAGGTGAAGGCGCAGTTCTGGAGGCACCCGTTCGTCACCCCGGCGGCCACTCCGCGGGGGGTCACCACCTTGGTGCGGTTGCCCACTTGGTCGTAGGCGTACTGGGTGGTGTCGTAGACGATGCTGCTGCCAGAGGTGTCGTGCGGCGCCCGGACCTGGGTCAGGCCACCGCGCGGGTCGAGCGTGAGCAGTGTCGTGTGGTTGTTCTGGTCCGTGCTCGAGATGACCAGACCGTCCAGGTCGTAGGTTCTGCCGGTCGTGAAGTTCGCCGGGTCGGTGGTCACCGTCAGCCGGTGGTTGAGGTCGTGGGCGTATGCGCGCGACCTCAGCGTCCGGCGGGCAGCGGTTCGGGTGTCGGGGCTTGGGTGGGGAGGCCGGCTGGCGGCGGCGGTGCGGGCAGCTGGAGGCGCTTGAGCAGCAGGGCGTTGACGGCGACCAGGAGGCTGGACCCGGACATGGACAGGGCGGCGATCTCGGGGCGGAGGGTGAGCCCGAACGCCGGTTCGAAGACGCCTGCTGCGATGGGCAGGGCGATGGTGTTGTAGCCGATGGCCCAGCCGAGGTTCTGCCGCATCTTGGTCAGGGTGCCCCGGCCGATGCGCACCGCGGTGGGCACGTCGAGCGGGTCGGCGCGCATCAGCACCACGTCGGCGGTTTCGATGGCCACGTCGGTGCCGGCACCGATGGCGATGCCGAGGTCGGCCTGGGCCAGCGCGGGTGCGTCGTTGACGCCGTCGCCGACCATCGCGACCTTCGTCCCGGCGGCCTGCAGTTCGGCAATCTTGGTGGCCTTGTCGCCGGGCAGGACCTCGGCGATGACGGTGTCGATGCCGAGTTCGGCGGCGATCCGGTCGGCGGTGGCCCGGTTGTCGCCGGTCAGCATGACCACCTGCGCGCCGAGCCGGTGCAGGGCGTCCACGGCTGCGGCGGCGGTCGGCCGGGCGGCGTCGGCGAGGGCGATCACCCCGGCGGCCTGTCCGTCGACGGCGACCAGGACGGTGGTGCGTCCGCCGGCGGCGAGTCGGTCCCGGGCGGCGGCCAGCGGCCCGACGTCGATGTCGTGCCGGGCCATCAACCGGGCGTTGCCGACCGCGACCGCCCGACCGTCCACGTTGGCCACCGCACCGTGTCCCGGTACGTTGTCGAACCCGGTCGCGGTCCACCGTGGACTGCCGGCGACCTCGGCGTAGCGGACCACCGCCTGGGCCAGCGGATGCTCGGACTCCCGCTCCACCGCGGCGGCCAGCGACAGCAGCTCGCCGCGGTCGGACCCGTCGGCGAGCACGACATCGGTGACCTCCGGCGCGCCCCTGGTCAGCGTGCCGGTCTTGTCCATCACCACCGCCCGGACGCGGGCGGAGGTCTCCACTGCGGTGGCGTTCTTGAACAGCACCCCCCGCTTCGCGCCCAGCCCGGTGCCCACCATGATCGCGGTCGGGGTGGCCAGCCCGAGGGCGTCCGGGCAGGCGATCACCACCACGGTGATGGCGAACAGCAGCGCGGCGGTGACCGGCCGGTCGGAGAACAGCGCCCAGCCGGCGAACGTCAGCCCGCCCCCGAGCAGGGCGACCAGGACCAGCCAGAACGCGGCCCGGTCGGCGAGCCGCTGACCGGGTGCCTTGGAGTTCTGCGCCTGCTGCACCAGCGTGACGATCTGGGC